>Ga0194116_10001688_pt1 | contig 30428 bp, 30 predicted proteins | sample TA2MahsurfametaG_4_FD_148617 | JGI IMG/M metagenome (GOLD analysis project Ga0194116, IMG submission 148617) | Freshwater microbial communities from Lake Tanganyika, Tanzania - TA2015008 Mahale S9 surface | ecosystem: Environmental > Aquatic > Freshwater > Lake | place: Tanzania: Lake...
CGATGGGAGAGCACATTGAGCGCGTCAACGGCCAGCTGATTTCGCGGTCTGCCAGCACCTCCTCCGGTGAGACGGTGAATCGGTACTGTGCCTTGGGATTGAGCGCGCCCATCGCGTGGTTCTTCGACGCAGCGTACGCGATCTGTTCGCGCGTCGTGCCAAAGGTTTTCATATGATAGGCGGCCTGCATGGCGTACGTATCCATGAACAACGTGCCGCCGCCTGTGTTAGGCTGAAATGGTTTGCCCGACGCATCGCCTGCGCGCCGGTAGTACTCCGTCCATTCCTGGGAATCGAACTGGTCGATGCCGCCCTCAAAAATCTCCATCGTCCTGGCTACGTCGTTAGGAAAAAAGGTCTTTTCCACGCCAATCGCCAGCGAGACCTGCGCCTCACCTGAAAGAATGTCCTTGTACGCGCCGTGAAACGCTATGGACGCCGTGGCGCAGCCACCTTCGACGTTGATGATGGGCACCCGTTCGGGAAAAACTCTTTCGCTGACCAGTGGGGTAAAGCACACCTGGCCGCGGATGTTGCGCTGACCGAACGTGCCCCTGCCGCAATTGCCGCTGGCCAATGAGGCGGTGCCGGGCCTGGTGGGCGAGCTGTGGGTGGCGGTGTACGCGCCCAAAGGCGTGCCGCGCGAGATGATCGAGCAGATGCGCAACGCTGTGGCCAAGGTACAGGCCTCGCCCGACATGGAGGCCTTCTTTGCGGCGCAAGGCGCATCACCCATGAAGGCCGGCCCCGCCGAGCTGCTGGCCGCCACCCGCGAGGAGCTGGCCAAGTGGGCCCCGATCGTGCGCGATTCGGGGATGAAGATCGACTGAGCGCTGGACGAAGCGCTCTGCACGCAAGGCGCCGTTCCGCAACCTGACCGTCAGGGGCAGGCCACACGGACGGCGCCGGGCAGTTGCGACAGCAGATCAAAGCCCGCCGGCAAAGTGGGTAGTTGCGCACTGGCGTCGAGTGCAATCTCAAAGATGCCTATGCGGCCGTCCGGTGCGCCGCATACGGTCGGATACACGCGGCCGTCGGTGCCGCAGCCGCTGCTGGACACCTGCAGGCCCGCAGCGCTCAGGCGTTCGCGCAATGTCGTCAGGCTCAACCCACCGCCCTCACACTGGCGCGATTCCGACGAGGCGTATACCCGTAGCACCGTGCCAGCCACCGCTGGCGCGTCAGAGCCTCCGCAGGCAGCGCATAGCAGCAATACCAAGGACCAGGCACACGCCGCAGCACTCCGTGCTGCAGGAGCGCGATGAACAAAGGACAGGTTTGGGGTCATGTTGTGGGTAGCGGGACGATTCGCCGTCTGCACTTTAAAGTGAGACGTACCGCAAATCCAGTACGCGCCGTGACCACCCTCTCACCCCTTGATGCCCGCATCTGGCCGCAGCGACGCACGGCCTGCCGCAGCGCGCTGATTGCGCTGGTGTGTGCCGCCGGGGGCGCCATGCTGTCGCCAGCCGCAGCCAGCACGCCGGCCGCCACCAAGGCAGCAGTACCTGCAACCGCACCTGCGCCCACGGCTCAGCCTGCCGCAGCGCCTGGCCAGTGCCCCTCATTGCTGCGGCATAGCTTTGCGCGGCTGCAGGACAACCAACCGCAGTCGCTGTGCCAGTTCAGCGGCAAGGTGCTGCTGGTGGTCAACACCGCCAGCTATTGCGGCTTCACCTCGCAGTTCGAGGGGCTGGAGGCGCTGAACGCCCGCTACGCCGCACGCGGTCTGATGGTGCTGGGCTTTCCGTCGAACGACTTCAAGCAGGAGGACGCCGACGCCCGCAAGACGGCGGCGGTGTGCTTCAACACCTACGGCGTGAAGTTCCCGATGTTCAGCGAGACGCGGGTGCGCGGCAGCCATGCCCACCCGCTGTTTGCCGAGCTGGCGCGCGCCACCGGCGAGCCGCCCAGCTGGAACTTCAACAAGTACCTGGTCGGCCGCGATGGCCGGGTGCTGGCGCACTTTGGCAGCATGACAGCGCCCGAGAGCCGCAAGCTGGTGTCGGCTGTCGAGGCTGCGCTCGCTGCGCGCTGAAGCAAAGCCGTCAGCGCAGCCGCTGACGCCTCGCGATCAGGGTGGACGGATCAGTACTGACGACCGCCGCGGTAGCCGCCGTCTTGGCTGCGCGGAGCGCGCGGCTCCATCGGACGGGCGATGTTGACCGTCAGATCGCGGCCACCCATGTTCTTGCCATGCAGGCCGTCGATGGCGGCTTGCGCTTCAGCGGCGCTGCCCATCTCGACAAAACCAAAACCCTTGGAGCGGCCGGTGTCGCGCTCCATCATCACCTTGGCCGACTGCACCTGGCCAAAGGACGAGAAATGCTGGTGAAGATCATCGTCGCGCACCGAATAAGACAGGTTGCCGACATACAGTTTGTTGCTCATGAGGAGCCTTTCAGAAAAATACGCCCTCCGAAATTCGGGCGCGGGGGGAAATAAAAATAATCAGCGCTTGTGCGGCCCGGGCCGTGCGGGGCCACCCGGGCGCGGCATGCGTACCTCGAGGTGGCGGAAGGTGATGCGGCCCTTGGTCAGGTCGTAGGGCGACATCTCCAGCGTGACCTTGTCACCCGCCAGAATGCGGATGCGGTGCTTGCGCATCTTGCCGCCGGTGTAGGCCACCAGTTGGTGACCGTTGTCCAGCGTGACGCGATAACGTTGCTCGGGCAGGGCCTCGTCGACCTTGCCGTGCATTTCGATCAGTTCTTCCTTGGCCATGGGCTGTCCTCAGTACATGTGATGGAGCATGTGGTTGAAATGGGCCTCATGCCAGGGCGGCGGAAAGTCCGGTGTCAGTGGTCATGAAGGCAGGCAATGCGCCAGCAAAGGCGCGGGCTGAACAGGCCGTTCTGGCCCGGGGTCATGCCAAGTGCACAGGGCACGGCATGAAGCGCTCATCCGGCAACGGACGACAGTGGGGCTTGCCTGGGGGAGAAAGTGTGACCACCGAACGCGCCTTCAAGCGCTGCGTGCCGGTGGAGCCGCGCGGTGTTGGGGGAACCGCTGCCCGAATCAGACCTTGCGTCATTCAAGGTAAGCGCATGACCGACACACGCATAGGGTACAGGGTTTCTACCAGTGCGTCACCTTTGGCGTGGCGGCGCGCAAGTGCCCCCCGGGCCTACGCACCCCAGCGTGCCAGGTGGATGGGCCCAAAGCCGTAGCCGAACATCAGGTGCTCATGCACCCACTGCGACACGGGCGCCCAGCAGGTGGCGGCGCGTGCCGACCACTCCACCATGGCGGCCAGCACCGGCGCCTGCTCCCACAGGCCCGGGCGCAGAGCGCTGCGGTAGCCCTCGGCATCCAGCAAGGCATTGCCCGACAGCATCGACACCTCCACCAGCAGCAGCACCAACACCACAGCCACCCAGGGGCGCCAGCGAGGCTTGTGCGCGCACACCACGAACGAGGCCGCCACGCTCAGGTTGACCAGCGCGAAGAACAGCGACAAGCCGATGACCAGCGGCGCCACGATCAGATTGCGGTAGGCGTTGTCTTCCACCTGTGCCGGCTGGATGCCGGCCGCAGGCGTGTGCCCCGCCGTCATCAGTCATTGCAGCGGCAGTTGTTCGCGCTGCGGTGCATGCAGCGCCGCCGCGGGAAACATCGCCTCGACGATGTTGCGATGAAGGCCAGTCGTCTCCGTCGTCACCAGCTTCTGGCCCGCAGGCGTCAGCAACGCGCCCTGCCCGGCCTTGGGGGCCAGCACCGCCAGCGCCACCGACGCGCGCTTGTCCTGCGGGCTGGCGGCCTCCACCAGGTGGTCGATCAGCGCCTTTTGCACATGCCATATCACCAGCACCCCCACACCGATGCTGATCAGCCAGCCCGCCAGCGCCACCGACGCGCGCTTGTCCTGCGGGCTGGCGGCCTCCACCAGGTGGTCGATCAGCGCCTTTTGCACATGCCATATCACCAGCACCCCCACACCGATGCTGATCAGCCAGCTCGCCAGCCGGGGCGTGAGCCGCGACGTGAGGCCGCGGTGCAGCAGGATACCCAGGCCCACGCCCGAGATCACGCGGCCCCAAAACTCCAGGCCGCTCAGCACATCGGCGGGCGCGATGTCACCCAACGTGCGCAGCAACTGGTTGTTGAAGGCCAGCTCGACGATCAGGTAGGCCACGGGCAGCGCCAGCCCGTAGGCCAGCGAGCGGGGCGACAGCACTGCGTCTTTTCCGGAAAACCACAACATCGGCGCAGTATCCCGGGCGCGCTTTGCAAGCCCCGCCGCTGTTGCCGTTGCGACATCCGCACCTGCAGGCTGGGTGACACTATCGCTACCGCTACTCACCTTGCAGACGCGCGATGAACACCCTTGTTGACGACGCCGAATGGTCGGCCCGCGTGGAGCTGGCCTCGTGCTACCGCCTGTTCGACTGGCTGGGCTGGAGCGAGCTGATCTTCAACCACATCACGCTGCGCCTGCCGCCGCGCGAGGGCCAGCCCACCGAGTACCTGATCAACCCGTTTGGCCTGCACTATGCCGAGGTGACGCCCGAGAACCTGGTGCGCATCACGCTGGATGGCCAGGTGACCGACGGCAGTGCCAGCCAGGTGAACCGCGCGGGCCTGGTGATCCACAGCGCCATCCACGGCGCGCGCGATGACGCGCACTGCATCATGCATGTGCACACCACGGCCGGCAGCGCGGTGTCGTGCAAGGAAGAAGGCCTGCGCCACGACAACTTCTACAGCGCGATGCTGTACGGCGACGTGGCCTATCACGACTACAAAGGCGTGACCACCAACCTGGACGAACAGCCACGGCTGGTGGCGTCATTGGGCAGGCGCAACCACCTGATCCTGCGCAACCACGGCCTGCTGGCGCTGGCGCCCGACCTGCCCACCGCCTTCAACCGGCTGTGGACGCTGCAGCGCGCGTGCGAGATTCAACTGGCCTCGGACGCAGGCCACGGCCCCAACCGCCGCATTGCCACCGACATCCTGGAGCGTGTGCCGCAAACCCGCGTGGCAGGCCGCGCCGACACCAACCGCCTCATCTTCGAGGCGATGCTGCGGCGCGCCTGCATCGTGTTCTAGCGGCTCGGTCAGCGCCAGGCCAGCGGCTCAATGTGCACGCTGCCCGCAGCGCCACTGATCGTCACCGCACCGTCCTGTACCGTGGCCTGCAGTTGCATGCTGCGCTCGGCCATGGCGGCCAGTTGCTGCGAGGCTTCGGTGGGCACGCGAAACACCTGCAGCTTGTCCAGCCGCGACAGCTTGCCCTCGATGCCACGCCACCACACCTCGGCCGCATGATGAAACGCATACACCCGCACCACGTCGGCCTTCTGGCAGGCCTTGAGCAGCGGCCGATCTTCGGGTTGCCCCACCTCGATCCACAACCGCACCGCGCCGGTGTAGTCCTTCAGCCAGACGTCGGGGTCGTCGGGGTCTGACAGGCCAGCTCCGAAGGCCAGGGTGCCGTCGCCCGCGCACAGGTCCTGCAGTTCGTGGGCGTTCAGGGCCAGTGCAAGCAGGCGTACCATCATGCGCTCGTCGGTTTCGCTGGGGTGGCGCGCCAGCGTCAGGGCGTGGTCGGCGTAGTAGCCATGATCGATGTCGGCAATCTGCAGCGTTGCCTTGTGGATGGTGGATTTGAGGGCCATGCCGTCGATTGTGCGCGCAGTCCTGCGCAGGCCACGCTACTGCGGGTGAGCGGGCCCGAGCGCGAGTTGCCTGAACGCGTGGAGCACCTGCGCATCGGCACACGGAAACGACAGCGCACGCAACATGCCGGCGCGCACGATTAACCGCGGCACGATGATCCACTGCAAGCCCGGGATGTGCACGAGGCGCAGGTGCGTGATGTGGGCGATGCGCACCTCTTTGCGCACGAGCGCCTGCAAGTACAGTCTTTCGCCATCGATGCCGGTGCGGCTGATCAGGATGTTGATGTAGCCCAGCGCCACGAACACCGCCGCCGCCGCGGCGCCCAGCTGCCAACCCGCGCCCCACGACGCAAAGTCACGCCACAGCACGGGCGCACCCGACACCACCAGCGCCACCACCATGACTGTGGCCAGCAGCTTGATGGACCAGGGAAAAGTGGGGCCTTCGGCGGCGGGCAAGCTCATGCGGCGATCTTGCCATTGATGTTGATGTTGATGTTGACCCACTTTCGCGGACACCTTACCGTTTAGGAACGAGGAGTCCGAAGTGCCCAAATCCAAGCCGCCGTACCCGGCGGAATTCCGTCAACAAATTATTGAACTGGCTCGCGCTGGCCGCACGCCCGCCGAGTTGTCACGCGAGTTCGGCCCGACCGCGCAAAGCATTGCTAACTGGATCGCGCAGGACGCGCGTGACCGGGGAAAGCCACTACCTGGCAAATAAGGCCTGACCGGCACCGAACGCGAGGAACTGGTGCGTCTGCGCCGGCAGCTGCGCCAGGTGCAGCAAGAGCGCGACATCCTGGCAAAGGCTACGGCCTGGTTCGCCGCCAGAAGCGAGAAGACGTCCACGCCGTCTACGAACTCGTGAATGCGAACCAGGCCGACGCCAACAGCGCAGGCGTGCATGCCTTCTGCCGTGTCCTGGGCGTCTCGACCAGCGGCTATTACCAGTGGCTGCGGCGTACTCCCAGCGCACGCCAGATCGCCAATGCAGTGATGACCGAGACCATCCGGCGGGTCCACCGCGAATCCGATGAAACGTATGGAATGCCGCGTGTGCGCGCGGAGTTACAGGCTGCGGGTCATGCCATCAGCCGCAAGCGGGTGGCCCGCCTGATGCGGCTGGCGCACCTGCGCGGGGTCAGCAGGCGGCGAGGCTTCACGGTCACCACCGAGCGCAACCCGCGTCAGCGGCCGGCGCCCGACCTGGTCAATCGGCGCTTCCATGCCCAAGGGCCAGACCAGCTATGGGTGGCCGACATGACCTACGTGCCGACCTGGCATGGATTCCTGTACCTGGCGGTGGTCGTCGATGCCTTCAGCCGCAAGGTGGTGGGCTGGTCCATGGGCGAGCGCATGACCGCCGAGTTGGTGATCGCCGCTCTGAACATGGCGCTGCACACCCGAAAACCCGAGTCGGTGATCCATCACTCGGACCAGGGCAGCCAATACACCAGCGTGGCGTTCGGCAGCCGTTGCCATGAGTTGGGCGTTCGCCCGTCCATGGGTACGGTGGGCGATGCCTACGACAACGCGATGGCCGAGAGCTTCTTCGCCACGCTGGAATGCGAGTTGCTCAATCGCCGCAGTTGGAAAAGCAAAGCCGAAGCCAGGACTGCGCTGTTTACCTGGATTGAAGGGTGGTACAACCCGCGCCGGCGCCACTCCGCGCTCGGCTACCTCTCACCCATTGCATTCGAGGAGAAGTACGCAGCCCACAGCCCAGACCCAGTGACCGCTTAAGAATCAAGCAAATACCTATCCGTGGGGTGGGGTCAACATCAAGGTGACAGAGGCGACGAAAACGCTCAGCCCATAAGAACTTCAAGTCAAAGCACTTGCTGACAAGGCTGAGGACTACAAACAGCAAGAGAAAGCACTGAAGGCGCGTCAGCAAATGGCGAAGGCACAGCAGAACTTGTTGATAGCGAGTCGTGGCTGCAGCGCTAGCAATAAACGCTGAGATTCACTGCTAGCGCAGGCCCCACAGATCGTCAGATCCAACGCAGAACGATCAGAGTCACTCCACGCAGACAGACTGCTCAGTCCCACAAAAAAGTCGCTCAAAGGCGCTTCTCGTAGGTCCTAGAAATATTGAACTGTTGAGCGTCCAGTGCCAGCCCACTATCCCGCATCCATCTAAAGTAAATTTGAATTGCAAGTGATTTTATAATATTATTTTTAATGAAATTTGAACAAGCATGGTTAATTGATAAACAAGGCGTTATAAGTATTAATCATGAATCCAATTTTACCAACCTTTCCATTTATTCCTTGCATGAATAGATGTACAGCATAAATTTCAAGCTCATCACCTCTCTGGAATTGTCGTAGCATTTCGAATGCGACCGAGTCTTGCACTGGCATGGTTATTATATTATTGCTTGCAATTAATGATCTTACTTTAATGCAATAACTTGACTCTGGTAATTTCAAATTTCCGATTCTTACCGGTGCTTTTATAAAAGGCTCAAGAATTTGATCAACATTACACTTAAAAGGTATATTTTCAAGACTTACGCTCATTCGATATGCAGGCATATCTAAGAAGATTTTTATTGAACTACCTTCTTTATTGAAATTCCTTAGAGAATCACTTATCAGATCATTTAAATCTGTCGCTTTGTATCTATTCCAACTTGTCGGAGCAAGTGGTGTATTTAGATAATTTGAATTATATGTCTTCCAATCAAACTTCTGAGGATCAGTTGTTCTTACAATGTCCCAATAAGGAATTTTATTATTTATAAGTTGCTTAACCGGACGTGTTTCAAAGTACCATTCACCAGTTTTCCCAGCATATCCAATAATTGCTCCTTTTTTTATATTTTCACCAGTTTTCAGATTTGTACGTATTTCACCATACCTGGTATACACAATTTTCCCATTTGGATTTTTGTGCATTATTACAACATATTGATCGCAGTTTTGATATGGTCCAATCAATATTCTATTGGAAACAACTTTAACTATTCCATTATCTTCTGCCAAAATTGGTTCATTCTTATAGTCCTCTACATAGCTAATACCGTCATAAGAGTTCTTACATACATCGGACAAAGATGATTGGGCAAATGTTGTTTTTACAATAGAAATAAAAAAAAGGAATTTTATAAAATTCCAAATAACTGAAAATTTATTTATTTTAATCATTATCAAAACTTTCCTCAGTATATTTACTCTTTGTAAAATTATTAGTAATAATAGATGCTGTCAACCTCATCAATCATTTTGAACGTCAATTTATCATTCCATCGTTACAACACGCCCCCCATCGTCCCGTTGCTGGACAATCAAACCAGCATATCCGCAGCCATCGTCGCCGTCAACTTTGAGTAGTGCCGCTCAATCATGGCCGCCGAGTTGCCCATTTGCCGACTCAGGGTGTGGATGTCCACCGCACCTCTGAGAAGCTCCAAGGTGGCGTAGGTGTGCCGGAGTGAATACAGAGTTCTGTTCTGGCCCTCAGCTGTCTTGAGCAGACCCGAATCGCGCATGAGCCGCCGGAAGGTGCCGTTGAGGCTGGGTGGTTGGTAGCCATCGGCGAAGGCAAACAGTGGATGCTTGACCCGCTGCGCCAGCGTTTCGTCCAAGGTTCGCCCTGCCATAGCCCGTAGCCTGCCATGCAAGTGCTCCAGCACCGCCACAGCCTGGTGCTTGGCGATTAGCCAGCGCCCTCCGGTTTTTCCATTGACCCAGATGCGCAGGTAGCGCTGTCCTCGATCGGTATGCCACTCCAGGTGTTGCCAGGCGATGAGGTGTGGGTCGACTTTGCAGATGTGGATGTGTCCCTAGAAGACACCCTTGACCGAGAGGAAGAAGAACCCGAGCTTGAGGAGCTATGTGATTACTTTGCGCCAGCGATCAGAACTGGGTGGATTGAAGTCACTTCGGTCTGCAACGATAGGTTGAAGTTCGCTTCATTCCAATCGCTGCAGGTTCACGCAAACGGACAGGGCATCACCCAGCCACCCATCACCGGGTTCATCTTTGTTGCACCTCGTACTTGAATCCGCCACCCATAAAAATCTCCCGATAATGTATTTATCGGGAGATCTAAGTTATTGATTTAGATCATCTTGTGTGATGCTTCTCAATGCTTTATATAGCGGCATTTGTATTGCTATATTTGGTGCAGGTGACCCTACAGGCTGTCCATTGAATTAATTATAACCTAGCACTGGATAATATAGCAAATCAGGAATTCCGTCACTGTTCATATCGGTATACAATACGTTGAATGAAAAATACTGCGAGCTATACTGCGGGACTACTCCGGATTTAGGACGTTTAAAACTGCCCTTTTTATCGTTAAAGTAATAGAGCGCTCCGCCGCCACCTAGTTCAATAACAATATCATCATAGCCGTCATTGTTGAAATCTCCGCACTTCATTCTGTAATAGTTACTAGGTAACTTTTCAGTTAAAATACTAGGCTTAACGATTAACTTGTTATTAACTACTTCTGTAGAGAAAACCTTCATAGTAGGAGGACGCCAGTCAGCATTCAAACTAGTCTGTCCGGTATATCCCCCGGGAATTTTGTCGCCTAAGAAACTACGTAGGCCAATGGGCGCAGACGTTGGAGTCATTTTTAAACTACAACCGTCATAGACAAAACCCATATCAATGTAGTCTTTACCTTCAAACGTTGTAACATAAGCGGTAGTAGGAGTCCAAAAGTTAGAGGGCCCTGATGTCTGTGCTGGTACTGACCTTACAGTTAGCATAGGAACGCTGTCAACCTTTACCCAGGAACCAGATGCTTTTGACCACAGATCTAGTTTATAATAATCCTTTACACCACCAGAACCACTGCAATTCCAATTCATAACATTGTAAATGAGATAGTTAGTATTATCTAACTTGTTATCATTTCTAGGGTTAATGAATACTGGATTTTTCTGAATAGGATTTACTGCAGTAAATTCATTTGCAATTTGTGTCCAGCCCTTGTTATACTCCCACATCTCGACTTGATTGTCGGCTGTGATAATTAACAGTTGTAATTTGTCAGCAGAACTCTTAACTGTAATTACGTTATCGCCAAATCGAGGGATTCCAAAAGGAACGATGCTATAAGCGGTGGGACCGCTCATGATAGCTACTGCCGGTGAGCGCATGTTTTCGCCATTGCCGACTACGGCTCGATCGTCTTCGCGGTCTGTGCCTAAAATGATATCTGGTTTGCCGTCATTGTTAAAATCAGCAATGGCCCAATTTTGATTCTTGCCGTTCATTGCCGGATATTCATTACCAAACACTTCCCCGGTTCTGTCTTCGAACGTCCCGTCTGCTTTTTGAATCAAAGCAATTAGCAAGTTTGTGACGGGGCCGTTTGCATCCTGCCCGCTTTGATAAAAGCACCAAATTGGCAATAGCAAATCTTTGCGGCCATCGTTGTTTAAATCAACCGGGATTGCATTTTGCATATTGGCCGCTGGGCCGCACAACCTATCATACTTTGACTTCAAGTCTGGCAGTAATTGGGACGATGTTGCAAACGCTGTAAGAGGTGCAGGGCTTGGCTGGGGCAACTTAACATCATTTGGAAATTGGCCTCCACCGCCGCCACCACCGCAAGCAGAAAGAAGGGCCACTGCAATTGCTGCCAGCGTGTGTTTGGTCGCGTTTTTCATTTTTTTCTTTTGCAGTTTGAGTTGTAACTGAAATATGCTTCCAGCTATCATATATTTAACAAGTCTATATACAAGTACTTTTTTAAGCTAACCGCTCAGCCGCCATCGTTGCCGTCAGCTTGCTGTAGTGCCGCTCAATCATTGCCGCAGAGTTGCCCATCTGTTTGCTGAGCGTATGGATGTCCACCTCGCCGCGCAACATCTCCAGCGTGGCGTAGGTGTGCCTGAGTGAGTACAAAGTCCTGTTGTCCCCATTGGCATCTAGTGCCAGCCCCGAATCCCGCATCAAGCGCCTGAATGTGCCCACAAGACTGTGCGGCTGATGCCCATCGCTGAACCTGAACAGCAAGTGCGGCACCCGTGATTCAAGCGTCGTTTCAAACGACAGTGCAGCAACATCTTTCTGCCTGCTGTGCAGCCGCTTCAAGACCTCGACTGCCTTGTGCTTGGCGATCAACCACCTGCCGCCTGTCTTGCCATCGACCCAAATGCGCAAGTACCTGACGCCCTTGTCCATGTGCCACTCAATGTCACGCCAACGGATGCCCATTGCCTCAGTGCCGTGCCGCATCCCTGTGTACAAGAGCATTTCCACATAGTCGCGCAGCAAGGGGCGGATTTCTCGCTCAACAGTCAACCTGCCTTGCTGGCTCCAGGCGGGCAAAAATGCCAACAGCTGTTCAATCTCTTGCTCGCTGAATGCGGGTCGGGTTTTGCTCTTTTCGCCTTTGCTGGTCAGACGAGGCACTGGCACCCGTTCGCTGATGAAGCCCCGTTCAACAGCCGTGCCAATCACCCTGTTCCACGCCGAAGCAAAGTTGTTCAGTGTGCTGGTCTTGGGCGCTCGTGCCAAGCGCCTGTCGCGCCACATCTCGAATTGACGAATGTCTGTGAACGTCAGGTCTTCCAGCATCCGCTCCCCAAAGTAGGGCACGAAATACCGTTCGATGATGCTGGCGTAATCATTGAGGCTCGACTTGGTCTTTTTCAGGTCAATCTGGTGCCTGAGTTCTTCCAAGCAAATGCGGGCAATGTGTGCAAGCGAGTGTGCTTGGTGTGCTAAGCCCAGCCGCTGTCGGTATCTAGATTCGTCATACAGGTCGCACGCAGCAGCAATGGCGTGTTCGAGCGATGCTTTGCCTGTTGACTGGCGATGCCAAGCGCCATCCGCAAGTCGGTAGCGGCATTGGTACATCAGGCTACGGCTGCGCCTGTACAACACTAAATCACCGTCTCGCAAATAGACGGTCTGTGGCTGTGTAGTGGCGAGGCTTGTGAGCAGGCTGCGGATATGCCTGCCCTGTGTCTGTGACTTGCTCATCAGGCAAAGTCCCCGCAGCGGCAGAAAAGTAGTGGCATCGTAGGCGTCGTGTGCACAACGCTGAACGCCAAAGTAAAAAGCCCGTAGTAACAATTGCTACTACGGGCTTTATTTGGTGGCCTGGGGCGGAATCGAACCACCGACACGCGGATTTTCAACCCATACCGTGGTGCCGCATCCGCGCTACCTGCTCGATTACGGCCCGTTGGCGCAGGAGCAGGCCTGCACCTATGCCTGTTCTGGCCTGACTGCCTACAGCGCTCTCAAGAAAGCGGGACCGCTGGGCCCCAAGGACCGGCTCCTGATTATTGGCGCCGGCGGGGTGGGCTTGTCCGGCATTCGTCTGGCGCGGCAGATGTTCGAGGTCGCGCCCATCGTGGTCGAACGCGATCACAGCAAGTGGGAGCTGGCCCGTCAGGCGGGCGCGGGCGAGTTGATTGGCCCCGAATCGGACGGGGCGTTGAAGGCGCTCATGAAGGCCACGGGCGGTATGGCTGCGGTGATCGACTTTGTGGGCGCAGCGGCCACCTTCAATTTTGGCTTTAACGCCCTGCGCAAGGCCGGCAAGATGGTCTGTGTGGGTTTGTTCGGTGGCTCCACCCCCATGGTTCCGGCCATGGTGTCCATGAAGGCGGTCAGTGTCACCGGCTCTTATGTGGGCAGCCTGCAGGAAATGCAGGAGCTCATGGCCATTGCCCGATCCGGCGTCCTGCCCGATCTGCCCCTGAGCACGCAGGCCCTGGACACGGCCACATCGGCGCTGGACGACCTGCGGGCCGGTCGCATCCGCGGCCGCACCATCCTCAAGGCTTGAGCCCCGGGCCCTGCCGTCTTTTCTTTAGGAGCCGCTATGCCATCGAGTGATTTCAACGCCCTGAGCCCGGTTCAGATCTGGCGTGACTGGTTTGTTCAGTGCGAGTCGCAGTGGAGCGAGGCGCTGACGCAGTTGCTCAAAGACCCGAGGGTGGGAGAGCCGCTCAATCGCCAGCTCAGCGAGGTGCAGTTCATGCACCGCCAGTTTGCCGAATTCGCGCAAGCCAGCCTTGCCTCGTTCAACCTGCCTTCGCGCAGCGACCTGGAGGCGCTCGATGAGCGCATGGGGCGCCTGGAAGACGGCCTGGCCCAGGTGGCGGCGGCGCTGTCCGATTTACGACGGACCCTGGCTGCAAGAAGTCCGGCGCTCGCTGCCGATGAGCAGGCGGCCCGCCCCGCCCGCACGCGCCGGCCTGCCCAGAAGGACTGAACCCGATGCGCTCCGCTCCGGCTCTCTTGGGAGCTCTACCCCATCCAGTGCAGCGTACGCTCGAGCGCCTGGGTTTACCGGCCGCTGATCTGGCGGCTCTGAGCGGGCCGCTGGGGGTGACCCCGAAGGAGACGATCTACACCCAGGGCACGCTCAAGCTGCATCACTTCAGGCCGCAGTGCGACAGCGTTTACCGGGTGCCCGTGCTGATCGTGACCTCGCTGGTCAATCAGCCCTACATCCTCGATCTGGTGCCCGGCCAGAGCATGGTGGAGTTCCTGCTCAAACGGGGCTTTGATATCTACATGATCGAGTGGGGCCGGCCGCGCAAGGAGCACCAGAACTTGTGCCTCGAAGACCATGTGCTGGACCGCCTGCCGGCGTGTGTGAAGCAGGTGCTCAGTCACAGCGGGCAGAAGGAGCTCTCGATCATCGCCTACTGCATCGGGGGTCTGCTGGCCGTGCTGTGGGCGGCCCTGGCCGGCCGCCGCGCGCCGCTGAAGAATCTGGTGTGCATGGCCGCACCGATCAACAGCGACGGGCTGCAATCGCTCAAGGCCTGGATGGGCCCGAACTTCGACGAAGAGGCCCTGCTCGCCCGGCATGGCAATGTTCCGGCCGAGTGGGTGCAAAACGCCCTGCGCGCGCTGCGTCCCCTGGGCAAGATGGCCGGGGCGCTGAGTCTGCTCAACCAGGCTGATCAGCCCGAGGTGGTGCGAAGCCAGCTGCGCATGGGCCGCTGGGAGACCGACAACATCCCTTTTCCTGGTGGCGTCTTTCGTCAAATGGTGCGCGACTTTCTGCGGGGCAACGCGCTGGTGCGCCGCACTTGGAGTCTGGGCGGACACACTGCGGATCTGGCGGCCATTGAGGTGCCCCTGCTGCATTTGTTGGCACAGGACGACCACATCACCCCCTATGGCTCCTCGCGTGATCTGGTGCTGCGGGCCGGCAGCCGCGACAAGCAGGAGCTGATCGTCAAGGGCGGCCATGTCGGTCTGGTGGCCGGGCGCGGCGCCGAGCTGCGCATGTGGCCGGCCCTCGATGCCTGGCTCTCCCCCCGATCGGTCTGAGCCAACCCCCTCACCGCCTGGCGCCCCGGACAGCCCCATCCGAACCCCGACCGGCATTTCCCCAACAACAAGGATCCCTCATGCGTTGCTATTGCGTACTTCATCACGGACAACCCCTGGAGCTGGTGGACCGGCCCACGCCGCAGCCGCAGGGCACCGAGGTCCTGCTGCGGGTGCAGGCCGCTGGCGTCTGTCACACCGACCTGCATCTGTGGGAGGGCCACTACGACATGGGAGGCGGCAAGAAGCTGACGCTGGCCGAACGCGGTATCAAGCCGCCCCTGACGCTCAGCCATGAGATCGTCGGCGAGGTGGTTGCCGCAGGCCCGCTGGCCCCGGCCGATCGGGCGCGCGTCGGTCGGGTGGCCCTGGTTCACCCTTGGATCGGCTGCGGTCAGTGTCCGGCCTGCCTGCGGGGCGAAGAAAACATCTGCGCCAAGCCGCAGGCTCTGGGCGTGGCCCGTCCCGGTGGATTTGCCGACTATGTGATCGTGCCTCATCCGCGTTATCTGATCGACATTGACGGGCTCGATGTCGCGCAGGCTGCACCCCTGGCCTGCGCCGGCGTCACCACCTACAGCGCCCTGAAAAAATTCGGTGATCGCATCGTCAGCGATCCCGTGGTCATCATCGGAGCCGGCGGCCTCGGTCTGATGGCCATCGAGGTGCTCAAGGCGCTGGGCGGTCGGGGAGCGATCGTGGTCGATCTCGATCCGGTCAAGCGCGACGCTGCCTTGGCAGCAGGCGCGCTGCAGGTCATCGATGCCAAGGCGAGCGATGCCGTGGCGCAGGTTCAGCAAGCGACCGGTGGCGGTGCGCGCGCGGTGCTCGATCTGGTCGGTGCCACGCCCACGGTGACGCTGGCCATGGGCTGTGCGGCCCGCGGTGGACATGTTGTGATTTGCGGCCTGATGGGGGGCGATCTGACCGTCTCCTTGCCCGTCATCCCGATGCGGCCGCTGACGCTGCAGGGCAGCTATGTGGGCACTCTGGCCGAGCTTGAGGAACTGGTGGCGCTGGTCAAGCGCACCGGCATGCGGGCAATTCCGGTCACCCGGCGGCCGATGGAGCAGGCCAATGCGGCGCTGCAGGACTTGCACCACGGTCGCGTCGTGGGGCGCACCGTGCTGGTGCCCTGAGCTGGTCTCGTCAGGGCAGGCCCACGCGTTGGTTTATTCTTGTGCCTAAATTTTGGGGGACTTTTCAAGTGAGCTATTCACAACTGAGCCTTTACATCGACGGTGAATTCATCCACGGCGGCGGACGCAAGGAGCAGGACATCCTCAACCCCGCCACCGAGCAGGTGGTGGGCAAGCTGCCTCATGCCACGCGCGAGGACCTGGACCGGGCCCTGACCGCTGCCGCCCGGGCCTTCGAGAGCTGGAAGAAGAGTTCGCCGCTCGAGCGCAGCAAGGTGCTGCGCCGCGCCGGTGAGCTGATGCGCGAGCGGGCGGGCGAGATCGGTCGCGGCATCACCCTGGACCAGGGCAAGCCGCTGGCCGAAAGCACGGGGGAGGTGCTGTCTTGCGGCGAGCATGCCGAATGGCACGCCGAAGAATGCCGGCGCATTTACGGCCGGGTGATTCCGGCGCGCAATCCGGCCGTGCGTCAGACGGTGCTGCGCGAGCCGGTGGGCGTGGTGGCGGCCTTCTCGCCTTGGAACTTTCCTTTCAGCCAGGCCGTTCGCAAAGTGTCGGCGGCCATAGGCGCGGGCTGCAGCGTCATTCTCAAGGGGCCTGAAGATGCACCCAGCGCGGTCGTGGCGCTGGCCCAGATTTTTCATGACGCCGGTCTGCCCAAGGGGGTGCTCAACATTGTTTGGGGCGTGCCCTCGGAAGTCTCCGATCATCTGCTGGGCAGCCCCATCGTGCGCAAGATCACCTTCACCGGTTCGACGGTGGTGGGCAAGATGCTGGCGGCTAAGGCTGCATCGCAGATGAAGCGCTGCACCATGGAGCTTGGCGGTCATGCGCCGGTGATCGTGTGCGATGACGCCGATGTGGATCAGGCGGTCAAGTCCCTGGTGGCCTTCAAGTTCCGCAATGCCGGCCAGGTCTGCATTTCGCCGACCCGCTTTTATGTGCAAGAGGGCATCTACGACCGCTTCGTCGCTGGCTTTGTGGCCAAGACTGGGGCGCTCAAGGTGGGCGATGGCCTGGCAGAAGGCACGCAGATGGGTCCGCTGGCGCAAAAGCGCCGGGTCGCTGCAGTGGCAGGCTTTGTGGACGATGCGCGCGAGCGCGGCGCCAGCGTCTTGCTGGGCGGCGCGCCGGTTCCAGGTTTGGGCCATTTCTTTGCGCCCACCGTCATTGCAGATCTGCCCGAGACCGCGCGCTTGCTCAACGAGGAACCCTTCGGTCCGGTGGCCGGGCTGGTGCGTTTCAAGACGGTCGACGAAGTGCTCGCGCGTGCCAACAGCCTGCCTTACGGCCTGGCTTCGTATGTCTACACCCAGTCCAATCGCAACGCCCACCTGCTTAGCACCGGTCTGGCCGCGGGCATGGTCTCCATTAACCATCTCGGCCTGGCACTGGCCGAGACGCCTTTTGGCGGCATCAACGACAGCGGCATGGGCAGCGAGGGCGGCGTAGAGACCTTCGATGGCTACCTCAACACCAAGTTTGTGACGCAGTTCAACTGATGCCGGTCTGTAGCGCCATCGCCCGCGACGGCCGACACGGCTGATGGCTTTCGCCGAGCGTCCCGATGCCCGTATCTACTGGAACTCCCTGGGCCAGGGCGAACCGGTGGTGCTGGTCATGGGCTTGGGCTGTAGCTCGGCCCTGTGGTTCCGGGTGGCACCGCAGTTGGCGCGCTCGCACCGGGTGATTCTGCTGGACAACCGGGGTAGCGGTCAGACGCGTACGCCTCTTGCGCTGGTTCACCGGGTCGCGGTGATGGCGGCCGATGTGGCTGCCGTGCTGGATGCGGCCGGCGAGGACCGGGCGCATGTCGTGGGTTTTTCCATGGGCGGCATGATCGCGCAGCAGTTTGCGATCGACTTTCCCCAGCGCCTTCGCTCGCTCAGTCTGATCGGCACTCACCCCGGGGGGGCCTGGGCGACTCAGGCCACGGCGCAGGTTCGTCAGCTGCTTTTTGCCAAGGCCCAGATGTCAGCCGAAGAGAGTTTGCGACGCATGCGGCCGCACACCTACGGGCTTCGCACACCCGATGCCCTGTTTGAGGAGGATGCGCTGGTGCGTCTGGCCAATCAGCCGGGCGCCCGCGATTACCAGGCCCAGCTTTATGGCCTGATTTACTGGACGGCCTATCCCTATTTGCCCGATGTGACTGCGCCGACCCTGGTCTTGCATGGTTTGCAGGACGCCCTGATTCCGCCAGCCAACGCCCGCCTGATCGCCTCGCGCTTGCCAGCGGCTAAGCTGGTCGAGCTGCCCGAGGCCAGTCACTGGCTGATGACCGATTGCAACGAGGCCTGCTTGCTGGCCTTGCGTCAGCACCTGGAGAACCACCGATCATGAATCCACCTGCGGCCCTGCCTTCTGCGCTGGGCAGTCTTGAGGGCCTGCGCGTCATCGACCTCTCGCGCGTGCTGGCCGGACCCTACTGCACGCAAATCCTGGCCGATCATGGAGCCGATGTGCTCAAGATCGAGCCGCCGGTAGGCGACGAAACCCGGGGCTGGGGCCCGCCCTTTGATGCCAAGGGTACCGCGTCCTATTTTTACGGGCTCAATCGCAACAAGCGCGCTCGCACCATGGACCTGAGCGATCCGGCCGAGCGTCAGGCTCTGCTCGACCTGCTGTGCGATGCCGATGTCCTGGTGGAAAACTTCAAGACCGGCACCATGGAAAAGTGGGGCCTGGGCCCGGCGCAGCTGCAGGCGCGCTTTCCCCGCCTGGTGTACTGCCGCATTACCGGCTTCGGGGCCGACGGCCCGATGGGTGCGCTGCCAGGATACGACGCGGCCATCCAGGCGCTAGCCGGCATCATGAGCGTCAATGGCGAGCCCGATGCCCGCGGGGGAGAGCCGCTGCGCGTCGGCCTGCCGGTGGTGGACATGGTCACCGGCCTGAATGCAGCCGTGGGCATCAGCTTTGCCCTGATCGAGCGCGGGCGCAGCGCTCAGGGTCAGTACCTGGAGGTGGCGCTCTATGACGCCGGCTTGTCGCTGCTGCATCCGCACGCGGCCAATCACCTGATGGACGGCCGCATTCCAGGACGCAGCGGCAATGCGCACCCGAACATCACACCCTATGACACCTTTGCCACGGCCACCGAAAAAATTTTTCTCGCCGTGGGCAATGACAAGCAGTTTGCCATGTTGTGCAAGCTCATTGGGGCTGAGGATTTGCCCGGTGATGAGCGCTTCAAGACCAATGGCCAGCGCTCGGCACACCGCGAAGCGCTCAAGGAGCGCCTGGAGGCGGCGCTCTCGTGCTTTGAATGCAAGCCCCTGGCCGATCGACTGGTGCGCCAGGGCGTGCCCTGCGCCCCGATCCAGGATGTGGCCTCGGCACTGGCCGATCCGCACACGCACCATCGCGGCATGGTGGTAGAAATCGGCAGTTACCGCGGCGTGGCCTCGCCCATCAAACTCGGCCGCACGCCGGCGAGCTATCGCCTGCCGCCGCCCGATCGTTCCGTCTGAGCCGGCCGGTCATGGGCAAGTCGGCGTCAACCCGCCGTGTGCCCGCCTGCCCGGACTCCTGCGCGCGGCTGCCGATGGCCATCGACAGCTGCAGTCCATTGGGCAGCATCTGCAGACCCCAGCCCTCGGCCCGGGCCAGAGCGCAGACATCGTCCCAGCGGATCGGGCGCTCAGGCGCAGGCATGCGGGCCGCGGGTTGCTGTGCCATCTCGAGGCGAATCTCGATGAGGGTCTGAGCCCCATCGGCCCGCGAGCGCAGATGCAGGCGCCCAGGCGTCTGCGCCCGATCGCTCAGGTAGAGCAGGGCAGCGGGCAACAGGCAGCGCCACAGGCCCGGGCCCAAGGGCATGGACAGCTCGTGCGCATGCAGCTTCAGACCAAAGCCGCGCAGACTCAGGACGGCGCCAAGCAGACGCGCGCAGTCTTGCAAGGCCTGGCCGGCCGGGCTTGGCGCCGTGGCGCTCATCACGGCCCAATCGAGCAGTGATGCGCAGCGCCGGTTCGCCAGTCGCGATTGCAGGCCGAGGCTGAGGCTGTTTTCGGTGGCTTTGTCCACGGCGCCGGTCTTCAGATTCCTCTCGACCAGGGCGGCCAGGAGGGTCAGAGGCTGAAACTCACCGTCCATGTGATGTCGCAGCGTCGGCGCTATGCGGCGCATCACCGCATAGCGCGCGGCCTCTGCATCGCGACGGTCGTCGGCAGCATCTGCGGTCTGGGGTGGAGCTTCAAGGGCGGGCATGGCAGGGTGCAAGGGTCGTGGTCGCGGCGATGGCGCTCTTGGGGTGTGAGTCCGGATTCATCGTACAGCGATGTTGATCGATTCGAGCAGCTCATCCGTGGGCGGGGCTCTCGGGGGCGGTGCAAGGACGCCAGGCCGTCAAGCGCCGGTGCTACATTCCCTTCTCTGCCCCTTGAAGTTGTGAATCCCAGTTCTAAATCCCGAGTGCCTGATGCGTACCGCCGGCCGCGATGGCCGCAGTGGCTCGGGCTTATCGCTCTGATCGGGGGCCTTGGCTTTTGGGGCCGTGAACACCTGTCGCTGCAGACCCTGATCGAACAGCAGCAGGCTCTGACTGAATGGACGCAGCGCCATCTTTGGCAGTCGGCACTCGCCTACCTGGCTGTGTATGTCACGATGGCTGCCTTGTCCTTGCCTTTTGCGGCCGTGCTTACGATAGCCGGCGGAGCCCTCTTTGGCCTGGGTCTGGGTACGGTGCTGGCGCTTTGCGCAGCCACTCTGGGGGCCACCCTGGCCATGGGTCTGGCGCGCTATTTCCTGGGCGACTGGGCCCGCCGGCAACTGGGCCCCTGGCATGCCGCTTTCGAGCGTGGCATGGCGCGCGATGGCAGCTTTTACTTGTTGTCGATGCGGCTGCTGCCGGTATTGCCCTTTTTTCTGGTCAACCTCGCGGTGGGATTGAGCCGTATGTCGTTCGTGCGGTTTGCCACCGTCTCGTTGCTGGGTATGTTGCCCGCCACGGTGGTCTATGTGAATGCCGGTCGCACCCTGGCTTCTGCGGCCGATGGCATCGGGTCAGCCGATCTGTGGGTGGCCTTGAGCTTGCTGGCCCTGCTGCCCCTGGCCGCGCGTGGCCTGCTGCCCTGGTGGGCACGCCGGCGGGCACTCTCGCGCTGGTGGGCCGAGCGCCCGCGCCGCTTCGACCGCAACCTGGTCGTCATCGGCGCCGGGGCCGGTGGTTTGGTCAGCGCGTATATGGCCAGCACGCTGCGGGCCCGGGTGACCCTGGTCGAAGCCGACCGGCCGGGCGGCGATTGCCTCTACCGTGGCTGCGTCCCGAGCAAAACCCTGATCGAGGCGGCTCGCCAGATGGCGCAGATACAGCAGGCCCAGCGTCATGGGCTGCTGCTGAGCGAGCCGCGCTTGCAATGGCCGGTCCTGATGCGGCGCCTGCAGCAGGTGACAGCCGAGATCGAGCCCCATGACAGCATCGCGCGCTACACCGGCTTGGGCGTCGATGTGCGCATCGGACGCGCCCGCATCGTCAATCCCTGGATGGTGGAGATTCAATCGGCCCACGGACTCGAGCGCCTGAGCACCCGGGCGATTGTGCTGGCCACCGGCTCCAAACCGATACGGCCCGACATCGAGGGCCTGGCCGGTGTTTGTGCCCACACCAGCGATAGCCTGTGGGACCACCTGGCCAGTCTGCACGAGCTGCCGCACCGCATCCTCGTGCTTGGCGCCGGCGCCATGGGATGTGAGCTGGGGCAGGCCCTGGCGCGGCTGGGTGCTCAAGTCAGCCTGGTCGAGCGTGGCGATCGAGCCCTGCCCCAGGAGGAGCAGCAGCTCAGTGAGGTGGCGGGCGATGCACTGCGCGGCGCAGGCGTGAGCCTCTACTTGAGCAGCCAGGTCCTGAAGTGCCAGGAGGCCGATCAGCAGGGCGCGGCACCGTACGCAGCCACCGTGCAGACCCCGCAGGGCCTGCGCACGCTGACCTTCGACCTGATGATCCTGGCGGTCGGCCGACAACCGAACTGGCGCGGCCTCGGTCTGGAAGAGCTGGGGCTGCAATCGCTGGAGCTCGATGAACACCTGCAGACGGCCCTGCCCGGTATCTATGCCGCCGGCGATGTCACCGGCGGTCGGCCCCTCACCCACGCCGCGGCGCATCAGGGCTGGCATGCGGCGGTCAATGCCTTGCAGGGCCTGTGGTCCCTCAGGCCCGATCGGGTGGTGATGCCCCAGGTGCTTTTCATGGATCCGGAGATCGCGCGCGCCGGACTGACGCGACAACAAGCCGAGCAGCAGGGCCTGGACCCACAGCTGACTCGGGTGGAGCTCGATGAGCTCGATCGCGCCATTGTTGATGGCCGACGCAAAGGGTATGTGGAGCTCATCACGCCGGCGGGTAGCGATCGCCTCCTGGGGGTGACGCTTGTGGGTGCGCAGGCCGGTGAGCTCTTGCCCCAATTTACCCTGGCCATGAACCAGGGGCTGGGGCTGTCGAGGGTGCTCGCCAATGTGCATGCGTATCCGACCTGGGCCGAGGCGGTGCGACTGGCGGCAGCAGCGCATCGACGCCAGCATCAGTCGGCCTGGTTGCTCGGGTGGCTCGAGCGCTTTCACGCCTGGAGGCGTGGCTGAGCCGGGCTGGCGGGCAGCCCTGTCGAGGGCGGCGTGAGCGCAGCGACAATGGGACCTTTCGACGCCTCCCGCCATGCAATCGTCTGATGCTCCGGCCTTGCGCGACATCGTCCTGGTCGGCGGTGGGCACAGCCATGCGGTCCTGCTCAGACGCTGGGCCATGCGTCCGCTGGCCGGCGTGCAACTGACCCTTGTTTGCCGTGACACGCATACCCCGTACTCGGGCATGCTGCCGGGCTATGTCGCCGGCCTGTATGACTACGATCAGGTGCACATCGATCTGCGCACCCTGGCCCAGGCGGCCGGCGCGTGTTTTGTACGCGCTGAGGTCACCGGGCTGGATTTGCAGGCCGGTCGGGTGCAATGCCACGATCGTTCGATCGCCTTCGACCGCCTGTCCATCAACATCGGTGCCACCCCCCGATTGAATGTGCCCGGTGCCCAGCCGCATGCGGTGCCGGTCAAGCCCATACAGCGCTTCAACGCGCATTGGCTGAGCCTGCTGGAGCGGGTGCGGGCCCGCCCCAGCCGCGTGGCTGTCGTCGGGGCGGGTGCGGGCGGTGTGGAGTTGCTGCTGGCGATGCAGGCGCGGCTACAGCGGCAGTTGCAGCCCCTGGGCCTGCAGCCTCCGCAGTTTGATCTCTACAGCAGCACGCCCCAGATCGTGCCCACCCACAATCGGCGGGTGCGGCGTTACCTGCTGCGCCTCTTGCAGGAGCGTGGGGTGCAGGTGCACACGGCGCAGACCGTGACCGGCGTGTGGGCCGGTTGCCTGCAAACCGCCAGTGGTCAGGTCTTCGACGCCGACGAGGTGGTCTGGGTCACCCAGGCGGCGGGTGCACCCTGGTTGCGCTCAAGCGGATTGGCCCTTGACGAGGGGGACTTCATTGTGGTCAATCAGCATCTGCAAAGCGTCAGCGATGAGCGGGTGTTTGCCGCGGGTGATATTGCCTGCTTGCAAGACCAGCCGGTGGAGAAGGCCGGTGTGTTTGCCGTGCGGCAAGGGCCTGTGCTGCACGACAACCTGTGCCGCAGTTTGCGTGGCCAGGCTTTGCGAAGCTACCGCCCACAGCGCCGTTGGCTGGCCCTGATCGGTACGGGCGACGGCCGTGCGGTGGCTTCGCGCGGGGCTTTTTTTGCAGCCGGTTCCTGGCTCTGGCGCTGGAAAGACGCGATCGATCGGCGCTTCATGGCCGGTTTTTCGGTGGAGCCCGAACCCATGGCGGCCGTTTCCGAGCCCGCAACCCTGCCGCTCGATCAGGACGAGGCGGCGCAGGCCCTGTCCGCGCAAGCCATGCGCTGTGGCGGTTGCGGCGCCAAGGTTGGTGCTTCGGTGCTGGGCCGCGCCCTGGCGCGACTGCCCTCGACCTCGGGCCACGCAGATATCCTGGTTGGCCCTGGAGACGATGCAGCGGTGATGCGTGCGCCTGCTGGTAAGGCCCTGGTGCAGTCGGTGGACTTCTTTCGCTCGTTTACCGACGACCCCTGGGTCTTTAGCCGCATCGCGGCCAACCATGCGTTGGGGGATCTCTTTGCCATGGGCGCGCAGGCGCATAGCGCACAGGCTCTGGCCACCGTACCGCCGGGCCTGGAGTCGCGCACCGAGGAATTGCTCTACCAGATGCTCGCTGGAGCGCTACAGACTCTGCAAGCAGCCTCCTGCGCGCTGGTCGGCGGTCATACCGCCGAGGGGCGTGAGCTGGCGCTGGGCTTTGCGGTCAACGGCTGGGTGGATGCGTCACTGCAAGGCCTGATGACCAAGTCGGGGCTGCGTGCCGGGGACAGGGTCTTGCTGACCAAGCCGCTGGGCACCGGCACTTTGCTGGTGGCCCACCAGCGATTGCGTGCGCGGGGACGGTGGATTGACGCGGCCCTGGACTCGATGATGCAGTCGAGCCAGCAGGCTGCGCAGATTTTGCGCGCGCATGGCGCGCGCGCCTGTACCGACCTGACCGGCTTTGGTCTGGCCGGCCACTTGCTGGAGATGACGCGACCGTCCGGCGTGGATGTCGAAATCGATTTGTCCGCCTTGCCCCTGCTTGCCGGCGCCCTGGAGTCGGTCGCCTCAGGGCATTTGAGTTCCTTGCACGCAGCCAATGCCCAGTTTGCTGCGGCCTTGCGCGAAGCGCCGCCGGCTCACCCGCTGCTGCCGCTGCTCTTCGATCCGCAAACCGCAGGCGGCCTGATCGCCGGCGTGCCCGCCGATCAGGCGCCGGCTTGCCTGGCGGCACTGCAGTCAGCCGGCTACACCCAGGCGGCTTTGATCGGACAGGTGCTGCCGCGCAGTAGCGAGGCGGCGCCTTTGTTACTCAAGACTTGAGTAACAAAGGCCGTATCGCCGCCCAGGTGCGATCGGGCCCGGCCGCTTACCGCCTGGCCCGCTCGATGCCCAGTGCCGCTTCCAGACCGATGTATTCGCAGCTGACCCCCTTGTGCCACAGATCGGGGGGCGCCAGGCAGTGCTGGTGGAATTTTTCGCCCTGGAAGTCAGTCAGAAAGTACGAACGCAGAACCGCCTTGCTGGTGGGGATGAGTGTCACATTGCGGGCCAGCCCGCATTTGTTCTTGAAGACGCATTCATTGGCTTCGGTCGCGTCCTTGAACAGGTGCAGCTTGATGCGCCCGGTGCCCACCCCGGACTTGGTCAGGCTCAGCGCGCAGGCCGAGCCGTCCAGGCGTTCGAGTCCGTGATGGCGCGCCAGGAAATTCATCTCCGCCGTGACCAACTCCAGGAACCAGGCCCCCACCAGCCCCGCGCAGCTGTAGTAGTCGGCCTTGATCTGCTCGTAAACCACTTTGGCATCGGGCAGCTCCTTGCTGTTCATGCGCACCATGGGCTCGGCCCCATTGGACGGGCCCAGGGGGGGCACGCGGACGATCTCGTGGTTGGACCGGATGTCCATCGGATCGCTGCAGCCGCTCAGTCCAGCCAGGACGGCGGCGGCCAGCAGTAGGCAGCCGATGCGGTGGCCCAGAATGCGCAGGAGTTTCACAAGCTCAGACTCGGCAAGGGAGCCACCGATGAAGGCGGCGCCGGGGTACAACTAGCGTTCATCACCATGGACAGCAGGGTGTAGTAGCCATTGATACCTATCAGATCGACCACCCCCTGCTCGCCAAACAGGTTTAGCGCCCGGGACCAGGTGGCATCGCTGATGCCGCGTTGCTGATGCAACTCGATACAGAAAGCGTGGACGGCCGCCTCGTCGTCGTGCAGGTCGGGCGGTTTCCGGCCTTGCGCGATGGCCTGCACAGTACTGGCAGCCACGCCGGCCTTCTGGGCAATTGGGGCGTGGATGGCCCACTCGACCTGCTGTGACCAGTGCCGTGCCGTGATCAAAATCGCCAGCTCCGACAGACGCAAGGGCAGGTTGCTTCGGTAGCGCAGATATTCACCCATGCGCTGCGCATGGCCCATGAGTTCAGGGCTGCGCATCAGGGGGATGAAGGGCGAGACCAGCGCCCCCCGAGGTCCGTCGATGATGGCTTGCGCTTGCTCGCGCTGCGCCTCGGTCCAGGTGGAGGGCGGTAGGGGGGGCAATCGGTCGGTATTCATGGCGGTGGGGGGCGAGCGCTTTATTATGAAGCGCCGAAGAACAGCAGCTTCTGCTGGCCCACCTGCACGAAAACCACCTGTGCACGCTGACCGATACACGGCACCTCTCCTCTGGGAGCCAGCCAGCGACTGAGCATGCGCGGGCCTTCCTCCAAATCGATCAATACCACGCAGTAGGGCAACTGCGATTGCCAGGCAGGCCCCTGGAAGGGCACCTGAACCTGGCTGTAGCTGTAGACGCGGCCCTGGCCCCCAGCGGCCCGCCAGGCCAGCCGTGTGTCGCCACACGCGGGACACAAGCGCCGTGCGTAATAGAAGACATGGTGGCAGGCCTTGCAATGCTGGAGCAAAAGTTCCTGCCGATTGCAGCCTTCCCAAAACGGTCGGGAGTCTAGGGTCGGCGGCACAAATTCGGCCAGCAAGTCATTGTTCATGCCTCAGGCCTCCATCACCATCACGCCACAGACCGAGAACACGCCACCATTGCCGCTGACCACCGCACGCCGAGCCCCGGGCACCTGCCGCCTGCCCGCAGTGCCGCGCAGCTGATGCACCGCCTCGGTCACATGCAGCATGCCGCCGATGTGTGCCTGCGACAGCAGCCCCCCATGTGGATTGAGCGGGCAGCGCCCGCCCAGGCTGGCGTGGCCGGCGCGTAGCTAGTTGCCGGCCGCGCCCGGTGCTGAAAAGTCCAGCGCATCGAGGGTGATCAGTACGGAGATGGTGAAGGCATCGTGCAAGAGCGCCGCCTGCATATCCTGCGGCCCCAGGCTGGCCGATTCGAAGGCATCGCGACCGGCCGCACGTATGCCCAGATCGGCGAGGTCGGGCGTTTGAGCCACCGAGTTGTGCGTAGAGCGCATGGACAGGGATCGTATGCTCACCGGTTTGAGGCCCCGTGCGAGCGCACGCTCGCGGCTCATCAAGCTGAGCGCGCCGCCACCGTCGGAGACCTGCGAGCAATCGAACAGGCGCAGCGGTGTAGCGATCATGCGGCTGCTGAGGTAGTCATCCAGGGACATGGATTTGCGCATTTGCGCGTTGTCGTTGAGCAAGGCGTGTCGCCGCGTGATGAGCGCCACTTCGGCCAGATCTTTTTCACTGGCGCCGTGCTCATGCAGATAGCGCTGCGCCAACAGCGCGTAGGGCACCACCATGCCGTGCAGACCAAAGGGCTCTTCCTACTCCTCGCCGCCGAGCAGATTGCGCAGCGCCAGTCCGCGCGCTCCCTCGGGTCGGCCGGTGAGTGTGTTTTCGCCGTAGACGCAGATTGCGATTTCGCAGTGCCCTGATTCGATAGCCCATACCGCTTGCTGCAGCATGGTCATGGCCGTCACCGTACCGCCGACATCGACCGTGCTGATGAAGCTCGGTCGCAAGTCCAGATACTCCACCAGGGTCGATGAGAATATCGAATTGGGAATGGCGTAGGGGTCGAGATTGATCAGTCCGTCAATCTCGGGAATGCGCACCCCGCAATCGGCCGCCGCCTCCTGTACGGCCCAGGCCTGGATTTGCACCGACTCCAGACCCGGGAGCTTGCCCACCCGGGTCTCACCGGCGCCGACGATCACAACATCAGGGCTTACTTTGGGCATGGGTCTGCGGGCGCTATTCCACCGTCACGCTCTTGGCCAGGTTGCGAGGCTTGTCGACATCGGTGCCGCGCGCACAGGCCGTGTGATAGGCAAGCAGCTGCAGTGGCACCACATGCAGCAGGGGGCTCAGATATCCATAGTGCTCGGGCATACGGATGACCTGAAGGCCCTCACTGCTTTCAATGCGGGTGTCTGCATCGGCCAGCACATAAAGCATACCGCCGCGCGCTCGCACCTCTTGCATATTGCTCTTGAGTTTTTCCAGCAGGCTGTCATTGGGTGCCACCGTCACCACTGGCATGCTGCTGGTGACCAAGGCCAGCGGGCCGTGCTTGAGTTCGCCGGCCGGATAGGCCTCGGCATGGATGTAGCTGATCTCCTTGAGCTTGAGCGCGCCCTCCAGGGCGATCGGGTAGTGCAGCCCGCGACCCAAAAAGAGGGCGTTTTCCATGCGGGCAAAGTCCTCGGCCCAGCTGATGAGTTGTGGCTCCAGCGCCAGTACCGCCTGCAGGGCTGCCGGCAGATGCCGCATCGCCTTGAGGTGCGCCGCCTCCTGCGCCGCGTCGAGGCGACCGCGCGATTGCGCCAGCGCCAGGGTCAGTAAAAACAGACCGGCCAGCTGTGTCGTGAAGGCCTTGGTGGAGGCCACACCGATCTCCACGCCGGCGCGGGTGATGTAGGCCAGTTCGCATTCGCGCACCATGGCCGAGGTGCTGACATTGCAGATCGTCAGGGTGCGGTGCATGCCCAGGCTCTGTGCATGGCGCAGCGCAGCCAGCGTGTCGGCGGTCTCCCCGCTCTGGCTGATGGTGACCACCAAGGTGTGGGGCTTGGGCACGCTGTTGCGGTAGCGGTATTCGCTGGCGACTTCGACCTGGGTGGGTATGCCAGCGAGGTCCTCGAGCCAGTATCTGGCGGTGCAGCCGCTATAGTAGCTGGTGCCGCAGGCCAGAATCAGGACCGAATCGATCGCTTTGAAACACCCCTGAGCGCCCCGGCCAAACAGGTCCGGGGTAATGCCAGCCACGCCTTCAAGCGTGTCGGCGATCGCCCGGGGCTGCTCAAAAATTTCCTTTTGCATGTAGTGGCGGTAGGGGCCGAGTTCGGCTGCACCACTGTGCGCCTGCACCGTGCGCACGGAACGCTCGAGCGGCCGGCCCGCCGGATCGAGCACCCAGTAGCGACCCGGTTGCAGATCGACCAGGTCGCCCTCTTCCAGGTAGACGATCTGATCGGTCACGCCGGCCAGGGCCATGGCATCGCTGGCCAGGAAATGCTCGCCCTGCTGACCCAGGCCCAGCACCAGAGGTGAGCCTGCCCGCGCGCCCACTACCCGATGCGGCTCGTCGCGGCAAAAGGCGGCAATGGCGTAGGCACCCTGCAAGCGCGCCACCGCGGTGCGAACCGCCTCGAAAAGATCGCCGTCATAGACGCTGTCAATCAAATGAACAATGACCTCGGTATCCGTCTGGCTGTCGAAGACATAGCCCTTGGCTTGCAGTTGCGCCCGCAGTTGCTCGTGGTTCTCGATGATGCCGTTGTGCACCAGCGCCACCCGGCCGGGCTTGCTCAGGGCCTGCGCTCCAGGGCCGTGGCTGAAGTGGGGATGCGCGTTGTGTACTGCGGGCGCGCCGTGCGTGGCCCACCGGGTGTGCGCGATGCCCGTGCTGCCCTGGAGCGATTCGCCGTCCACCTGTTCTTGCAACTGCGCCACCCGCGCCACGCTGCGTGCCCGGTGCAAATGCCCTTTGTGCACCGCCACGCCGCAGGAGTCATAGCCGCGGTATTCGAGCCGCTGCAAGCCTTGCACCAGGATTGGAACAATGTTGCGGTGAGAAACCGCAGCGACGATGCCACACATGGCCATCCTCCCTCAAAAGGCTGAATACTAGGCCGCCCGGTCGGAAATGGGTAATCTATTTGGCCAAAAAAATGAATTTTTATTTCTCCGATCTTATATTTAAATTTTTTATTTCATAAAATATGCTTTTATGGAAGATTTAGACTCCGTTGACCTTCATCTGCTTGAAGCTCTGCAGCGCGATGCCGCGCTGAGCAATCAAGATCTTGCGCAGGTTCTGGGCATTTCGCCGGCCACTTGCCTCAGGCGCACCCGTCGCTTGCGCGAGGCGGGCCTGATTGAGCGGCAGGTGGCCTTGCTCAACACCGATGCTCTGGCGCGCCGGCTCGGTCATGGCTTGACCGCGGTGGTGGATATCACGCTGGATCGACAGGGTGACGATCAGGCGCGCGCTTTTGAGGCCCGTGTCATCGCTGACGCTGCCGTACAGCAGTGTTACCGTGTCACGCCGGGGCCGGATTTTGTCTTGATCATTCGGGTTCGCGACATGCCCGCCTACGCTGACCTGGCTCAGCGCTTGTTCAGCAGCGATGCGAATGTACGCAATGTCAAGGCGTTTTTCAGCATCCACCGCGCCAAGTTCAGTCCTGTGGAGCCGCTGCCGATGCCCTAGAGGCCCCATCGCCGCGAGGGTGCGGCTCCCACCCCCGCAGGGCCCGCGCCGTCCTCGGAGCGCCGCCCCCGGCGCGAGGGCTTCTGTAGGCGCCCGGGCGCTGTTCAGGAAACGATATACGCCGCAGCGCCGGTGGCCAGCAACTGACCGCTGGCCGACAAAAACTCCATCTGGGTGTT
>Ga0194116_10001690_pt1 | contig 30404 bp, 31 predicted proteins | sample TA2MahsurfametaG_4_FD_148617 | JGI IMG/M metagenome (GOLD analysis project Ga0194116, IMG submission 148617) | Freshwater microbial communities from Lake Tanganyika, Tanzania - TA2015008 Mahale S9 surface | ecosystem: Environmental > Aquatic > Freshwater > Lake | place: Tanzania: Lake...
CTCTGCTGAGCTCTCCGCTCCGACTGTTCACACAGATCTGTTGCTGATTCCCAACCATGTCTGCTACTACCGACCAAATTCTCGAGCAACTGAAGTCGCTCTCCCTGCTTGAAGCTTCCGAGCTCGTTAAGCAGATCGAAGAGGCTTTCGGTGTGTCCGCCGCCGCTTCCGCTGGCGTTGTGATGGCTGCTCCCGCCGCTGGCGGTGCTGCTGAGGCTGCTGAAGAGAAGACCGAGTTCGACGTTCTGCTCGACAGCTTCGACGCCGCTGCCAAGATCAAAGTGCTCAAGGCCGTGCGCGAAGCCACCGGTCTGGGCCTGGGCGAAGCCAAGGCTCTCGTGGAAGGCGCCCCTTGTGCCATCAAGGAAGGCGTGTCCAAGGCCGATGCTGAGGCCCTCAAGAAGGCCGTTGAAGAGGCCGGCGGCAAGGTCACCATCAAGTGATCGCTGCGTCGGGCTGCTCCGGCGGCCCGCCATCACGCTTCTGCTCAGCCGGCTCCTATGGGGGCCGGTTTTTTTGATGGTCGGCTGATTGGCCAATAAAAAAGCCCCGCCGAAGGCAGGGCTTTGAGTTCGGAACGCTTCTGGGAGTCTGTCCTCGTTTCGACCCCGGAAGTGATGTCCCTCACTCCTCACACAAGGCAACCATACCGTCAGAGGAAAAGAACGGTCCAGGGGGGATGGACCGCTGGCTCAGCTGGCCTACGGCCTGAACGGAATCACCTGCAGGGCAATCGGCCCGCTGCTGCTGATGCCGCTGCTGCTGATGGGCTGGGGCGGCAGGGGCTTGAGCGGTTGGGCCGACACGGTGGGGCTGGTGCTCCTGCCGCGGCTGGCCTGGGTGATCAGTTGGCCGAGCGGCGTGGTGTTGGCGAAATACACGTGGCTGAGGGTCTGGCTGCCGTAGGCGCGCCGCTCCAGGCGCCAGCCGGGCTCCAGGTTGAGCGCCACGAAGCCGTTGCGGTCGCGCTGGGGCAGGGAGCCCCGGCCCACCAGCAGCTCGGTGGACTCGGCTGGGGTCATCGCCAGCAGGGCGAGGTCCTGCCCCTGCTGCTCCAGCCGCAGCCGGTAGCGGCTGCCCAGATCGTCGTCGCCAACCCGCAACGAGTAGCCGTTGCTGTCGATGTAGCGGCTGCAGATGCCGGTGAAGTCGAAGCGGTTCAGGGCCGGGTCGATCAAGCCATCGCTGCGGCGTTCCCAGCAGGCGGGTGCGGGTTGGATCTGCTCGAGCACCAGCAGTTTCCAATCGCTGCGGCCCACGGGCTGGGCCAGCACCGCGAAGCGGGCCTGATCGAGCGGCCGGCTGCTGAACACGCTCACCGCCAGGGCCGGTGCCGCCGTGGCGGCGGTGAGGGCCAGGAGAGGCAGGTAGGTTCGTTGCATGGCCTTCTCTCCGCCGCTGCACCACAGGAGCGTGTTGTACCTGATGCGGAGCCGCCAACCCAGTGTCTGAGCAGCCAGTGGTGGTAGCGGCCGCCTGCGATGGCGCCTGCAGCGGCAATCCCGGACCCGGCGGCTGGGGCTGCCTGCTGCGGTTCAGCGATGGTTCGGTGCAGGAATTCGGCGGAGCCGAGCCCAACACCACCAACAACCGCATGGAGCTCACGGCGGCGCTGACGCTGCTGGAGAAGCTGGCGGTGCTACCGCGCGACCCGAATCTCACGATCCGCACCGATTCCAAATACCTGATCGACGGCTTCAGCAAGTGGATCAACGGCTGGAAGCGCAAGGGCTGGCGCACCGCCTCCGGCAGCCCGGTGCTCAACCGTGATCTCTGGGAATCCCTGGATGCCGCCCGCGTGTCCGGCTTGCCGCTCACCTATGTGAAGGGCCACAGCGGCGATCCCGACAACGATCGCTGCGATGCGATCGCGGTGGCCTACTCCAAAGGGCAGAAGCCGCAGCTGGCGCACGGCGACTACGGCGGCCTGATGGTGAGCGAGCCCGAACCCACGCCGATAGCCCCGTCAGACGTAGCCCCGCCGGCTCTGCAGCAGTTGCTCACCCGCCTGGAGCTGGCCGATCGCCTGGCGGCAGGGGGCTATGGCCTCAGCCTGCTGGAGCTCGCCCAGCTGGTGGAGCAACCGCTGAAAACGCTCGAGGGCCGTAGCGAACCCTGGCGTTGGCGCGACTGGCAGGTGCAGCCCAGCGGCGATGGACGCTGGCGTTTGGCCCGGGAGGCGTCAGGATCGGATGTGGCCGGGCGAGATCGAGATGGCTGAGATCGGCACAGGGGCTCTCTACCAGCGCTTTGTGGGCCCGCTGCTCAGCCGCGACGAGGGCGCTGATGCCGAGCAGCTCAGCCAGCTCACCCTGCAGGCCCTGGGCCAGGCCTCGCTGCGGCGCAACTGGCCGCTGGTGAACAGCAGCCTGGCGGGGCTGGGTGCTGAGCTGGAGGTGCGCGACCTGCGCCTCGAGCAAACCCTGTTCGGCTGTCGCTTCCGCAATCCGGTGGGTCTGGCGGCCGGCTTCGATAAAAACGCCGTGGCCGCCGGCATCTGGCATCTCTTCGGTTTTGGGTTTGCGGAGGTGGGCACCGTCACCTGGCACGCCCAGCCCGGTAACCCCAAGCCCCGTTTGTTCCGGCTGGCGGCGGAGCGGGCGGCGCTCAACCGCATGGGCTTCAATAACAACGGCGCCCTGGCGGCCCGCCGCACCCTGGAGCGCCAGGCGCTGCCACCGGCGGGTCAGCGGCCGGCGGTGCTCGGCATCAACCTCGGCAAGTCGAAGATCACGCCACTGGAGCAAGCGCCCGACGACTACGCCTCCTCGCTCGAGCTGCTGGCGCCCCTGGCCGACTACGCCGTGATCAACGTGAGCTCCCCCAACACCCCCGGGCTGCGGGAGCTGCAGGACGATGCCCAGCTGCGCCGCCTGGTGGAGCGGCTGCGGCGGCTGCCGGCCTGCCCGCCGCTGCTCGTGAAGATCGCGCCCGATCTGGAGGATGAAGCGATCGATGCCATCGCCCGCCTCGCCTACGAGGAGGGTCTGGCCGGCGTGATTGCCGTGAACACCAGCCTGAATCGCCTCGGCCTGGAGCAGCGCCCGATCGCCCAAACCGGCCGCACCCTGGCCGAAGAGGCCGGTGGCCTCAGCGGTGCACCCCTGCGCGCTCGTGCTTTGGAGGTGCTGCGCCGCCTGCGGGCGGTGGCGGGCCCCGGCCTGCCGCTGATCGGTGTGGGCGGCATTGATTCGCCAGAGGCGGCCTGGGAGCGGATCAGCGCCGGCGCCTCCCTGATTCAGCTCTACACCGGTTGGATTTACGAGGGCCCCCAGCTGGTGCCAGCGATCCTGGAGGGCCTCGGCCAACAACTCGATCGCCACGGCTTCCGCAGCATCGGCGAAGCGGTGGGCAGCGGCGTGGGCTGGCGATAGCTTGCGGGCAGTGGGCAGCTGAGCTGCGGTGGTGCTCTCAGGGCTTGAGGATCAACTGGCGCCCCTGAGGAGTTGGCTCTTCCCTCGGCGTGTGTATCTGCAGCTTGAGGATCAGGCCTTCACCGCGATGGTGCTCGATGGCGAGAGCGTGGCGTGGCAGGAGCGGGTGCCACTGCCGGAGGGGCTGTGTGTGAACGGTGAGCCCCAGGCGGTGGAGGCGCTCGGGGATCTGCTGGGCGATTGGCTGGTGGAGAGGGGCTTCCCTGGCGCTCGGGTGAAGGCCGTGTTGCCGCGGGATGCCACCGCCTGGCGGGTGATCGAGTGGCCGGATGCGGCCTGGCCGGAACACCCCGAGCTGGTGGTGCGTGAGCAGCAGCAGGAGCTGGATTTGCCCTGGTCGCTGCAGGATGCGGATGTGTTCTTGGAACCCCTCCCGGGCGCTCAACCGCGCTCGTTGCTGGTGGCGGTGCAGCGGAGCTTGCTGGAGGCCTGGATTGCGGTGTGCAGTCAGGCCGGCGTGGCGCTCGATGGCGTGGAGGCCCTGCAGGTTTGCCTGTGCCGTGCCGTGCAGCAGCAACTGGGCGATGGTGTGCAGGTGGTGTTGCAGCTCAAACCGGATCAGAGCTGGTTGTTGGCGTTGGCGGACGGTGAACCTCTGGGGGAATGGTCGTTGCCGCCAGCGGCTGATCGCGAGACGTTCGCGTCGGCCTTGAAGGGCTGGGGGCAGCGCTACGCCCCTAGAGCCGCCTTGGTTGTGGAGGGCGATCCGGCGTTGGCTGAAGCGCTCGGTTGCCTCATCAGCGGATTGGCCAGCGTTGATGGAGTGCCAGCGCTGTGGGGATTGGCGGAGGCAGAGCAACGGCGATGAGCACCCCGAGCTGGCTGGAGAGCGATGGCAATTTGCTGCGGCAGCGGCGGCTTGAACGGGGTTTAACGGCGGAGCCGGAGCCTCTGGTGCCGGCGCGAGGGTTGCTGCTGCGCGGTGCGGTGATCGGTGGCGGCTTGTTGGTGACGGTGCTAGCGGTGTGGTTCGGGCTGCGTTGGCGGCAGGCTCAGCTCGAGCTGGAGTTGGAGGGGATGCGGGGGATTCCCGCCCAGGTGCAGGCTCTGGAGGCCCGGGCTCAGACCCAGCGCCGCAGGCTCAGCGCGATGCAGCGCAGCAATGAGGGTTTGGCGAAAGGGTTGGTGGCGGTGTCATCGGGGTCTGCCCTGGTCGCCCAACTGGGGGCGATCACCCCGCACGGCGTTCAGCTCACCGATGCGCAGGTGCAGGGCAGCAGCCTCAAGCTCAAGGGTGTGGCGGCAGATCCACAAGCATTTCGGCGGGTGAATGCCTTCACGCTGTTGTTGGCTGCATCGCCCCTGTTTGAAGCCAAGAGCGTGCAGGCGGTGAAGCTCAGCCGTGATGCCACCAAGCCCGGTGCCCCGGTGGAGTGGGATCTCACCGCGGCGTTTGCCACCTTGCCGGCCGCTCAGCAAGTGCGGCTGCTGCAGAAGCTGGGTGCCGACGGCCCGGCGCGGCGTTTGCAGATCCTGGAGCGAGCGGGGGTGCTGCCATGACCAACCTGCAGGGCCGTTCGTCCTCCCCCATCAAGCGGGAGTGGATCTTGCTCGGGTTGCCAGTGGCAGCCGGTGCGTTGTTGAGCATCGGTGTGGTGGTGGCAGCGCTCTGGCCCAGCTGGCAGCAGCTTCTGCTGGCGCAACAGGAGTTGGAGCAATTGGCGGAACAGCGCGAGCGCCTGCCGCTGTTGCGGGTGCAGTTGCTCAAACTCAGCGACACCGTGCAGGTCGCGGAGCGACGCAGCCGTCAGATCCTGGGGCTGATCGCCGGCAGCGGCGAGATCAACACCTTTATGGCCCAGCTCAGTGCCGAGGCGCAGCGCACCGGCGTTGTGCTGGATGGTTATGAGCCGATCACCACCAGCGCACCGGCGGCTGAGCCGGCATCCGCCAAACCCAGGCCCTCCAAAGGTGAGCCGCCGCCTCCGCCTCCCGACCCTCTGCTGGCTCCCGGCCTGCAAAAAACCTCGCTGCTGCTCACGGCCCGGGGCAATGGTCCGCAGCTGTTGGACTTTCTGCGCCGCCTGGAACTGTTGAGCCTGCTGGTGGTGCAGAGCGATCTGAGCCTCAAACATGAGCTCAAAGACACCGGTAAGCCAGGCGAAGCCGCCGCCAACACCACCAACCTGCGCCTGAATCTCAGCGTCTACAGCGAAGCGGAGGCGTCGAAGAAAGCCCGGTAATGCCTGGCCTGGCCTGGTGTTGGCCGATACGATCCGCCCAAAACCGCGCGAGATTAAGGGTGAAGCTGCGTTGTGGCCTGGTTTTGGCCTTGTTGGCCGCCGGTGCCGCGATGGGCCCCCTGGCGGCCGCTCCACGAGCAACGGAATCCCAGCCGGAACCGGCGCCACCTGCAACCTTGAAGTCCACCGGAGGGGTGGCCCTTTCCCTGCGGCGATCCCCAGATGGGATTCAGCTGGTGATTGAAGGCACTGGGGCTGGACCGGTGTTGCAGCAGAGCCGAGCTGGTGAGGCCTGGCGTGGAGATCTGCGCATCACCACTCCCGGTTCACTGCGTCTTGGGCCTCAACGGATGACCTTGCCTGAGGCTGGTTTGCAGTCTGTGAGTTTTCAGGGCTCAGGTAGCGACTATCAGCTGCAGATCGTGCCGATGCCGGGCGCACCCTTGAGCCGTCCTGTAGTGAGTGCCGACGGACGCAATCTGATTCTCAGTTTTGCCACACCTTCTCAACCGCCTGCACAAACCGCACAGTTCAATCTTCGGCAACCAGGCATGGTGCCGCAGCCTGCTTATGCACCACCGTTGCAGCCTCGTGCCGTGGCTCCGCCGTTGGGTGACATGGCAGTGGGAAGCATGGTTTTGCGTAATAGAAGTTACTTGAACCTGAATGGGCCTGCAGTCACGATGACGCTGCGTAATGCACCTGCGAAGGATGCGCTAATGGCATTGGCTCAGCTTGGTGGCTATGGCTTTGTTTATGTCGCTGATGATGCTGCGATGAATGGTTCATCTGGCGCTTCTTCAGGGGGAACTGAGTCCCAAATGGGTGCGCGAGTAACATTGTCTTTCAGGGCAGAGCCCTATGCAAGAGCTCTGAACTCTCTCTTGCTTGCGTCGGGTTTGCAGGGAAAGTCTGAGGCTGGATTGTTGATGGTCGGCCCCTCTGTGCTGGGAAAGTCTTTTGGCGCTCAGGTTTCGAAAGTTTACCGTCTGAATCAGGCTTCTGCTGATTCCGCTGCAAATTATCTGGCCAGTCTTGGTGCACAAGTTACCAAAGTCACGTCTATCACGAACGTTGTAAGTACTGGGCAGCCGCAGGCCAATCAAGTTGCTGGCGCGTCTCAAACTCAGCAAACCAAGGAACAGACCATTAGCACCACTGAGACTTACGGTGCGGCCGTTGGTCCACTCAAAGGTTTGATAGGTACCAGTGATTCCAGGCTTCAGACCATCACCTTGGTTGGAGATCCTGCCCTTGTTTCCATTGCCGAATCTTACTTGCGTCAAATCGATATTCGCCAGAGACAGGTTGCTCTGACGGTAAAAATACTTGATGTTACCCTGAATAATAGTGAATCACTGAGTAATAGCTTTGCGTTTCGGAGCGGCACGAGTTTTGTTCTTGGTCAGAATGGCCGCCTCTCTGCGACTTTTGGGAGCCTGGTGCCTGGTGGTGATCCCCCGAGTGCCAATCCTGGCCTGGCTTATCCTAATAATCAGCTAATGGATCAGTTCGTTGCTGTTATTGAGTCTAGTTCAACAAAGGTGCTGGCCTCCCCTACTTTGATCCTCAATGAGAACGGAGAAGAGTTTAAGGATGGAAATGATTATGACAAGGAGACGATTGCTAAGGAGCAGCGCGTTGGTCGCAAGCTTTCGAATGAGGGATTCGTAACTGTCGGGGATCAAGTCGTTATCTCTTATACGCCTAACTACTCGCAAACAGGTGGCGTTGTCAGTTGTATCCCTGTCTTTGGAACGTCCGGATTGCAGTTGGGTGCCCGCGTCACTCGTATTGATGACAATGGATTCGTGACATTCATGTTGTCTCCCCAGATCTCTGCTGCGGTAGGGGGCGGTACTTCACCAGGGTGCGGTTCCTTCCAGACCTTGAACTATCGACGCCTTGATACGGGCAGTGTTCGTGTAAGGGATGGTCAGACTTTGGTGCTGACTGGTGTTATTAGTGATGCCGATATCGCCGCTGTTACTAAATGGCCGGTGCTGGGTGACCTTCCTTTGGTGGGCCAATTCTTTAGAGGTTCTGGAAGGAGTCGCAGGAAGTCTGAGCTCGTTATTCTCGTGACGCCCCGTGTTGTGTCGGAGGCTGAAGGAGGAGCTTATGGGTATGGATATCAACCGGCAACCCAGGAAGTTCGTGGTTTCGTGGGCTCTTCTTCCGGGGGTTGAGTAATCATTAGAAGAATGTTGGCATCAATGCTTTCGCTGCAATGGGAGCAAGAATCTGAAAGGCTCTGATTGCTCCGGATGCCAAGTTTCCTCCGATGTTATTTCCGGTCTTTCTGGATGGCTCTGGTTCATTGAGTAGTGTCGAGGCTCTTTCAAGAGCGGTGGCCTGTTCACTGTCGCCCATTGAGGCATAGAGCTGACTGGCCTCATGAAGGTCTTGTGCAGCTCCGTTGATATTCCCTAGCTCAATACGGCTTAGCCCCCTGGCTACTAGACTCACCGTTGCATTCGGCTCGCGTCGAATGGCGTTATTCAAAAAATACTCCGCTTCTAAATGACGGCCGGCTAAGGCGGCATTAATACCCGCATTGTGTAGATCTGCGTAGCTGAGTATCTCGATGGGAATCCCGTTGGCCTGTTGCCAGTGGCTGCGGTTTAATCCCCCTCTTTCTAGCTTTGCGCCACTTAAGTTGCTTCCGCGTAGGTCTGTGCCGATGAGGATTGCTCCTTTTAGATTTGCGTTTCGGAGTGATGCGCCGGCGAGGCTGCTAAAGCTGAGGTCGGCGTTACTGAGATCGGCTCCGTCCATGACTGCGCCGCTTAAATTTGCCCGCTGCAGAGATGAGCCTTTTAACCGGGCTTCGCGCAGATCGGCTTGGGCAAGATCCGCATCCTGTAATTTGCAACCTTCGCATCGACGTTGTTCAAGCACCTTTGCAAGAGCGTGCGTGTCGGAAGCGATTGCTCCAGACTGAATCCAAACCACCCCTGTGCCAAGGCCAAGTATCCAAATCAATAGATTGCGTCGGTGCATGGCTGAATCTGATGGCGAGATGGTTCTAACGGCTTCCCAGCAGGGCGTCGACACGTTGACGTGCTGCGATGGCTGAAGCTCACGGCGGTAATCTGGAGGCTTCGGCTCAACGCTTGGGTGTTCGGCCGTCTCAGCTTCTGGACGCAAGTGCGTCCTTGGCTCCGTTCGCGTTGCCCCGCAGAGCTGTTGTCGCCGGGATGACGGCTCCACTGAGGGCGTATCCCGATCGTCGTGCCGGTGCTTTGCGCCGCTGCCTTGCCGATGTGCATGGATTGGAGCCTGATGCGGTGTTGCCGGGCAATGGCGCTGCCGAGCTGTTCACCTGGGTGGCTCGTGATGCGGCCCAGTTAGGGGCCTCTTTGTTGCCTCAGCCAGGCTTCGCGGACTACCTAAGGGCCCTGCGGTGTTGGGGGGGCGTCATGGCAGCTCTCCCCTTATCGCTCCGCTGGACGCAGCCTGGTCCCTGCTCCTTTGAGTTGTCGCCATCCACGGCGCCCGTGCTCTGGATCACCAACCCCCACAACCCCACCGGTCAGCTGTGGAGCCGCGCGTCGCTGGAGCCGTTGCTTGAGCGCTTTGCGTTGGTGATCTGCGATGAGGCGTTTCTGCCGCTGGTGCCCAACGGCGAAGCTCAGTCGTTGATCCCGCTGGTGGATCACTCCCCCAACCTGGTGGTGATTCGCAGCCTCACCAAGCTGTATGCCATCGCGGGGTTGCGGCTGGGCTACGCGGTGTCCCAACCCGAGCGGCTGCAGCGCTGGGCTCAGTGGCGCGATCCCTGGCCGGTGAATGCGGTGGCTTCCGCTGTTGGGGAGACGTTGTTGCGCAGCCCTCAGCGCTATCAGGCCTGGACAAAGCGTGTTCAGTGCTGGACGGCAACAGAGGGCGCCTGGTTGCAACAGCAGCTCGCTTTCCTCCCCGGCATCATCCCGATGCCTTCTGCCGCGAATTATTTGTTGATTCGTGGTGAGTGCGACGGCAAACCATGGTCGCTGCAGCCCCTTCGGGAGGCGCTTGAAACGCGGCATCGCATCTTGCTCCGCGATTGCCGATCGTTTGAAGGTTTGGATGAGAGCTGGTTGCGGATCGGCTATCAGAGCCGCCGTGGCAATCGGCGCATCATCCAGGCGATGCGGAAGGAGTTGTCCGAGCAACGCCCTCAGATCCCCACATGACTGATTGGGCCCCCTCTTCTGCTTCTCTTCGCGTGTGATTGGCTGCTGGGTTGCCTTTGGCTGGCCGCCTATGCCGCTCTCGGCAAGCCGGTGATGCTCTGGTTCTGGTGGCGCTGGCCCTCATCCGAGCGAAGCGGCGCACCTCGCGTCGTGCTCCAGGTCCAGGGCCGCCTCACGGGCGCGGCTTGCGCTTTGGATTGCTCTGAATTCCGCTGGTCGTTGTCGGTAGCGTTGATTCATGCTCAGCGCCTCAGCGCCTCAGCGACTCGCTACACCGCGCCAGCCATTCCGTGGCTGCAGCCCCAGCCGCTCGCGGAACACCTCAATCTGGGCCCCGGCTTGGACGCTGCCTTGTTGCATCAACGGTTGCTCCTGCTCTCCACCGAGCCAGCCGTGCAGGCTTTGGTGGCTTTCGGCTCCAGAGCATGCGGCAACGCTCGGTTGGATTCCGATCTGGATCTGGCGGTGATCTGCCGTGAGCCCAGCCTCACACCAGCTGAAAAAACTGAGCGCAGCTTTGGCTACCGCCAGTTGCTCGGGCCTGTGGGGTGCGGTGTGGATCTGGTGCTGGTTGGTGCCTCCGATGCGCAACGCCTAGCCGGTTCCCGTTGGCATGTGATGGGTGATGTGGCCCGAGAAGGACGGGTGCTCTATGTCGCCAGCTGAAGACGCTGCCTTGCTGCTGCGCATCGTGCGCCGCCATCTCCAGGCGATGCGGCTCAACCTCGATCCGTTGTATCCGGATGAGGAATGGGGCTTTCAGGCCCAGCAGGCGCTGGCAAAGCTGCTCAAAGCCGAGCTGGTGCTGCGCGATCAGCCGGTCCCACGCACCCATGAGCTCCTGGATCTTGCCCTGCTCTTGAATGATCAGATGCCAGAGACACTTCAGAAACTCCAGGTGTTTGCCGTGGAGGCCCGCTACGAGGCGGGGCCGTTTGCGTTGCCGGCCGCGCGGGACGTGTTGCTGGCGGAGCTGGAGGGGCGGCGCGCCTCTCTAGAGGCAAGGATTCACCGCTAGTGATGATCCTGGACCGGTTGGCTGCGGTCCAGCGCGTCAAACAGCGGAGCAAAGCTGCCATTGGGGTCGCTCTCCAGCAGTTCCACCCCGTCGTTTCAGCCACGCGAGTGGCCGCTGCAGTTGTGCCTCGAGCTCATCAAGGTCTGTGGATGGCAGCGTCTGCTCTTGAGCACGGTTGAGAGCTCTGAGCAGACGCTCGGGGTTGGCGGGGGAGAGCGCAGCAGATGGGCCCCATCGGCGCGGTTGGAGTGCTGGCTGTCCTTGGTTTCGAGCCTCATCCTGCCCAGCCTTTCTGGCAGCCGCGTCAGCCGCTCAACTCCATCAGCAACCCCGCCAGCAACTGATCCGCATCCCGCACCGCTAACCGCTCCATGCCGCCCCGCAGCGCAAGCAGGGGATCCACCGCCGGATCACAACCCCGCAGGCGTGGCCCCAGCAGTCGCCAGATCGTCTGTTCCAGCGCCGGGTGTTCCGGTGGGTGTTGCCACACGATCACGGCGGCGCCGAGGGCGGCGGCGGCGCCGGCGTTGGCGTCTTGATGCTTGTCGGCGGCCTGGGGGAAGGGCACCAGGATTGAGGGGCTCCCGCACACCGCCAGTTCGCTGAGGCTGCCGGCGCCGGCACGGCTGATCACCAGATCGGCGTGTTGCAGCAGGCCCGCCATTTCATCGCTGAAGGGACGCTCGGCGTAGGCGGGGTGTTGGAGCTGGCCGCTGTCGGGGTCGTTGCTGCCGCTCAGATGCACCACGCGGCATCCGGCTGCGAGCAGCCTCGGCAGCAGCCGCCGCACCATGCGATTCAGGCCGACGGCCCCCTGGCTGCCGCCCATCACCACCAGCAACGGTCCGGAGCCGGCGGGCACCCAGGTCGGTAGGGCTGCAGGCTGTAGAAACTCCCGCCGCACCGGGGTGCCCGTCACCCGCGGCTGGCAGCCCTGGAGCCGCTCGGCGGCCTGGGGCAGGCCCACGGCCACGTGGGTGCAGAGCCGGCCGACCAGCCGAGTCACCCGGCCGGGCACGCCATTGGATTCGTGCAGCACCACAGGGATTCCGCACCAGCGGGCCGCCAGGATCGTCGGTGCAGCGATGTAGCCGCCGGTGCTGAACACCACCTGGATGCGCTCGCGGCGGATGAGCTGGCGCACGCTCCAGCTGGCACCCAGAAGCTTGAGCAGGTTGAGCAGTTTCTGCAGGCCGCGCCCCTGCAGGCCGCCGGCTTGCACGGTGTGCAGGGTGATCTCAGCGGGCACCAGCTCCGTTTCCAGCCGGTCCGGCACCCCCAGCCACTGGATCTGCCAGTCGGCGGGTAGAGCCTGTGCCACCGCCAGCGCCGGGAATAGATGTCCGCCGGTGCCGCTGGCCGCGATCAACAGGCGGGACATGGGCGGCGCGGAAAGGCGCGCCTAACTTAAGGGCCGTGTGTTGGTTGAGCCCCAGTGCTGTTGCGCCCTCTCCTGCCGGCTGCCCTCGCCCTGGCCGGTGTGGTGATGGCGGCGCCGCTGCGGGCCGCTCCCAGCCTGCAGGCCCTGCAGGACGCCCTCAACAGCAGCTCGCCCGCTGCTCTGGAGGCTGTGCTCGAGCCGGGCCAGGGGCTAGACCCCGCTGAGGTGGGCCGTCGCCGGCTGGCGCTGCGCGAGCAGTTCCCCGATGCCACCTGGAGCGTGCAACCCGGTGCTCCCCTCAAGGACGGCCGTGCCACCACGCAGGTGAAGGTGACGGGCAGTCGTCAGGACGGCCCCTATCGCTTCCGCTTCGAGGCGCAGCAGCAGCTCGTGCTCGGCAGCGGCAGCAACCGCTTCAACAGCCAGGAGGTGATCCGCGAGAGCTCCCTGCTGCGCAGCGGCGACAGCGACCTCAAGGTGGGCCTGCTGATCCCCGATGCGGTGCTCACCGGTCAGCGCTACGACCTGGACGTGGTGTTCGATGAGCCCCTGGAGGGCGCCGTGGTGGCGGGCACGATCAAGCCCGTGAGCCCAGGCGAGTGGTTGCGCCTGCAAACCCCCGATCTGCAGCTGGAAGCCCTGGGGGGTGGCGGCATCTTCAAGAGCGCCCAGGCCCCCTATCAACCCGGCACCCAAACCTGGGCTGTGCTGCTGGTGCATCCCAAGGGGATCGTGGCGGCCAGCAAGCAGGTGCGCGTGGTGGCCGATCGGGCTGCGCTCAGCTTCTAAACCAGCGGGCCAGCGCCGACACATCCAGCTCGCCGTGCCCGTCCGCCATCAGGGCATCTTCCATGGCGGCCACCAGCCGACTCACCGGTAGCTCGAGCGCCTGTTCTGAGGCTGCCTCCAGGGCGATGGCCAGATCTTTGCGGTGCAGCGCCAGCTTGAAGCCGAGCGGGTAGTGGTCGTTGATCATCCGCTCGCTGCGGTGCTCCAGGGCCCAGGAGCCGGCGGCGCCGCCCTTGAGAGCTTCCACCACCTGGCTGCGGTCGAGCCCCAGCCGCTCGGCCAGGGTCAGCGCTTCCGCCACGGCGGCGTAGCTCCCCGCCACCAGCACCTGGTTCACCGCTTTGGCTTCCTGGCCGGCCCCCACCGGGCCGAAGTGGGTGAGGCGACCGCCGATCACCTCCAGCAGCGGCCGGGCCCGCTCCAGATCAGCCGCTGCGCCGCCCGCCAGCACCGACAACGTGCCCGCCTGGGCCCCTTCGGTGCCGCCGGTCACAGGGGCGTCCACGTAGCGGATGCCCTGCTGCGCCAGCGCTGCCGCCACGCGCCGGCTGGTGGCGGGGCTGATGGTGGAGCAGTCGATCACCAGGCTCCCGGGGCGCAGGCCATGCCGCGCTGCCGTCTGGGGTTCCGTACGGTCTGTACAGAACCCTGAAAGCGGCTGCGAGGCCTCCCCCAGCAGCACCGCCTCCACGGCGCGGTCATCGCTCACGCACACCAGCAGCAACTCGGCCTCCCGGGCGGCGGCGGCAGGGCTGGCGGCCACCTGCGCTCCGGCGGCTCGCAAGGGGTCGCAACGGCTGGGGTCGCGGTTGAACACCGTGAGCCGGTAGCCCGCCTGCAGCAGGTTGCAGGCCATCGGCGCCCCCAGGGCCCCCAGGCCGATGCAGGCCACGGCGGTGCTGGCTTGTTCAGCGGGCATGGGGTTCAACAAACAAAAAAGCCCCCTTGCGGGGGCGGGTGTGCGCTGGGGGCGCGGGTTGGATCAGGCTTCGTCGAGGGCGGCCACGCCGGGCAGCACCTTGCCTTCCAGCAGCTCGAGGCTGGCACCGCCACCGGTGGAGATGTGCGACATCTGGTCGGCCAGGCCGGCCTTCTCCACAGCCGCCACGGAGTCGCCGCCGCCGATGATCGTGCAGCAGCCCTTGCCGCTCAGGTCGGCCAGGGTGGTGGCGATGGCGTTGGTGCCGGCGGCGAAGGCGTCGAACTCGAACACGCCCATGGGGCCGTTCCAGATCACGGTCTTGCAGTCGGCCAGGGCGTCCTGGAACACCTTCACGGAATCAGGGCCGATATCGAGGCCCATCCAGCCGTCGGGGATGGCATCCACGTTGGCGATCTGGGTGTTGGCGTCAGGGGCGAAGTTGTCGGCCAGCACCACATCGGTGGGCAGCAGGAACTGAACGCCCTTGGCAGCAGCCTTGGCCTCGAGCTCCTTGGCCAGCTCCAGCTTGTCTTCTTCCACAAGGCTCTTGCCAACGGCCAGGCCGCGCGCTTTGTAGAAGGTGAAGACCATGCCGCCGCCCACAAGGATCTTGTCGCACTTGTCGAGCAGGGCCTCGAGCACGCCGATCTTGGAGCTCACCTTGGAGCCGCCCACGATCGCGGCCAGGGGACGCTTGGGCTCATCGATGGCGCCCTGCAGGTATTGCAGCTCCTTCTCCATCAGGTAGCCGGCCACGCTGGGGCTCAGGTATTGGGTCACGCCCTCGGTGGAGGCGTGGGCGCGGTGGGCGGCGCCGAAGGCGTCGTTCACATACACATCAGCCAGGGCTGCCAGCTGCTTGGCGAAGTCGCCCTCGTTCTTCTCTTCTTCAGCGAAGAAGCGCACGTTCTCCAGCAGCACCACGTCGCCTTCGGCCATGGCGGCCACCTTGGCTTCGGCGTCGGGGCCGATGCAGCTGTCGGTCTTCACCACGCTCTTGCCCAGCAGCTCGCTCAGGCGGGCGGCCACGGGGGTGAGGCGCATGCCCTCGTTCACCTGACCCTTGGGACGGCCGAAGTGGGCCGAGAGGATCACCTTGGCGCCCTTGCCGGTGAGGTCGTTGATGGTGGGAAGCGCAGCGCGGATGCGGGTGTCATCGGTGATGGCGCCGGCATCGTTGAGGGGCACGTTGAAGTCGACCCGAACCAGCACGCGCTTACCGCGCAGTTCATCAGCGGAGAGGCTGGCCAGGGAGCGCTTCGCCATGGCGTCAAGCAAAAGAAGGGTCGGGCGAATTTAGCGGGCCGGTCAAGGGGGAAACCCACAACGGGGTCTGGCCTGGCCGCGGCGCTGGGTGGCGCTAAACAGAGGAAGCACCGGCCCAACGGCCATGTTTGAGATCGTTCTCTTCCCGATTGATCGCAGCCGCCAGGCGGCTGAAACCGCCGCCACGGCGCTGAAGTTGGCCCAGCAGCACGACAGCCGCTTGGTGGTGCTCTCGGTGGTGGAGCCCGGGCAGGACGATCCCACCGCCGTGGCTGAGCTGCTGGAGCAGGCCCGCAGCCGGTTTCAGGAGCAGGGGGTGAGCTGCGAGGTGATCGAGCGGGAGGGCAAGCCCGCCTTTGTGATCTGCGATGTGGCCGATGAAATCAATGCCGATGTGATCGTGATGGGCACCCGGGGGCTCACGCTGGAGGCTGATGAAGCGCCCAGCACCGCCTCGCGCGTGATCCAGCTGGCGCCCTGCCCTGTGTTGGTGGTTCCGTGACTGAGTTGCTGAGCTCTGCCGCTCCGGCGATCCAGTGGTATCCGGGCCATATCGCCAAGGCGGAGCGCTCGCTCACCGACAACCTCGCCAAGGTGGATCTGGTGATTGAGGTGCGCGATGCGCGTATTCCCACCGCCACCGGCCACCCTCGCCTGCAGCGCTGGATCTCCGGCAAGCAACACCTGCTGGTGCTCAACCGGCGCGACATGATCCCGGTGGCGGCCCGCGAGGCCTGGGATGCCTGGTTCCGCGCCCAGGGCCAGACCCCCTGGTGGAGCGATGCCAAAGCCGGCACCGGCGTGAAGCAGCTGCAGCAGGCGGCCATCCGCGCCGGCGATGCCCTGAATGAACGCCGGCGCTCGCGGGGGATGCGGCCCCGGCCGGTGCGTGCCCTGATGCTCGGCTTCCCGAATGTGGGCAAGTCGGCCCTGATCAACCGCCTGGTGCGCCAGAAAGTGGTGGACAGCGCCCGCCGCGCCGGCGTCACCCGCAGCCTGCGCTGGGTGCGCCTGGGGCAAGACCTGGATCTGCTGGATGCGCCGGGGGTGCTGCCGCCGCGGCTCGACGACCAGCTGGCGGCGCTGCGCCTGGCCCTCTGCGACGACATCGGCCAGGCCGCCTACGACGGTGAAGCGGTGGCGATGGCGTTTGTGCAGATGCTGGCGGGCCTGGAGGCTGCGGCCGCCTCCGGCGTGAAGCCGGGCTTGCTGGAGAGCCGCTACGGCGTGCCGGTTCAGGCCTTGGATCAGAGCTCCGCTTTGGAGCGCGGGCCAGCTGCGGATCACTCCATCGCGAAGGCCCAGGGTTCCGTACAGGCTGTACAGAACCCTGGAGAGTTGTCTGCGGGCGCGGCTTCGCTGGGTGGTGTGCCTGCAGCGTTGCGCCCAGACGCGGATGGCTGGCTGCGGGCCGCGGCGGAGCGCCACACCAGCGGCGACACCGCCCGCATGGCCCAGCGGTTTCTCGATGATTTCCGGCGGGGCATGCTGGGCCCCCTGGTCCTGGAGCTGCCGTGAGCGGATTCGGTGAAGGCCAGGGCGAGCTCGTCACCCTCAGCTATCCGAAGCCCCTGCCGATGCGCCTCGACCGCTGGCTGGTGGCCCAGCGCCCCGAGCAGAGCCGCGCCCGTATCCAGAAGTTCATCGAGGCCGGCTATGTGCGGGTGAATGGCGTCACGGGCCGGGCCAAAACGCCCCTGCGCCAGAGCGACACGGTGGAGCTGTGGATGCCGCCGCCGGAGCCGTTGCCCTACCTGCTACCCCAGGAGATCCCCCTGGATGTGCTGTTTGAGGACGAGCATCTGATCGTGCTCAACAAGCCCGCCGGCCTCACCGTGCACCCGGCCCCCGGCAACAAGGACGGCACCCTGGTGAATGGGCTTCTCCACCACTGCCCGGATCTACCCGGGATCAGCGGCAAGCTGCGGCCCGGCATCGTGCATCGCCTCGATAAGGACACCACCGGTTGCATCGTGGTGGCCAAGAGCCAGGAGGCGCTGGTGAAGCTGCAGGTGCAGATCCAGAAGCGCATCGCCTCCCGCGAGTATTTGGCGGTGGTGCACGGTGTGCCCGTCGCCGAGCACGGCACGATCGTGGGCGCCATCGGCCGACACCCTGCCGATCGCAAGAAGTACGCCGTGGTGCACGACGACAGCGGCCGCCATGCCTGCACCCACTGGACCCTGCTGGAGCGACTCGGCGACTACTCGCTGATGCGCTTCAAGCTCGACACCGGCCGCACCCACCAGATCCGAGTGCACTGCGCCCACATCGGCCATCCGATCGTGGGCGACCCTGTGTATTCCCGCTGCCGCAAGCTGCCGCTGGCCCTGCGCGGCCAGGCGCTGCACGCCTTTCAGCTGGGCCTGGATCACCCGATCAGCCGCGAGCGGATGCTGTTTGAGGCACCGCTACCGGAGGTGTTCGAGAAGCTGCTGGCCGTGCTCCGCCGCCGCACCCAGACTGGGATGTCGTTTCCACCGGAGGCCTTGTCCATGGCCGAGCACAGCCTGCAGGCCTTCATCACGGCGGTGCGTCAGGACCCAGCCCTGCAGCAGCAGCTCTCCTCCACTGCTGCCGCCGATGCCGATGCCGTGGCGGCGATCGCCCGCCAGGCCGGCTTCGAGGTGCGCGCCGGTGATCTGGTGAGCCACCGCGATGGCGTCCTCGTGGAGAACGAGGACGAGGACTACTTCATGAAGCCTCAGTGGTGGGAGCTGGCTGGCTGAGGCAGCCGCGGGCAGGCTTCCACCAGCGTGCGGGTGATCGGCGCCCGGGGCTGGGCCAGCAGTTGGTCGCCAGGGCCCTGCTCCACGATGCGGCCGCCATCGAGCACGATCACCCGCTGGCAGAAGCCGCTGGCCACGGCGAGGTCGTGGGTCACGAAGATCAGCCCCAGCCCCAGCTGCTCCTGGAGTCCGCGCAGCAGCTGCAGCACCTCCGCCTGGATCTCGGCGTCGAGCATGCTCACGCTCTCATCGCAGAGCAGCACCTGCGGCTGCAGCACCAGGGCCCGGGCGATCGCCACCCGCTGTTGTTGGCCGCCGGAGAGCTGGCGGGGCAGCCGGTTGGCGAAGGCCTCAGCTGGGTTCAGCCCCACGGCGGCCAGGAGTTCGCGGGCCCGTTCCCGGGCCGCGGCGCGGCTCGCCAGCCCATGGATCAGCAGGGGATCGGCGATGGCATCCACCACGGTCATCACCGGGTTGAGGCAGGCCAGTGGGTCCTGAAACACTATCTGAATGCGCCGCCGCGCCCGCCGCAGCGCTTCGCCCCGCAGGCGCCGCAAATCCTGCCCCTGCAGCCTCACCGCCCCGCCGCGCACCGGCGCCAGCCCCATCAGGGCCCGGCAGAGGGTGCTCTTGCCGCAGCCGGAGGCCCCCACCACCCCCACGGTTTCCCCCTGCCGCAGCTGCAGGCTCACGCCATCCACGGCGCGATACCAGCGCCGCTGCCAGGGCAGGCCGGGGAGAGGGTGCCAGCAGCGCAGATCGTCCAGTTCCAGCAGCAGCGGTGCCTCGGCCGTGGCGCTGGGGGTGGCGGTGCCCTCACGGGCGCGGGCGGCCCCCACCAGCCGCTGGGCCAGGCCGGAGCGCGGCGCCGTGAGCAGCTGGGTGGCCGGAGCCTGTTCCACCAATCGGCCGTGCTCCAACACGCCGATCTGCTGGCACCAGCGGCCGGCCATGGCCAGGTCGTGGCTGATCAGCAGCAGGGCGCTGCCCGCTTCCTCGCACAGCCGGCAGAGCTCATCCATCACCTGCCCGGCCACGGCTACATCCAGGCTCGTGGTGGGTTCATCGGCGATCACCAGGGCCGGCTCCAGGGCCATGGCCAGGGCGATCGCCAGGCGCTGGCGCATGCCACCGCTGAATTCGTGGGGGTAGCTGCTGAAGCGATCGGCGTGGATCCCCACCCGTTCCAGCAGCATCTCCGCCCGCAGCCTCACCTGATGGCGCTTCCAGCTGGGGCGGTGTTGGGCCAGGGTGTCGGCCAGGTGTTCGCCGATGCTCAGCAGCGGGTTGAGCCGCGTCATCGGGTCCTGGAACACCAGGCCCACCGCTTCACCCCGCAGCTGCCGCAGGGCGCTGCGCCGCAGCTGCCGCGGATCCTGGCCGCAGAGCTGCAAGCCGCCGCTGCAGGCGCTCCCCTGCGGCAGCAGCTGCAGCACCGCCCGCGCCACGGTGCTCTTGCCGCAACCCGATGGGCCCACCAGGGCCAGGCGCTCGCCGGGGTTGAGGCTGAGGCTGAGGCCGGCCAGGGTGTCGGCGCTGCTGCCGGGGTAGCGCACCACCAGTTGATCGAGCTGCAGCACCGGGCCGGAGGTCTGGCGTGCAGCCATGGCGGGCGCGGCGGCGGGTCTGGCGTTCAGGTTGGCAGCGGCTTCGCCTGCAAACCCGCACCCGGGGCCGGTTTGTTTCAGCTGCTGCATACGATGGACGTAACGGCAGGGCGTCATGCTCCAGGCGGTGACCGGCACAGCGGCAGCGGCAGCCCCGGACGCGACATCTCCTGCGCTTTCGCCTGCGGTCCCGCCTCTGGGTTTGCGCTCGATCCACGGCCCAGCGGATTACGGCATGCAGCTGCCTGAGTGGCTCTGCCGCTGCATCGAGCATGTGCCCCCCGGGGTGGGCGACAGCTGCCCCACCGATGCCGAAGGCCTGCTGGCCGCGGCGTTTCATTTCGCCTTCCAGCTGCACGACGGCCAGGTGCGGGCCAGCGGCGAGCCCTACATCTGCCATCCGGTTGCGGTGGCCGATCTATTGCGCGATATCGGCGCCAGCGCCGGCGTGATTGCTGCCGGCTTCCTCCACGACGTGGTGGAGGACACGGACGTCACTCCCGAGGAGATCGAGCAGCACTTCGGCGTGGAGGTGCGCGGCCTAGTGGAGGGGGTGACCAAGCTCGGCGGCATCCACTTCACCAACAAAACCGAGGCCCAGGCCGAAAACCTGCGGCGCATGTTTCTGGCCATGGCCAGCGACATCCGGGTGGTGCTGGTGAAGCTGGCGGACCGGCTCCACAACATGCGCACCCTCGGCGCGCTCAAGCCGGAGAAGCAGCAGCGCATCGCCCGCGAAACCCGCGAGATCTACGGCCCGCTCGCCAATCGCCTCGGCATCGGCCGCTTCAAGTGGGAACTGGAAGACCTGGCCTTCAAGATCCTCGAGCCCGAGGCCTACCGGGATGTGCAGCAGCAGGTGGCGAGCAAGCGCAGCGATCGCGAGGAGCGGCTCGGCGTCACCGTGCAATTGCTGCGCGATCGGCTCGCGTCTGTTGGCTTATCCGACTGCGAGGTGAGCGGGCGGCCCAAACACCTCTACGGCATCTGGAGCAAGATGCAGCGCCAGCAGAAGGCGTTCCACGAGATCTACGACGTGGCCGCCCTGCGGATCATCTGCCCCAATCTCGAAAGCTGTTACCGCGCCCTGGCGGTGGTGCACGACACCTTCCGCCCGATCCCCGGCCGCTTCAAGGACTACATCGGTCTGCCCAAGCCCAACGGCTACCAATCGCTGCACACGGCGGTGATCGGTAGGCATCGGCCGATCGAAGTGCAGATCCGCACCGCTGAGATGCACCGCGTGGCGGAGTTCGGTATTGCCGCCCACTGGAAATACAAGGAGGGCGGCTCGCCTGCCGCCATCGGTGCCGATGCCGAGCGCTTCAACTGGCTGCGGCAGCTGGTGGATTGGCAGAACGATGGCGTTGGCGAGGACAGCAACGACTTCCTGCGCTCGATCAAGGAAGACCTCTTCGATGAGGAGGTGTTCGTGTTCACCCCCAAGGGTGATGTGGTGGGGTTGCGCAAGGGATCCACCGCCGTGGATTTCGCCTATCGCATCCACTCCGAGGTGGGCAATCACTGCCAGGGCGTGCGCATCAACGATCGTCTCTCCCCGCTCGCCACGCCGCTGCAGAACGGCGACTTTGTGCAGGTGGTGATCTCCAAATCGGCGCACCCCAGCCTCGACTGGCTCAATTTCGTGGCCACCCCCACGGCCAGAAATCGCATCCGTCAGTGGTACAAGAAAAGCCACCGCGAGGACAACATCCACCGCGGCATGGCGATGCTCGAGCGGGAGCTGGGCCGCGACGGCTTCGACGCCCTGCTCAACGGCGAGGCGATGGCCAAGGTGGCCCGTCGCTGCAATCTGGTGACCACCGAAGACCTGCTGGCCGCCATCGGCTTTGGTGGCGTCACCCTGCATCAGGTGCTCAACCGCCTGCGAGAGGAGCTGCGGCTTGCCTCCGCCGAGGCCCAGCCGGTGCTCAGCAACGAGGAGCTGGCCCGCAAGGTGGAGGCTCAAGCGGTGGCCGCCCCCGTGGTGCCGCTCAGCACCCATGGGGAGGCCAGCCCGATCCTGGGGCTGGAGGGTCTCGAATACCGGCTGGGCGGCTGCTGCAGCCCGCTGCCCGGTGAAGCGATCGTGGGCACCGTGGCCCTTGGCAACCACGGCATCACGATTCACCGTCAGGACTGCTCCAACCTCGGCGCGGTGCCGGTGGAACGGCGCCTGCCAGTGCAGTGGAACCCCCAGGCCGCCGAGGCGCTGCGCCGCCGGTATCCCGTGCAGCTGCGGATCGAGGTGCTCGATCGCGTCGGCGTGCTCAAAGACATCCTCACGCGACTCTCCGATCACCGCATCAACGTGAGCGATGCGCGGGTGCGCACCAACCCCGGCAAGCCCGCCCGCATCGATCTGCGGGTGGAGCTGCAGAGCGCCCATCAGCTGCGCGACACCATGGACCAGATCCGCTCGATGGCCGATGTGCTCGACATCGCCCGCACCGGTATCGGTTCCTGAGCGCAGCGTTCTGATCCGCCAACACAACCTGGTGCTGGTGGCGTGCACTACAGCCCTGGTGCGTTGGCCTGCCTACGACGGGTCGAACCTGCTGCCTTGGCCATGACCTCTGAACAGGCTGCTCAACTGATCGACGACACGCTGGATCTGGTGCATCAGCGGTTGGTTTCGCTGGAGCATCAGCAGCAGACCCAGGCGTATCGGGCCCTCAGCGAGGAGTTCCGCGAGTGGCGCCATCCCAGCGGCGGCCACATTGATCTGATGGTCTGCCCCGGCTTCCCCCTGGCCTGAGCCCCGGGGGACACTGGAGGCATCGCCTGCCTCCGCCCTTGCCAGACGACACCATTGCTGCTGTGGCCACGGCCATTGCCCCCGGTGAGGGCAGCGTGGCGATCGTGCGGGTCTCCGGGCCCCAGGCTGAGGCGATCGGCCGCCGGCTGTTCGTGGCCCCAGGTGAGCAGCCCTGGGAGAGCCACCGGGTGCTCTACGGCCATGTGTGCGATCCCGACAGCTGCGAGCGGGTGGATGAAGCCCTGCTGCTGTTGATGCGCGGCCCCCGCAGCTTCACTCGCGAAACGGTGGTGGAGCTGCATTGCCATGGCGGTCTGATCTGCGTGCAGCGGGTGCTGGAGCTGGTGCTCGCCAGTGGGGCCCGCCGCGCCTTGCCCGGTGAATTCAGCCAGCGGGCCTTTCTGAATGGCCGCCTGGATCTCACGCGCGCTGAGGCGATCAGTGAGCTGGTGACGGCCCGCAGCCGCCGGGCCGCCCAGCTGGCGATGGCCGGCCTCGATGGCGGCTTGCAGGCCCGGATCGCGGCCCTGCGGGAGCGGTTGCTCGATCAGCTGGCGGAGCTGGAGGCCCGGGTGGACTTTGAAGAGGATTTGCCCCCTCTCGATGGCGACGCTGTGGCGCAAGCGCTGGCAGCCGTGCGAGCTGAGCTGGCGCAGCTGGTGGCCGATGGCCAGCGCGGTCAGCTGCTGCGCGACGGCTTGCGGGTGGCGATCGTGGGCCGCCCGAATGTGGGCAAATCCAGCTTGCTCAACCGGCTCAGCTGCAGCGAGCGGGCGATCGTGACCGATCTGCCCGGCACCACCCGTGATCTGGTGGAGAGCGAACTGGTGCTGCAGGGGGTGCCGCTCACCCTGCTCGACACCGCCGGGATCCGCGCCACCAGCGACCGGGTGGAGCAGATCGGCATCGAGCGCAGCCATGCCGCCCTGCAGGCAGCGGATGCGGTGCTGTTGCTGTTTGATCTCTCCGCGGGCTGGTGTGCGGAGGATCAGCAGCTGCGCGATCTGGTGCCCGAGGCGGTGCCGCTGCTGTTGGTGGGCAACAAGGTGGATCAAGGTTCTCCGCTGGCCACTGCAGCGCCCTCCCCGGCGGATGTGTGCATCAGTGCGCTCACGGGTGAGGGTGAGCAGGAGCTGGTGGCGCAGTTGCTGGCCCGCTGCGGCCATAGCGATCCCCAGGGCCTGCAGCTGGCGTTAAACCGCCGCCAGCAGGATCTGGCCGCCGCAGCGGCCGCTGGGCTCACCGCCAGCCTCGAGGCCGCCCGCCAGCACCTCCCCTGGGACTTCTGGACCATTGACCTGCGCGCTGCGGTTCGCGCGTTGGGGGAGATCACCGGTGAAGAGGTGAGCGAAGCCGTGCTCGATCGCGTGTTTTCTCGCTTCTGCATCGGCAAGTGAGCGGTGGCCGGCAGCGGCAGACTGCGGCCATGCCCGATCTGTTGATCACGCCCCAGCTCCGCCGCCAGCTCGAGGCCTGGCTGATGGAAGACATCGGCCGCGGCGATCTCAGTGCCGCGGCCCTGCAGGGGTGTGCGGGCGCTGCCCATTGGCTCGCCAAGGCCGAGGGGCGCTTCTGCGGCGGTGTGTTGCTGGAGCCGCTGCTGCAGCTCCTGGATCCCCGGGGCCAGGTGAGGTTGCTGGTGGCCGAAGGGGCTGCGGTGACGCCGGGGCAGCGGCTGCTGGAGTTGCGCGGCACCGCAGTGGCGCTGGTGGCGGTGGAGCGCACGGCCCTCAACCTGGCGATGCGGCTTTCGGGCATTGCCACCGCTACGGCGGCGCTGGTGGCGGAGCTGGATGGCACCGGCGTGCAGCTGGCCGACACCCGCAAAACCACCCCTGGCCTGCGCGTGCTCGAGAAATACGCCGTGCGCTGCGGCGGCGGCACCAACCACCGGCTGGGGCTCGACGATGCCGCCATGCTCAAGGAAAACCATCTGGCCTGGGCCGGCGGGGTGGCCCAGGCGGTGACCGCTGTGCGCGCGGCAGCACCCTGGCCAGCGCGCGTGATCGTGGAGGCGGAAACCGCTGAGCAGGCGGAGCAGGCCGTGGCGGCCGGCGCCGATGGCGTGCTGCTCGATGAATTCAGCCCTGAGGAGCTGCAGCTGCTGATCCCCCAGTTGCGCCGCGCCGCTGGCGCCCCGGTGGTGCTGGAGGCTTCCGGTGTGCAGCCCGAGCAGTTGCGCGCCTACGCCGCCACAGGCATCGATCTGATTTCCACCAGCGCACCGGTGACCCGCAGCCGCTGGCTGGATCTGAGCATGCGCTTCGAGGGCTAGCCCCGGGCTGGGAGAGATGATCGGGAACAGACATCCCGCCTCCGCGGCTTCAGACGTTCATGCTGCGCATCGCCGAAACCCTGAACGCCCAGCTGCGCTCGGCGATGGAGCGCGCCTTTCCGGAAGCGGCAGCCGTGGCTCAGGCGGAGGGCCGCCGCCTCGATCCGCAGCTGGCACCGGCCAGCAAGCCGGAGTTTGGTGATTTTCAGGCCAATGGGGCGCTGCCGCTGGCGAAGCCCCTGGGCCAGCCGCCCCGTGCCATTGCCGAGGCGGTGGTGGCGCAGCTCCAGCAGGACCCGGGCTTTCAGGAGCTCTGCCTGGAGCCGCAAATCGCCGGCCCTGGCTTCATCAACATCAGCCTGAACCCCGAACGGTTGGCGGCGGAGGTGCAGGCCCGGCTCGGGGATCAGCGCCTTGGGGTGCCGGATGTGGAGCTGGGGGCGCCGGTGGTGGTGGATTTCTCCAGCCCCAACATCGCCAAGGAGATGCATGTGGGGCACCTGCGCTCCACGATCATTGGCGACTCGCTGGCGCGGGTGCTGGAGTTCCGCGGCCATCCGGTGCTGCGGCTCAATCACGTGGGCGACTGGGGTACCCAGTTCGGGATGCTGATCACCCATCTCAAGCAGGTGGCGCCCGAAGCGCTCAACACGGCCGATGCCGTGGATCTGGGCGATCTGGTGGCCTTTTACCGCCAGGCCAAGCAGCGTTTCGACGACGACGAAGCCTTCCAAACCACCTCTCGCGAAGAGGTGGTGAAGCTGCAGGGCGGTGATCCGGTGACGCTCAAGGCCTGGGGCCTGCTCTGCGATCAGAGTCGCCGTGAGTTTCAGAAGATCTACGACCGGCTCGACATTCGCCTCAGCGAGCGCGGTGAATCCTTCTACAACCCCTACCTGGAGGGCGTCGTTGCCGATCTGGAGGCGTCGGGGCTGCTGGTGGTGGACGACGGTGCCCGCTGCGTGTTTCTCGAAGGCGTCAGCGGCAAGGACGGCAAGCCCCTGCCGGTGATCGTGCAGAAGAGCGATGGCGGCTTCAACTACGCCACCACCGATCTGGCGGCGATCCGCTACCGCTTCGGAGCAGCTCCCGATGGCGATGGCGCCCGCCGCGTGATCTACGTAACCGATGCCGGCCAGGCCAATCACTTTGCCGGGGTGTTCCAGGTGGCGCGCCGGGCCGGCTGGCTGCCGGAGCACGCCCGCTTGGAGCACGTGCCCTTCGGCCTGGTGCAGGGGGAAGACGGCAAAAAGCTCAAGACCCGCGCCGGCGACACCGTGCGTTTGCGCGATCTGCTCGATGAAGCGGTGGAGCGTGCCGAAGCTGATCTACGCCGCCGCCTGGAAGAAGAGGGCCGCAGCGAAGACGAGGCCTTCATCGAGCACGTGGCCACCACCGTGGGCCTTGCCGCGGTGAAATACGCCGACCTCAGCCAGAACCGAATCACCAACTACCAGTTCAGCTTTGATCGGATGCTGGCGCTGCAGGGCAACACGGCGCCCTATCTGCTCTATGCAGTGGTGCGCATCGCTGGTATCGCCCGCAAGGGTGGCGATCTGGAGGCCGCTGGCGGTAGCGCCAGCGAGCCGCTGCAATTCAGTGAGCCCCAGGAATGGGCGCTGGTGCGGGAGCTGCTCAAGTTCGATGCGGTGATCGCCGAGGTGGAGGAGGAGTTGCTCCCCAATCGGCTCTGCACCTATCTGTTTGAGCTCAGCCAGGTGTTCAACCGCTTCTACGACCAGGTGCCTGTGCTCAAGGCTGAACCCACAGCCCTGCGCTCACGACTGGCCCTTTGCCGCCTCACGGCCGACACCCTCAAACTGGGGCTGGGCTTGCTGGGCATTCCCACTCTCGAGCGCATGTGATCGGATGACGCAGGACCGCAACGCCGCCGGAGCGCAGATCCCTCAGCCCCGTCCTGAGGTGGAGAGTCTCCAAGCCTACAGCGCACCGCTGGAGGGGCGACGCCAGATGCTGCGGCTCGATTTCAACGAAAACACGATCGGTCCCAGCCCCCAGGTGGTGGAGGCGTTGCGCTCCATCCCTGCCGATCACATCGCCATCTATCCCGAATACGACGGTCTGCAGCAGGCCGTGATCGCCAACCTCGCCCTGCCGTTGCAGCCTGAGCAGGTGGGCTTGTTCAACGGCGTGGATGCAGCCATTCACGCCATCTTTCATGCCTATGGCGACCGCGGTGAGACGTTGCTCACCACCGCGCCCACCTTCGGCTACTACACCCCCTGCGCCCAGATGCAGGGGATGCAGATCCAGGCCGTCCCCTACGAAGGCGCTGCGTTTGCCTTCCCCTTCGAGGCGATTCGCCAGGCCCTGCTGGAGCCCGCCGGCGGCCGTGCGCCGCGGTTGCTGTTGCTCTGCAACCCCAACAACCCCACCGGCACCCGTCTGGCGCCGCAACGGATTCTGGAGCTGGCGGCCGCTGCACCCCACACCCTCGTGGTGGTGGATGAGCTCTACGAGGCCTTCACCGGCGACAGCGTGTTGCCCCACGCCAACTTCAACGCCACGCCCAACCTGCTGGTGTTGCGCTCCCTGGCCAAAACGGCAGGTTTGGCGGGGTTGCGCATCGGCTTTGCCATCGGTCATGCCGCCGTGGTGGACCGCGTCAGCCGCGTCACCGGCCCCTACGACATCAACAGCTTTGCGGTGACGGCAGCGTTCGCGGCCCTGAAGGATCAGGCCTACGTGGATGGCTACGTGGCCGAGGTGATCGCGGCTCGTGCCTGGCTGGCCGAGCAGTTGCAGGCAGCTGGCGTGCCCCATCACGTGGAGGGCGGTAACTACCTGCTGCTCTGGCCGCAACGTGATCCGGCTGTGGTGGATCAGGAGCTGCGCGTCGCCGGCATCCTGGTGCGCGCCATGGGTGGCAAGCCCCTGATTGATGGCTCGCTGCGGGTGAGCATCGGCACGCTGGCGCAGATGCAGCGCTTCTGGAGCGCCTACTGCAGCATCGAGGGACTGGCCGGCTAGCGCTGCCTCAGCGCAGCACCTCGATCTGGGTGCCTGCGCTCAGCTGGGCGGGCAGGCTCAGTACCCGGCCCACCCGCTTCACCGGCGTGCCGGCCATGGCCTGCAGGAACGGATCGACGCTGCCCTGGTCGCAGGCCTTGGGTGCCTTGCCGCTCACGTATTGCACCGGAATCACACGGCGCGGGTTGAGCTCGCGCACCATGGTGGCGGCCTCGGCACCGCTGTAAACCTTGGCGCCACCGCCCACGCCGATGATCAGCACATCCGGTTTGCCCAGCAGCACCCGATCCTCCGGGCTGAGCTGGGCGGCGGTGCCGCCGAGATGGGCGAACTCGAGCCCGCCCTGCTTCCAGCGCCACAGCGTGGACTGACCGAAGCGGCGACCACCGAAGCGGTCGTGGGGTGCGGCGATGCCTTCGATCCTCAGGCCCGCCACCCGGTAGGAGCCGGGGCTGCTCAGCAGGCGGCCGCTGGCCACGGCTGCGCCCTCATCGAGCAGGCGGCTGCTGGCCAGGATCACGTTGGCGCTCACCCGCGGTTCGGCTAATCCGGCGGCGCAGCCAACGGCTCGGAAAGGATTGAGCAGCACCGAGGCGCCGCCCCCCTGAATCAGCAGGGCGCTGTGGCCGTAGCTGGTGATCGTCACCCCGGTATTGGCACCGGCTGCCATTGGCAGGGCCACGGCCGCGGCCGCCAGCAAATGGATCGGCAGGGCCACGGTGGTGGGCATGGCCATGGGGCAGCTGGAGATGGGCCGAACCCTAGCCCGCTGCTGCCTGGGCCAGGAAATTGCTCAACAGCTGATGGCCGCTCTGGGTGAGCACGCTTTCGGGGTGGAACTGCACCCCCTGCAGGTGCTGATGCTGGCGGTGTCGCAGGCCCATGATCGTGCCGTCCTCGAGCCAGGCGGTGATCTCTAGGCAGTCGGGCAGGGATTCGCGCTCGGCGATCAGGCTGTGATAGCGGGTGGCGGTGAGCGGATTGGGGAGGCCGGCGAACACCCCCTGGCCCTCATGCAGCACCGGCGAGGTTTTGCCGTGCATCAGCTCCTTGGCGCGCACCACCTTGCCGCCATACACCTGGGCAATGGATTGATGCCCCAGGCACACGCCCAGGGTGGGGATGGTGGGGCTCAGCTCCCGCAGCACCTGCAGGCACACCCCAGACTGGTCGGGATCTCCGGGCCCGGGTGAGATCAGGATGGCGTCGGGGGCCAGCTCGCGAATCTGCTCGAGGCTCAGCGCATCGTTGCGCTCCACCCGCAGCTCTTCGGTGATCGGGTGATCGGCGGCCAGCTCGCCCAGGTATTGCACCAGGTTGAAGGTGAAGCTGTCGTAGTTGTCGAGAACGAGAAGCATCGCCGCGCCTGGCCTGGCCCCATTCAAACGCCCAGGCGCGCCAGCAGGGCCGGCAGCAGCAGCAGAGCCGCGATCACCAGGGAGCTGATGGCGGCCACCAGCACGGCCGCAGCGGCGCAGTCTTTGGCGATCCGGGCCAGAGGGTGAAAGCGGCGGCCGATCGCCAGATCCACCACCGCTTCGGTGGCGGTGTTGATCAGCTCCAGCACCAGCACCGCCGCCACGGTGAGCACCAGCACGGCCAGCTGGGCCAGGGGCAGCTGCAGCCACAGGCCCAGGCCGAACACCACAGCCCCCGTCACCACATGGATGCGGAAGTTGCGCTGGCTGCGGAAGCTGTAGATCAGGCCCTGGGCGGCGTAGCGGAAGCTCGAGGGCAGGTCGCCGGCCACGGTCCAGGCGCCGAGACGACGCACCTTGGGGCTTGGTTCCAGGTTGGTCTCCGGGTCCGGGTTGCTGTGCTGCACATCGCGGAGCATCGGCCTCGGATCAGGGCTGTGTTCCTGGGGAACGAGCATGCGCCTACGGCTCCGTAGCGGATCCGGCCGCACCTTACCGCTGCTCGGCGGTGGCGAGAAGCTGGTCCTGGCGGGCCAGCATCGCCGCCAGGCTGGTGTCGTCGGGGTGATCCCAGCCCAGCAGGTGCAACAGGCCATGGGTGGCCAGAAACAGCAGCTCTTTGGAGAGGGTGTGGCCGTGCTCGGGCGCTTGGCGTGCGGCGGTGTCGAGGGAGATCACGATGTCTCCGAGCTCAAGCGCCTCCTCGTCGCCCTCAGGCATGGGGATGGCCGGTGCGTCCTCGAGGCCGTCGTCCTGGGCGGCGAAGGCGAGCACATCCGTGGGCCCGCTCTTGTCGCGCCAGTCGCTGTTGAGCTCGGCGATCTCGGCATCGCCCACCAGGCTCAGCCCCAGGCTGTAAGCGGGTGCCTGCAGGTGGGGCGAAAGCTCCGGATGCAGCTGCGCCAGCCAAGCGCTGATCTGCGTGTGCCAGAGCTCCGCTCCGGCGAGGGGATCAGCCAGCTCGCCGGCGGCGGCCAGCAGCTCCGCCGCCAGGGTGTCGTCGGCCTCGAAGGCGAGGTCGAGATCGGGCGCGGTATCGAGGCTCCCGTTCATGCCTCAGCCCGGTAGCTGCGGCTTGCCTAGCCAGGCCACCAGCACGATGAAGCCGATGAAGCCCAAGGCTGTGAGGCCGAGGTGGGTGAGGCTGAGCTTGCCTTTGCGCACCATGTTGCGCATCGCCAGCTTGGTGAAGCTGGGGTTCTCTTCAGTCATCGGCGGAGCCTCCGGCCATCTCAACGCCGGCATGCAGCAGGCTCTGAATGAAGGGATCGAGGTCGCCGTCCATCACGCCCTGTACGTCGGTGGTTTCGTGCTGGGTGCGCAGGTCCTTCACCATTTGGTACGGGTGGAACACGTAGTTGCGGATCTGGTTGCCCCAGGCCGCTTCCACGATGTCGCCGCGGATGTCGGCGATCTCGGCGGCGCGCTGCTCCTGGGCGATCACCAGCAGCTTGG
>Ga0194116_10001693_pt1 | contig 30339 bp, 47 predicted proteins | sample TA2MahsurfametaG_4_FD_148617 | JGI IMG/M metagenome (GOLD analysis project Ga0194116, IMG submission 148617) | Freshwater microbial communities from Lake Tanganyika, Tanzania - TA2015008 Mahale S9 surface | ecosystem: Environmental > Aquatic > Freshwater > Lake | place: Tanzania: Lake...
TGAGGTGTCAGAATTCATCGGCTCTCCTTTACAGTGTATTTAGGCAAAAAGAAAGGACGGCATTTCTGCCGTCCGTTCCTGCCCGTTCAGATGCGGGTGGGCGTTCCCCACGGCTTCAAGCCGCCATTGCCAGTCTGTTGGCAATTATGGTTTACAACTAGTTTTTAACGAGGTGTGTTGCCTACCCCGAATGCCTCTTGTTTCCGTACTCCACGCCAGTCGAATGCCTGTACAGCCCCATAAGAGTGAATTGGTTAGGAAGGATTTGAGCCTTCTTTTCGGCTGTGTCGGTCGATTGGGTAGACCGTTTTACGCCGATGCGAGTCTTGTCAACTCCGTGTGTTCTTACCACACCGCTAACCGTTAGTGGAGCCGAGGGGAATCGAACCCCTGTCCTGTTCGTGTTTCTGTCCACCGTCAACAGCATTACTGATATTTAGTCAAGTCCTGTTCCCACTTCTCGTCCACGCGATGGCTCATGGGAAAGTGCTTGGCAAGCCTGTGTGCACGGAGCCGAACTGCTCGCGGCACACGGGGAGTCTTCTTGGGGTCAAGCAGGTCGTAAAGAAACTGCCGAACCCCATTCAAACTATTCACTTCTTCATACGGTAGTGTCATCTGCTGATTCCTTTGTCTTGGCAGCGTAGTCCATGAGTTCCTTGTAGATTTTCTTCCACATCGGCATGGGCACGAACACAGGACTGCCGCCATTCTTTTCTTCGTCCCACATCCACCACCCCTTGGCTTTAGCCGACAGGTAGTCAAACATGGCAGCGTCAATCGCACCCACCTTGGGGTCGCCGTCTTTCCACATCTGCACCATACGCCAAACGGTTACTTCCAAACCGTCATTCCATCCTGCGGCGTATGCGTCTTCACTCCAGTCCCGCATCACGCGGAGGAGTGTGTGTTTTGCGATTTCGCTTTCGCTTGGCTTTTTGCTTTTTACCTTTGCCAAAAATAGCCTCCCAATTCTTTGACCAAGTAGTGTAATCAACGGGACGATACCTGTCACCTTTGCCTGCGGAATGCTTGCCGCCCATTACTGAACAACGGCTTTGCCAAAAATAGGCGTGGGTGCGGCGGTTGTTTGCCGATTCACGGCATCAACCAGTAGGTCGTTCACCATCTCATTAAAGGTGCAGTTATTGGCGTGAGCCAACTTGGCAATCTTCAAGAAGGTGGCATCGCCCACCTGCATCTCTAGAGAAATTGTTGTCTTCTTTGGTGTTGTCATTTTAATCTCCAATACTCTTTCCGTTCAGACTGTACGAAACCACTTCACGGGCACACTCGCTTACCCACAATTCGTGCGGGTTGCATCCCCATTCCTTCACGGCACGGAGGATAAGACTATTTAGGTTGGTGTCTAGGTCAAGTTCCACGATGCCTTGGGGATTTCCGTCCTGTGCAGCAAGTGCGTCCTCGCGGGTGGCAAGAAACAGCCCCCACTCGCCGTTTGAACTGTAGTCAATAATTGCGTGCTTCTTTTCGGTGTCGTTGTAAGAGTCTTGGTACATGGTTTCCTTTCGTGAATAGGCGGTTCAGGTGTCGATCCTGAATGAACCTGGTATAAGCAGGTCTGCGAAGCCGTCCGCCCACCGCCCAGTGGTTGCCCTAGTATAGACGCATGTATGCGTTCTGTCTATGGGCAAGTGCAGATTTTTCTATATTTTACAAGGAAATTTGCAAACCCTGATTTGAGGCATTTCGTAATTACTTAACCCGACGAGCCTTGGTCTTCTTGCTGACAGGCTTCTTGCGGGAACGAATCCGCTTGCTGCGGGTCTTGGTGACTCGGCTAACAACCGCGTCATCCGCCACAGAGGTGTCCACAAGCGGAGTGTAATATTCCTTGTGGTAGTCTGTAAACACATCGGTCGGCAGTTCAGCCTTTTCGCGTCCAACCACCCACTGCCAAACGCTCAACACCAGTGCACCACCCATACCAACACCCAGCAGAAAAAATCCAAATTCACCCATTTGTGCTATCTCCAATAGAAACACGAGACTTCTTGTTCACGACATGACCTGAATCGGTCTTGAGCAGGTAGTTACTCTTCTGCCTGTCTTCGTCGTGTCCTAGTCTGTAATTAAATTCTTCGACCCCTGCCATTTGCAAAAAACTTGCGGTGGAAGCAACCATCGCGTCAACAACCGTTTGGCTAATTCTGGCCGCGGTGGTTTCGTCAAACGGTAACGGAATGTCAATGTGTAGACGAAACATTACTTTCGCAAATCCTTGAACAGCAGGTGGTACGTAATCCATCCGCCGGCCACCGACACAACGGCAGTCAAAAAAATCTGCCAAACTGCCCATAAGGTTTCACCCATTGTGACCCAGTGCCTTTTCCATGCCTGAACGGTATCCGTCAAGACGACCTTTCAGTAGCAGATTTTCTGTTCGCAACCCTTCCAGGTCTTGCACAGCCAACCGCAAAGACTGATTTTCAAAAACAAGAGTATCGTAACGATTTTGCAGGTGTGACAAGTCAGCCTGCAACCGTTGAATTTTCTCAAGAGCAGAATTCATTTGGTAGGCGTATCCACTCACGGCATTTCCTCCTGTGTAGGGTAATCAAACTGTGCTTCGTCCCATGTCTTGTGTACCAGTAGCCCATCCCACGCAGGACTCCAATACCAGCCTGCACGAACTTCACCGTCCGTGAGTTGCAGTTCATTGTTTTCCATCAGGGCATCGTACCGCTCTTGGCACATGCCGTTACGGTCAAACCAGTCGCGTGGATCAGGTGTAGCCATTACAGCGTCTCCACCAGTACATAAGCGTAGTGTGGCTTTTCAAAAGTCTTTGCAATCGCAGAATCGGTGTAACCCATTTCGTTTGCTGCGGCAGCAGGGGCAAGGCTCTTGACCCGCTTGATTACTTCGCCGTGAGGAATACACGGAAACTCACCCACACAATACTCCAAACTCTCACCACACACCACGAACGGGCCACCTTCAAAATCCACGAAAGGATTTCCGTCGTTGTCTGCACCACCACGCATGTAATGGGTTTCACCTTCCACAATATACCGGTGTGCGTCAACGCGGGTGATGGAACGAATCTGTCCGTACCGAGAAGTGAATGTGTACGAGGGAGCAAAACTCTTCATGGGTGTAATATACCACAGGATTGTTCGCTGTCAAGGGTTCCTACTGTATTCTGAATATTCTTATTCGTCTAAGATATCTTAATACAACCATCCTTCAACCCAGACACTGTTACTTATGCGTGTCAAATATTGGAACGAATATTAAAATGTATACTTTAGCGAGATTGTATTTTTGATTCGTAGGCGAGAATTTTCTCGCGTAGCACTTCCATTGTTTGTGCTAGTTCACGCCAACCCATGTTGTCTAGAAGGTACGCCTCGTAGTCCTTTACAGCCTCTCGTGCTGCGTCTACAAGGTCTTGGGTGGGGTTCTTGTCGTTTCGTGGCATGGCTTATTCCCTCCATAGGATGCGTCGTATCAGCCGTTCCCACCACGATAGGAGGGGCGGCATGAACGGCTCCTCCTTCGCTTTTAAATAACCTAGATTTTTTAGTTCCCTCTCCTCTAGAAATTCGTACTTGAGTAATTCTCGTATTTGGTGGGGCAGTACCATCTGCACCGAATCCGAATAGGTTAGTTTTGCTAACTCTAGTAATCCGTCAATGCTTCGCCCCTCGTACACAATCCGCCAAGTCTCGCCTCCGTCAACCGACTCACATAAACCATAAAGCCCACCCCCGTCGTCGTTGCTCAACAAATCAATGCCGACGATTGGGATGGGCTTTTCACTCATGTTAGCCTCCTGATTATTTAGGAGGACATGGGTTTAGATTTTGAGGATTTCACGGTTTGGGAGCAGACTTGTTGTATTCCTCAATGGAGGTGAGCAGTTCCGTGAGACGAAGAACAGGAAGCGAGAGGGCATCCTTCATGCGGTTCAGTTCACCGAACAGTTGGTCAATGTTGTCGCCCACGACACCCACAGGGTCTTCGACATATCCAATGATACGGTCGCCTGCGTAGTAGACTTCGTGAATAGAGTACCACTCGTATCGGGGGTCGGTGTCGTTGTGAACAACGCGATGATTCCAAGTGCTTGCTGTGTCAGTCATTGAATTGCTCCTTTAGTGTTACCACTCCTCCACGCTTGTCCACGGCATTTTCCCAATAGCAACGGGCAGTTTCCACATCCATCAGAATTCTTCGCGGTGTGATTTTTGAGTCTTTTACCCAAGCCGTGAACACCACATTTTTTGGGTCTTGAGTGTCGGTTTCAAACTGGTAAATGTACACCGCACCAGCGCTTCCCCGTGCGGTGACTTGCCACTTTTTTTGTACTCGCAAAAAGTTCATTTGGTTTCCGTTCATCCAGCCTTGTTGAGATTCCTCTGCCGTGTCCACGCTCGTGCAGCGGTCATCCACTCCATGAACTTGGTCAACTCCGCAACGCTTGGTACGCTGACTCCCACATCTGACCACAATCCCACGCTGCCCCTGTCGTAGAAGCGAACGGTACGCTTACCGCTAGTCTCAACAAGGGTTTCTGCGTGAATGTTGCGGCTGTGAAACGGTGCAGGCTTGCGAATCTTTTTGTTTTTCATGTTAGTTGGTGTCGTCGTATTCGTAAGTGGCGAGAAGAATGGCAAACGCAACAGGTGCGATGCCAACGAAAACTACAAATGCCAAAAAGGCGTGAGTTTCAAAAGTACTCATGTTTAGACCTCCGAGTTGTGCGGGACATAGCCATCGGAAATCAGCGAGTCCCACTTGGTGCGAGCGTCCTCCACAGACAGGCGAGAACTTTCGTTCGTGGGCTTGCCGTTTTCGTATGTGGTGAGCAGCACTTCAAAGTTGCAGCCCGTCTTCAGCATACACACCACCGTACCGCCCCGACGCAGGTAGAACGCCTGCATGGTTTGGACGGGGGTATTGGTAGCAACCAAACCGCTGCCGTCGTCTTCGGTAAAGAAGTTGATGTCGTGTGCGGCTCCCCGTGCAAGCACGGTGCTGATGGCTTGCATCTTGGCGTACTTGTCGAACAGGGCTTCGGTGAAATTCTTGTTGGTGAACCACCACACCTTGGTGATGCTGTCCCACGCTGCACCGTCGCTCTTGGCAATGTCCTTCTGCTCGTAGGGCAGACGCAGTACCACCGTGAAAGTGTGCCCGTGGGGCAGACTGCTCCACTTGATGGTGTCGTTGAACACGGGAGCCTTACGCTCGCCGCGAATCAGCCCGTGCTTGTTCATCCACACCACCGTCTCTTCGGTGATGCGACGCTGCGGGAGCCACCACTGGAACTTTTTGGCGTGAGGCAGGTAGCGAGCACCGCGACTCTTGGCTTCGTTGCGGATGGCGGTCGCACCCTTGGTGCGGAACGGAATGTCCAGCCACAGACCGTAAGGGAGCGGCTTGGACGCATCGTAAGTGAAAGTGTAGGAATTCTGCATGAGTCTATTGTACCAGAACGGCAGAGGAACGCAAGCCCCCGCACGGGCAGGATTGGGCGGGTTTTATCCAGTTATCGGACTTTAGCCGCCGTACATGTCTCGCGTTTCGTCCTCGTCCCAAACAGGGTCGGGAGTTAAAATTTGAGAACCGTCGCCGTCAGCAATGAGTGAAACCATGCTGTAGTCAAAAGTGTAGAACGGAATATTTGTTGAGGAGTATCCACCACGCCCAACAATCTGTGCCATGCGACTACGCCCCACAGGGTTCATGGAGTGACACACGAAATGACTTACTTGTGGAGTGTGCTCACGCACCCAATCCGCAATAGCCGTTCCGTCACGCCATCCCTGCTGTTGACTGTAGTAGTGAGCCTCTTCAAGATCGTGGTCAAGAAACACCACATCCCACTTGCCGTTTTGGAGTTGCGTAATGGCTTCGTCGTAGTTCTTTGCCCACACGAATTCCACATGAGCCGTTTCGGAACCCCGATACAGTTCGTTGAAAATCTCCCAACGCTCGCTCAGGTCGTCCACAAACAGCACTCGTCGCTTGGTCTTCATTTTACTTCTTTCTCTCGTTGATGGGCTTGAAAATCCAAAACAGGATGACCCAAAACAAGAATCGTCCAGTGTTTGTCCAATTGATTTCAGGAAATTCCATGTGGTTCACGCTCCTAGTGCGTAGTTGTCGTTGTCGAAATACTTGTCCGTTTCCGTGTATTTTTGCACTATACTTGCAATACTTGCAGGCATACTTGCAGGCATACTTGCAGGCATACTTGCAGGCACATTCACGGTGAACTTGGTACGGCTTGAGCGGCGTGACTTTGGACGGCGAGGCATCCCCGTCACAGGATTGTACGAATGGATTCCGTTGGGATACTTGGAAACCAAATAGAATTCTCCTGCGGTATCTGACTGAAGGGCAGGGTCAGGAAACGCACCAGTAAAGCCTCCAACACTATGGGTCGTAAGTGCTTCGCGGTAAGCACAAGCAGCAAAATACAGCGATGCAGCCTTGCAGCCCTCAGGGGTAGCGGTATCAACCACTTCCCATCCGTCAGCAATAAACATTTCCCAAATGCTGCGAGCACCAACAGTATCGCCTCGCCACAGGTTTACAGGCAGCAGATACACTCCGCCTTTGTACGGTACATCATCGTATCCGTCTACAGATACAAGAGACGAGTACTGGCACACCTTGAAGTCTGGATTCAATGATGGTGCACCAAGCGTTCCCACTTCCACAAGCCGCTCAAAACACACGCAGTCGGGAAGTGTTGTGGCTTGAACCTTTGGGTGCTTGAGCAGCCACATGTCCAGTAGTTCGGGGTTGTTCATACACACAAATATACCACACACGGACAGGAAGTCAATGCTGCTGGAATATTTTTTGCAAAACAAATATTTGTCTGCACGCCCGCCACTGGGTGGTTCTTTGATTTGAGCCATTCCGTAAATGGTTTAAGTTTTAACTCTAACAACCAGTTTCTTCCGGTTTAGTGGTTTCAAAAAATTTACCTGTATAAATAAACTCTACCCGTAATGTTGAAATGTAGCGAAGCATCACTCCCGTAGACAACCCCTCCACAAGAGGGGTTGTTCTTTTATGCCAAAAGAAAAGGGCGGCATTTCTGCCGCCCCCTTCGCGTCCGTAACCGTTACGGATTACTTGCCGATAGCAGCCACAGCCGCACTCACGGCTCCCCAAGCCCAAACCACGCCCTTAACGGCGTAAGGAAGTAGAGCGAGGAAACCTGCGAGTTGCAGAGGGTTCTTCCAGCAGAACCAGCCAGTAACGGGGCAATTAGTGTTCTTGTTCATGTGATTCTCCTTTCAAAAGAATTAGAACTTGATTCCAAGACCAAGAGTAACATTCCACGAGTTCTTGTTGGCAGCATTTACTTCCTGCCACACGGGAACGCCGAAGCCTGCACTCAGGTCAACATTGTTGGCAACAGCCCACTGAGCCTTTGGTCCGAGGTAAGCCACATTGCTTCCATCGGTGTACCACTGGTTCAGGTCTGCACCCAACGCAAACCCACCCCACTTGTAAGCCACAAACGACTCGGCGTTTAGACCGTAGTTATTGAATGTGCCAAACACGGGAGTGTACGCATACGAACCCACCCAACGAACATCGAAGGTTTGGGTGTATACGAACGAACCCCAAGTCATGTCGTAGTTGAATCCGGCATGGGGGTTCGCGTTGTCGCTACCAAAACCAGCAGAGCCAGTAGGTAGCCAAACACCGCCCTCTACGCCGAGGTTGGTATTTGCACCAAGGAACTTTGCATCCTTGACAAGAGCGTAGTCAACACCAATGTCGATTGCACCGTAACCAGTGTAGTCCTGTGAGTACACAGGCACGGTTACATGCCAACCAAGCATGTCGTACAACTTGCCCTTAACAGTCGAGTCAAGTTCCACGATGGTGTCAGCGTTAGTCTTGCCCCAAAACACAAGTGACTCTTCCACGGTAACGCTGTTGATAACAGCAGGAGCCTTGGGAGCAGCCACGGGTGCAGGAGCAGTCTGTGCACTGGCAACGGTTGCTAGTGCTCCGAGTAGTAAAGTTGCAATAGTGTTCTTCATCAATTCTTCTCCTTTAAGAAAATCCCCTCACACGAGGGGTGCAGTATCTAGCAGGCTTGTTGCCTCTTGGGGATTTCTAAAACCACACTTCAGATGCCCTGTGGCGTTTTTACAGCAAAAAGGGAGCCTTGCGGCTCCCTTTGCAATTTTTATTTTAGTGTGTGTTATTTTTTAGTTACCGCCCGTAGTGTCGCGTCCACATCAGGGGGGAATATTTTTGGCAGTCCACTTCGGGAAATGCCAGCGGGTCTTTTGCTGCGGTGCTTCTTGTAACCGCCCTTGGTCATCTTGGCTTTGGCTGAACGCATTTCAGCAATTCCACTTTCGCAAACTCTTGTTGATTCGGGAATCAGGGTCACGAGCAGTTTCCGCAGAAGTAAGTTTAGACTTCATGCCCTGCATTCGTGAGCAGAACGACTTGCGGCGTTTTGCACTCTTGGAACCGGCTTTGAGTTTGCTGGGAGGAGTAGTCACAGCAGTCTGTAGTTTGCTGCCCGGATTGGCACGGCGATACGAAGCCACGCCTGCCTTGTTCAAGCCGCCTTCAGGATTCTTGCCTTCGCTGCGTTGCCACGCAGGCGACTTGGCTTCCTTGACTTCTTTCTGCGGATAGCCCACAGACTTCTCCACGGTACGCTTGCCACCTGACCCAACACCTGTTACCTGATACCCAATCTTTTTCTTGGGATTTAGACCAACCCGAATCATGGGCTTCTTGGCTTCGTGCAACTGCTCCGCCGCCACCTGTGCAATGGCTTCGTTCAGAGACGCAAATTTTTTGGAATCAAATCGCATAGGGTTTCTCCACCGTATTTATGCTTCGTGAAAAATAGAGGGGAGTCCCGTTACCCGTGGGACTCCCCCTACTATGGCGGTCGAAAGGTAGCGAAGTTCCCTTTGCATGAGCAGCGTAATCTGTTCGCACAGTCCACGCCAACCCAGACCGTAACTATTTAGATTGTCACGGTTTGCTGCTTACGGATTTTTTTCAAGCCACTTCCCACTTGTAGGGCCACCAGTGCCACGAGTGCCCGTTGTTCCACGACGCTTCCAGTACACCGTTTGCTGCTGCACACCACAACTCCTGTGCGGTGGGCCACCCCATGAGCAGCCGCCCGTCTTTACCAAACCTGTACACCCAATTAGGGGGCTGGCTTGCGTCCACCTGTGCGGCTCGCACCAGTAAAAAACTCCCAGTGCCTGAAATGGCGTAGCCACGCATCCGTACTTCCATGCCTTGCACACGCCACGCTGCACCGCCTCCACACTGCACCCACTGTGGCGTGAACCGCATGGTGGTAAGGTGGTCGCATCCACCCCCATCACGCAGCACCCACTGGTGTGCGGTGGGTGTAATATAGTGGTTGTGTATGTCCAACCGTCTGCCTGTGGGTGTGTTTACCATATTTGCCCCTGTGCGTTGCCTACGCCTTGCAGCATTTCCCCTGTCCCCTTTGTGAATTGCTCCACTTGCTCGTATGTGTACAGCGTAACGGGTTTTGCGTTTTCTGCTCCTATTGGCGTGGTGCTCCACCCCGCACGAGCCAACATGCCCCACGCAACTCGTGCGGTATCCAACCTGTACTCCCGCTCGCCGCGACCGATAGGTGTGCCGTTAAGCAGCAGTGTCCGCGCAATAGGAACACATTCCCAAATTCCAGAATTAGGCGAACACACCTGCACACTGCACACTCCACGAGTAGTATTCGGACGAAACTCCAACCACCACACATGCGGTCGGTTTTCAGAAGTGGGGGTAACCGGTGGTGAGTCTGGATTACTAAAACACGCAAACAGGCAGAACGAGTCTTGGCTCATGCGTGTACTATACCACACTTCCTGTCGCCGTCAATACAGGTGTATATTTTTTCTGCTAAACCCTTTTACCCCTTTAATGTTTAAGTCCACGCTTACAGGTTGAGTACAGCCCGTATATTTGAAAACTTGGGGTGTGGGGTGTTGCCGCTCGTGTGTCCCCTGTGCTTGCAGACCGCCTACCGTGCCGTATACGGGGGTGGGGTGTACGGGGTGGTGTGCGTGTGGGGGGTTGATGTGGGCACGGGGGCAGGCGGAACGCCGTGCGTGGGGGGTGAATATTTGAAAATGTGGAAGTGGAAGTTCCACAAACGCGAATTCTAAAATACGAATATTTGAAATCTTGGGGGAGGCGTATAGGAGTCCCAATATTTGAAATCTACTTTAGCGATTTCTAGGAGTCCCAATATTTGAAATCTACTTTAGCGATTTCTAGGAGTCCCAATTTTTGATTTTGCTGTTCGGGATTTCACGCGGCGGGTGCTAGCCGGCCCCCACCCCCCAGGGGGCCACCCCAAAATCACTGGTCCGCGATAGTCCGCACACGCCGCACCCCGTGCACCCATAACACCCCTGTTTCTAGCCCGTGTACAGGCTTTCGCACCACGCGGGAAACGCGGCAAAATCCGTATAGAAATAAAAAAACCCTGAACGCACTACGCGATCAGGGCTGTTGCCACGCGAACTCTACTAAGCGGGCAAGTTATCTATGTGAATAGGTGCGGCGGGATTCGAACCCACACTGTGCAGATTTTGAGTCCGCTGTCTCTGCCGTTGGACTACGCACCCACTATTCAATTAGTCCGCGTCTTCGTCATCATCCCACGGCTCGTCGGGATACGGGATCGCGGCGTTCTCGTCTGTGTCTGCATCAGCCTCACCAAAAAATTCCGCGTCTTCGGTGGGTTCGTCCCAGTCAGCGTCGGGATCGTGCGGATACAGCGGAGCGTCAGAGCGGATGGAGTGTTCAAAAGAGTCGATGTTGAAACCAGTCATTTTTGTTTCCTGTACAGTTTGCGAAAGTGTGATACGGGAAGCGTCCCCGAGTGGATTCGAACCACCGGCTTGCCGCTTAGAAGGCGGCTACTCTATCCACTGAGTTACGGGGACGGGCAATTACGCCTTCACGGGCGACTGGGCCGGAGCCGCAGGAGCCGCACCCTTGACATTCCGGCTGCCAGCCTTGCGACCACGCTTGTTGCCGTTCACGGTGAGAGCAGAGATGTCCGCGTTGATCTCAGGAATGTAGTAGTTTCCGCGACCAGCACGGCGAGCCTTGGGCGACGCAATCCACGCAGGCACGGCAATGTACGCCGAGCGAGTCTGGAGCAAGTTGAGCAGTTCCTTGCGAGCCACGGTGCACTCGTCAAAAAGGGTCAGGTCGGTGCGGTTGTCCTGCATCCACTTGATGAACGCAATCTGACCGGGGGTGTACGAGGCGAGCAGCAGAGTGTTAGTGTTGTTGGTGTTGTTGGTGTTCATTGTGTGATTCCTTTGTGTAGAAATGTAGTGATTACGCAGTAACAGAAACAGGAGGCAGAGCAGCAGCCCATGCCACGATTTTGAAAACAGTGTCCAAGTCAGTCCAGCCGCGAACATCTTCGCCGCTCCCAATGAACGGCACGAAGTCGCCATTGGGCTTAAGCACTGCCACCTCCACCGAAGTGGCTTCAGGCTGTGCAGTGGAGGCTTCAGGCGGCATGTTGCCGTGGCTGTCGCCGTTCAGCGTCCGCGAGTAGATGCCTGTGCCGTACACAATGCTCACGCCGTATCCGTTTTCCAGATACAGGTGAATGCGGCGACGGAAGAAACGCTCGTGGTCATCTGCACCAATGGTGATGCCCTTGACTAGTGTGTTGGTGGTCATTGTGTGGTTTCCTTTCGTGATTCAGAACGGGCACTTGGTGCTAGCCGGAGCGGCAGCAGTCTCGGTGGGAGCAGCCGCAGCAGCGTCAGCCGCCTTGGCAGTCGCGTCGATCTTGGTGTAGAACTCCGTGAACGCGGTCTTCGTCTCCTCATCGAAACGCGACACGCACCGCTCAATCGCCTGCATCTTGTCACCGAACACCGAGAACGCGAACACGATGTCACGCAACCGGCGAGTGGTGATGATCTCGCTCACGATCTGCTGCTTGAACGACTTGCGAACCAAGTCTGCCCAATTCACCAGATTGCCGATGAAGTCATCGTCGCTCACGCCCACGCTCGCGGCGTACTTGCTCAGGATTCGCTTTTCCACCTTGGGATCAGCGTAGTCCTGCTCGTAGCAGAAGTGGAAGCGGTCAAGGAACGCCTCATTCATCTGATTCGTGCCTGCAAAGCGACCGTCCGCACTGCCCTTGCCCTTGGTGTTCGCGGTCGCAACCACGGTGAAACCCGCAGCAGGACGCACATACTTGCCAATCTTGGGGATGAACTTGCCCTTGCCCTCAAGCACGGACTGGAGGCACATGGTGGCATGACCGCCCAGGTCAACCTCGTCAAGCAGCAGCACCGCGCCGCGCTCCATTGCCACAAGCACGGGACCGGGCACGAACTTGGTTTCGCCGCCGATGAGACGGAAGCCGCCAAGCAGTTCGTCTTCGTCCGTCTGCACGGTGAAGTTCACGCGGATGCACTCGCGTCCCAACTTGGCACACACCTGTTCCACCATCGTGGTCTTGCCGTTGCCGCTCATGCCCGTGATGAACACAGGGCAGAACGCCTTGGACGCGATGATGGTTTCGATTTCGCTGTGGTAGCCCCACGCAATGTAGTTGGGGTCAGCGTCAGGCGTGAAAGTCTCACGCTCGCCACCAGTCAGTGCAGCCACCATACACGCGGCATCCGCAGTGAGCGAAGCCGACGCACCGCTGGTGATGTTGGTAGCCAGTGCGGAATCAGCCACCGCAGCGGCAAGAGCGTTCACGCGAGTCTTCACCGCAGCGGGAACCGTCTTTGCCGCAACCTTGACAGTCTTCGCACCCGCAGGGCGACCACGCTTCACCGCAGTCACGGTGATGTTCGCGTCATCCGCGAAGATTTCAGGCATGCGGTAGTAGCCGCGAGCCGCCTTGCGGCTCTTGTCCATGCACCACGCGGGCACTGCGGAGTAGCCAGCCGCCTTGGCAGCGGCAAGCAGGGTGCTGAACACCACGCAACCGTCGCCGCCATTCTGAAAACTGCGGAAGTGCGGACGCACGGCGGTCACAAAGGAGTGCTGGGTCGAAGTAAGAGTGTAGGTAGAGTTCTTCATATCAATAATTTACCAGATATTGGCTTCCTGTCAAGGGTTTTTTGCGAAAAACGAGTGAAAAAGTCCGATAATTACGAGCGTAAAGCCCCTCTGGAGCACGGTTTACGATGATTTTGCAGAATTCACCGTTCCAGAGGGGCTATTTTTGTGCTGCTTACGCCACGGCGAGGTACTCACCGATCAGCGAGGACAGCGAACGCATGGAATTGCTCATGGCTTGAGCGTTCATCACCGCAGTGGCAAGCGTTCGTGCAGTCTTGGCAGACTCAATCTTGGCTTCCATGTTGTCCAACTGCTTGCCCATCCACTTGTTTGTGCCGTCCACATTGAAACGAGCCGAAGACGCAACCACCGCAGTGTCGAACGCACCGCACGAACCACGCACATAGCCGTCGCGGCTCCAGTTGGAACGCTTGTCAGCCACGAAACCGCTCATGCTGGGCACAGTACTGCCCACGCGGTCGGTCAGACCAATCCAGTGGACGCGGCAACCAGTGCGAGCACGAAGGCGGTGAATAGCAGCAGACACCGACAGGTTGTACTGGGGCTTGCCCCAACGCACCGAACCACGCACCACCTGCACCGGCTTGCTGTAGTCACCGTTGTCGTAGTACATGTGGTTCTCCAAATCGTAAGAGTGCCCCGTCTTCGCGTCCGTCATCACGCTGTGCGACCTGTACGAGCCGCTGGTGTTGCTCGCAGGGTAGTACGCATCGGTGGCTTCGCCGTCAGTCAGCACCACAGTGTGGGCAATCTGCACACGGTTAGCCTGCATGAACTGCTCCACATAGTCCGACACATGGTGCAGAGCAGCCACAGTAGGGGTGCTGCCCATGCGGTAGCGGCTATCCACAGAAATGTGCCGCCAACCGAACCACAGCGAACTACGCATGCGGTCGTACTGTGCCGCAGTCATGCGACTGCTCAGGAAATTCACCAAACTGACTTGAGCAGTGCCGCACATACCAGGCTTGGTAGCCGCTTCCCATGCCGTCGCCGCGTCACGAGCCGCGTCAAAGTACTCAGGGCTGTACTGGTCATTGCCGTTCTTGAGCGGCACATACGGCGAATCAGTGAACGCGAACACTTCAAAGGGCACACCAGCCGTGCGGCAGAAATCCGTCAGGATGAGCAACTGCCCAATGGTAGCCTGCATGATGTCGCACATGCTGCCGCTCCAGTCAAGCAGAATCACGATGCCGTGGTTCTTGCCTTCAGCGATTCGCGTGGTGCGACGGAAGATGTCCTCGTTCCACCGGTACTGATTCATGCGAAGAGTGTCGATGTTGCCGGTCTTGGCAATCGTGGTACGCCGCCAAGTGTCCGCAGACTTGCGACGGTCGAACGCGGTTGCCATTGCACTCGCGGCACTCTTGATGTCTCCACTACGCAGCGGCTCAACCACACCGCGAGCCGAACGAGCCATGATGCCCTCCACATCACGCATCACCGTGGTGAACGGCACGATAGCCGACGCGATGGGTTCCACCGCCTGCACACGAAACACATCGTAAGCACGGGTGTTGTCCTCGTTCAGCGTCTTCATGGCGTTTTCCATCGCGGACTGGGTACGCGGCGACGGCATGCCCGACTTGGGCTTGCTGCTGCCGTTGCTGTTCTTGGCAGGAGTACCACCGTCGTTGCTGGCAGACTCGCCGTTTTCAGTGTTGCCGTCCGAAGGCGTGGACTCGTCGCCAGTGCTACCGTTGCCCGTGCCGGTCTTGCTCTCGCCCTCGCCACGCTGAGACTCGCTGCTCTCGTCGCTGGCTTCGCCTTCGCCACCAGTGGGCTGATCGCTCACGCCTTCGCCGGTCTGCGGCTCGTTCTGCGTTTTCTGCCACTTCTCCGCGTCCCACGCAAGCAGCGCATCCGCAGCGTCCGCAGCGTCCGCCCAAGTAGCAGCAGCACCAACCGCGTCCACAACCACCTGCTCTTCAGCAGTGAAGGTGATGGTAGTGCCCACATGCAGACCCAACTTGTAGTGGAGGTTCACGCGGTCGCCAAGGCACATGGTGTTCATGTCCGTGCTGCCAGTGATTTGGAAGAAATTCTGTGCGTGGAGTTCGCCGTAGCCCTTGAAGAAGTCCGAACGCAGACCGGGGAACTTGGTCTTGATGAGTCGCTCAATGCGAGCGTCCTCGGTGATGTTGAGGTACTGCTTGGCAATGTCGGTGCTGACACCGTGCTTGGCAGCGAGACGCTCCGCGTCTTCACGCCAGCCGGTCTGCGGCGTGTTCAGGGCGTGGGAAACCTCGTGACCCACCAGCATGTCGTACAGGGCATTGCTCATGTCCTTCCAACGGGGCAGGATGAGAGTACGCGACTTCAGGTCGAACGCGGCAGTGGGCACATTGCGGTGCTCAACTGAAATGTTTTCCGTGGCAAGCAGACGGGCGAGCACGGACTTGTTGGGGGTCGAAACCGTAGTGGTGGAATTCTGCATACCCTCAAATATACGCTATTTTCGGGGGGGTGTCAAGGGATAGTTCCAATTAAAGTATTCCAATGTCCGATAACACCGCCCGTAACCCGTTTAAAATAAAGGGTTTACGCTTTTCTTTCGTTTTGGGTATGGTATCTTACCAACATACCTCTGGAGGATTCCCGCATGGCATACCGCAAGAACCCCCGCGTCCAAGACTTTATCCGCACCATCCGCTCGGAATGCCGCAAGTGTAACATTCGTTTTGTACTCAGCACCGGCTACCAGATCAACACTCTGGAAGCCGAACGCTGCGTAGGCATATTTGAACCGCCTGACCACACTGCCAAGAGTACTGCTGCTGCTCGTGGTGCACTAAAGGTGGCAACAGGTGGTCGCCGCACCAGTGAGTGGCTGTTCAGTCTAGCCCACGAGTACGCCCACTTTCGCCAGTGGATGCGTGATGACCCTGTGTTTAACGAGACGGACTACTACACACTGGAAGCAGCCACCGAAGCAGAAGCACTGGAAATCTGCCGTGAGTTTCGCTTGCCAATACCGCGTCGTGTGCTGCTAAAGGAAAAAAAGAATTACCTACGCCGACTCAAGGCAGGCACAGTCTAACCCCTGCTAGATAGTGTGGAGGAGTACATTATGCCTGTATACGAATACCAGTGTGGCAAGTGCAGCAAATCGTGGGAGACGGTGCTGCCTATCTCAGAACGCGACTCCCCGTGCAGCAAGCCGTGTCCGCAGTGCCGAAAGCGAAAGTGTGTGCGGCGTGGGGTGAGTGTGTGTACGATGGGTGTGGACGCGACCAAGGGACCGGGAGCCGACTTTAAGAAACTCACGGACAGAATCGGCAAGGGTGTGCCCAAGCGTTACCGCGAAAACCTAGACCGTGCTGCTTCGCTGCGTGGTAAAAAATTCGGTGCACAGTAACGCCGTCTACCACGCCTAACCATATTATTTCAACCGTTTCCTAATGTGGGGCAAAGTGGGGCAAGGTGTGGAGATATTCTCAAATATTGCCACAAAACGCCGTTTCTGTGCGTGTACGGCTGTTTGCCGATTACAGTCACGGCTAGTTGCCTAGCACACCAAAATCTACATATCTGTATGAAATGCCCACACGAATTCTTTACTGAAGCCCGAAACGCACTAGCCGCTGTTCGTGCTGCCAACACCGAAGACTTAAAAGAGTATTCCGGCAAGCGTGGCAAGCAGGCACACAAACGCCTACACCGCGAAATAGGCAAACTGCTACGCACCCAACCCAAAGGAGCCACCCTATGAATCCTATCCGCAACCCGTTCTCCCGTGACGCGTATCCCGCACTCACTGATGCCATTACCGGCGTGGTGAACGGGCAACCACGACAGGTAGAAGAGGAAATCACCCCCAAGCGTATGAAAGTACTTGACCGTGCGGTAAAGACCGGCATGGGTGGAGCACAAAGCGGCTTCGGCACACTAGCCAACGCACAGTCTCGTGCACTGGCTGACCGTGCGTCCTTGGCTATTACTCGTGCCCACGCCACCCGTGGGGGCAAAAAAGTCACAGGCTTTGCCAAAGCCAAGCGTGAACACGAAGCAGCCAAGGCACGACACAAGACCCTGAAAAACACACCTGCGGGATTCAACCAGAGCAGTGGGGTGGTGGGTGAAGCAGTAACCCCCGCTCAAGCCAAAGTGTTTGCCCGTGAGCGTGAGCGGATGCTGGGAGCACTCAACAACCCCAACAAGCGGCTGTCACCCACCGAGCGTGAAGCCGTACTAGCCCGTGGACAACGAAATGCCGCAGCAGAGGTTCGCAAGGGCGGCAAAACGCTAAAGAGGAAAGGCAAGTGAAACGCTTTGCCCAATTCCACAGCGGGGAACCCCTAGACGAACGGATTGTGGGTGGTGCAGACTTTCTGCAAGCGGCTAAAAACTTGGTGACAGGGCAGGGCTTCCGCACCAACCGTGAAGTAAAATACGCACGGGTGGAAAAGAACTACAGAGCCATGAAGCGTCGGCAAGCACGAGCAGCCGCAAAGGCTAAAAACTAAAACCTAAACCCAGTGGAACAGGAGACGGCAGGCTAACCCCTGCCGTTTTTCTTTGGTCTAAATACTTGAAACGGAGACTTACCCTATGCCTTCAAACACAGACTTGGCAGATGTGAACGAGATTTATGTTGGTTATCTACTAGCAGGTGAAAAGTGGTTTGACCCCGAGGCAAAAAATCAGTTCTCTCGCAAGTCTAAAGTAATAGGTGCTACGCGGACTGCTATTCAGATTGAACGAGCACAGCACATGGTGGAAGAGTTTTTGAAATGGGCAAAGGCACACAAATACAGCGGACAGGTAAGCAAGGTGTGGTGGACTGCACGACCGGGTGTGTTGTCTCGTGCGGTGGGGCGTGAAGTGGATTCACGGAAAAATCCCACAGACATTCTTATAAAATTCACAAGTGGCCCAACAGACGGATTCTTGGGCTTGTCTGCCAAATCCACAAGTGGTGGTGGAGACATTGGATTCAAGAATCCGGGGGTGGGTACGGTTGAAGCCGCACTACAAATAGACCTGAACCGAGTTCTGACCGAAGCAGTAGATGTGGCAGTGCGTAAGTTTAAACTGCCTGAAAACTCTAAAGCACGAAAAGATGCCATACGAAAGTCTCCACGGGTACAGGCACAAACTCAAGAGATGGGTTCACAAGTGCTGGCAAAAGTTCGTGATATTATGTACAAACGGTTGGATAATTTAAGCAATGCCGACTTGCGTGACTACATTTTAAAAAACTGGTTGGACGCAAGCAACGACCTGTATCCACCGTATGTCAAGGTCACAGGCATGGGCGATAAATCGGGCAAGATTACTGCCAAAGTAGACGACCCGTTGCGAAACGACAAACTTGACGCAATAACCAAAGGCAACATCAAAATTGAAAAAGTAGGAAACGAATCAATTGGCGTGAGTGCAGGCGGAAAGAAAATACTAAAGATGCGAGCCAAGTTTGAATCAGAAAAACTAGCGTCCACCATCAAGTTTTCCGGCGACCCGTGGAATTAACAGAGCCATAAATAAATTACCATGAAAAACTACTTCCAATTCATCCGCGACCTGCACGAGCGTCTAGACATCTACAACAATCCCAACGCTTTTGAACCGTCTGAAGGCGAAACCCCTGAACAGCGTATTGCTCGCCATGTGCGTCACGACCGCACACCACGCAGCCCCGCTATGGAGAAAGCAGCAGCAGCAGTCATGCGGCGGATTCGTGCACGAGAGCGAAGGGAAGCCAACAAGCGTCCTCCGTATCCGTGGGGCAACCGAGCCAACATTGCAGGGTGGTGGCATCCCAAAATGGAAACCTACACCTTCTCGCACAACAACGGCTACCATGTAACACAACTAGTGCGTAATCCGTCTCGGTTTGGTATTAGTGAAAAGGAAATGTACGAAGGGCTGCTACGCGAAGCACAGTGGTACAACTCTCGTGGAATTGGGTACTACACAAAAGACGGCGACGAAGTGCCGTACACTCCAGAATTCGTGCAGGAAAGAATTAAACGCGAAGACATGGATTTGGCTTACGAAGTGCAAAAGGTTGCGTACATGAAGGGCTGGCTCAAAGTGTACAGCGGCGGCGGTGGTACTCCGTCACTTGAAGGTATCAACCGTGACTCGGTAAAGACCGCAATTCGTGAACTGCTGACTATACGACCCGAAATAATAGATTTAGACACCAGACTAGAGGTGTTTGAACTAGGCACAACACGAAACGCACAGCGGCTACGGCTTCTGCGTGGCAAAGAAATACTTCAATACCTGAATTCGTAATGCACCACGATTTCCGCCAATACCTGAGTGAACTGTACGACCAGCCGTTTCCTGTTTTCAAAGTGGAAGAAGACGATGTGTCTGCGTCGTACACCTACGAAATAAGCGAGAGCGGTGCACGCAAAGACTACATGGTTGTGAACTTTGGGTACATTCAACCTGATAAAGAAGCGTGGGACATGGACTTTACACGGGGCGGTTCAACTGCTCTTACAGGTGAAGGGCGTGCGTCCCGTGTGTTTGCCAGTGTCATGGACGCATTCAAGCGATTCACCAAACGCTACTACGCAAAAAACATTTCGTTCTACGCACAGAAAGCAGAACTAGACGCAAAAACCCTTTCGTACCATTCAGGCTCCCGTGTGAAAGTGTACCACTCGCTTATCAAACGATACGCTGCCAAATACGGATACCGTTTAGCCAAGACACGAATAGTTGGGGGTCTAGGGGCAGGCGGCACACGCAGCATTGAGGTGTTTGAGTTGGAACGGATTGCACAATGAGTCAACTACAATTCAAATCGTATCTCACCGAGGCATTCAACCGCCCTGCTCCGTGGGCAGAGCGTGTCAAACCTATTTCGTGGGGCAAAATAGGAAAATACGATGACCTGATGCGAAACAACTACTTTGCTGTGTGCCGAAACGACGGCTTGGATTCCCAGATTGGTGGTGAGCGTGATGGCAGCAGGACAAAATACCACAGCGGCTACGGTATTCCTATGCGAAGTGGTAAACAAATGAACAAATGGGTAGAAGAGAAAGTGCTGCCTAAACTAGACGGCGGCTCGCTGCATCAAATACAAGCACACATTTTTCGTGTGTCGTTTGGGCACTCATTCATATGGGGCATGAACAAGGGCACAGAAATCCGAGAACTAGTGACATCAGGTGGCAAACGAATCTACGAGTTAGCGTTTTCTCGCTTGTACTTTCCTGTCCATCTGCAAAAGATAAACGAGGACTACTACTGGTCAGACGAGTCTATGGGCGAATGGGACACCAGCAACCTTTTCACGGACAACGACATGGGCGACCTGAACCCACGACAAACCATCGCTGTGTTTGGAACAGTCATAGAAATTGCTAAACAGTTCACTGCCCGCCCTGACTTTGGTGGGCTGCTGTTTGGTCGCAAACAGGAAGCCAAGGCTGCTCGTGGTCGCATCTACGGTGGCTTGGCTCAACGGGTGGGTGCGTCCATAGGGTTAAAGTCTTACGATTTTCCGCAAGGCGACCGCCACTTTGAAGACATGGGTGGGTACAGCACCGATACCGTACTAGTGGTGAAAAACAAAAATATTTACGACGAGTGTGTGGCTATTGCCACCGAAGCAGCAGAGGCACAGCGTGGGCAAAACTCGGTGGTTGCAGGGCTTCAGGCGTATGCTGCGTCTCTAGACAAACCAAAGCCCAAGCCCAAACCTGTAAACCAATTCAAATAATAAATGCCTCTTACGGCACTTATAGAATGAATAAATAATAAGACAAACCATTTACTCTCTCCCCCCTTTCGAAAGGATACACCGATGGCATTTACCGCAGACTCACCTGAACTAGCCAAAGCAATCAAACTAGCCAATATTTTGTCCGAGCGTTACCAAAAGTTTGGAGCAACCAACTCATCAGGCTTTACTGGCGCAGTTAAAATCGAAAAACTAGCCAAGAAATTAGGGTTCGGCATCACTGGTCTTACCACTGGTGCAGGATTCCCTCCTTTTGGAACTTCTGGACTAACCACAAACACACAGTTCACTGTTGGAAACCTCACAGCAGTTCTACAGAATCCTGCTGGTCTTACCCAACCAAACGGCGTGACCGTCGCCGCATTTGCAAATGGGGCTACAGTTGGAATCTACATGACCAAGTTTGTTAGAAGTGGTGCAGACACAACTGTTACCAGTTCTTCAAGCGGTGCTGTGGCAGGAACCACTTTTGAACGCTTCTCAGGTGGAACCGTTGTTAATGCGGGATTCACTGCTTGCGTATTCTTTGGTGGTGCAGCAGGGTCTACTGGAACTGTTTCATAAACAGTATAGAGTATGCCCGACACCGAATTTGATTTCGGTTTCACAGCGGTTGACGAAAAAGAGTTAGCGGGACTAACACCAATCGTTCAACCTCCACCGCAACCAGCGGTGTCGGGTGATGCTATTCGTGCAATCCAAACCAAACTAAATGAGTTAGATGCAAAACTAGTTGCGCTGAAGCCTGCGTCGTCTTCGCATCTAGCCCGAGTGGAAGAAAAAGTTGACCGTGTGCTGAACATGGAGTTGGGGGAACTAAATGCTTCAGTACAGGCACAGGGGGAGAGTTTGAGTGCGGTGTTGGATGAAGTGGAGGAGAGAGCCAACGCCGTTCGTGACGAATGCAAAAGCAAACTGTTGGAAGTAGAAAGCATGATTCTGCCACTACTTGCCAATCTTATGAAAAATCCACAGAAAGAGTACATTCACTGGCCCAACCGTGCAGAAAAGATTCAAGCACAGATAGACCGTATTACTAAAGCCACTCGTACATTTGGAGCATGACATGAGCGACGAATACAAAAGTCTACGCACAGTAATCTTTGAAGTTCAAGCCGCTGCTGCTCCACAAGTAGTTTCTTCAGTCAAGCCACAAGCCAAAACTGAACGCAAAAAAGGCGAGACTTGGAAAACTGCTAGCGGTCACTACGGGGCAAAGAATCCCGCTGGAGTAGTGGATTATTTCGATGACGAAGACCGAGCCAAAGTGTACGCCAAAGGGCAAGGACGCGGCGGTAGCGTAGACCACGGCAAAGTAGACACTTCTCGTGAAGTAGCACTTGACGGCGACGGATTCGCAAAAGACGCTGCTGCTGACCAAAAGCCCGTAACCACACAGCCCAAAGGCGATAGACAACTACAAACCAAATCACAGCCGCAGGCAAGCCAAACACAACCACAGGCTGCTGCACCTACACAAACCAAACCCGCCGACCAGCCCACCAAAACTGCAAAAGACCAACCACAGCCTGAAGAAGAAAACCCCCAAGTAGCAGCGGAAGACCCTGTAACTGTTTTTGATTCTGCATTCAATGAAGTTCCACCGGGCAGCGGCAAACTAAAACCTGATATTCGCAAGGCTAATGTGGTGACTCGTGCGGTTGCCAGTAAAGCATTTGCTGGGCCAAAAGACGATGAAGACTCGGTATTTGGTGACGCAAAGATTGAGCGGCAGTTCACCGACGAAATGAACCACGCAGCACTTGCGGCACTTCGTGGGCAAAAGGTTATTGACTTTGAGTTGTGCTCCAAGGTGTTTTCGCAAGTAGGATTCTGCTACGATAAAACTGGCAAGAAAACCACCAAGGGAATAGTCCGCAAAGACATGCCGCAGTTCTCTTCACAGGTTGACCCCAAGAAAACTGATTCGCCTGCGTTCAAGACTCTTATGGGGGCAAAAGGTTACACTAGCCCCGAGCAAGTAACTCCTGAAGACTTGAAACTTGAAATCAACATGGAGAAGCAGTATCAGGAAGCACTAAAGAATGCAGGCTACGAAATCAATGACCAAGAGGTGGATGCCACTTCGTTGAAGCCTATTCAGGGCGAACTACTAGGCTCCAAAGTTGCAGCCATGTACGGCACACTTGTAGCCGCACAACAAGACCCCGAGAACTACGGCAAAGCAGCGGCTCGTCTGCTTGAACCCATTTATGTGAGCGACGGGTATGTGATTGACGGACACCACCGATGGGCAGCACAATGTGCAGTAGATATTGCCAACGGTGCAGGAACCAATGCCAAGATGCAGACACGCACCATCACAAAAGGTGGCAAGCCTGTACCTATTGATGAAATCATAGACTTTTCAAACCAGTTCCAACAGGATGTGGGACTAATGAGCCAAAGCCGCTCAGGAGGAACCGTGCAAAACAAACCAGAAGCCAAGCCTGAAACCAAGAAAGAGGAAGTGTTCAAGTCTTCCCGCGACCGCCTTGTGGAGTCGCTGCTTGAAGCAGTCAAGGTTAAGCGTGACCGTAATCCACAACTAGGAACCATTGGTTACGGCGTAAACACCGATGACCCGTCGCGTTATGTGGGTTCTAATGTTCCGCTGAAGTCTCGCAAGACTGATGCTATGGGCAATCTGCTTCCTAAGCCTAGTGCCAAGGGATGGGCAGCAAGTCAAGCCGCCACAGGCAACGCTATTGAAATGGCACAGCAACTTATTGCCACCATGAGTATCAAGCCTGCGGGTACAAAGTTTGAAGTGTACGGTGAGAAAAACGGCAAACCGTACACACTAAAGGTAAAGAAGATTGAGAAACTAGGCATAGATACTTACGAGACTAGTGGTAGCCGTGAGGTTGAACTCAAAGCAGCAGGCACAGGGCTACAAGTACTAGACAAACGAACTCGTAAGGTGGTACTGGACCGCGGCAACGATATGCTGTGGGACTAATATGAAAGACTTCAAGGACTTACGCGACCACGCATTCAACTCACTTCAAAGGTTATTCTTTGAGGAGTTTGATGCTGAACTCACGGAAAGCAAGATAGTCCTTGACATGCCCAACTTTACACACGAAGACATTGTTGCGTATTTGGATGAAGAAGGTATTGATTGGGAAGAAAAGGACGGAGTGATTGAGATTCTTGACCCTGTGGAAGAAGCCGATATTGAAGTGGAAATAGAAGCCGAAGAGGCTGATGAAGTGGAAGAATCGGTTGAAGTAGAAACCGAGATGATTAACGAGGCTTCTGCTAAACGCAAGATTGTGGTTCGTCGCGGCAAAAAGCGAATCATTTTCAAGTGCGGGCCAGGCATGATGAAACGAGGCCCTCGCCTGTGTGTTCGTCGCCCAGGTTCACAACTCCGCAAGATGAAATTACGCTCCAAGCGTTCGGCTCGCAAGGCTCGTTCCAAGCGTAATGTGGCTAAAAGAAAGCGTAAACTGTCTATGCGTAAGCGGTTGTCGTTCGGCTTGCGTCCCCGCAAGCGAAAGTAAAGTAAGATATACACCATGATTCAATGTGATAAAAACGGCAACGGCGGAACGATTAGAGCAGTATCTCGTGGGCACGAAAACATTGTGGAGTTTTGGGTGTCTGATAGTGGTGCAAATCCTCTGACCCTGCGGATACGCGAACAGCACGGCAACGAGCCACGCATCACCAACGCAATAGTTGAAAGCCTGATTGAACGGTACACACCGCCCGTGATGTGGCTAACCACAGGAAACGCAGAACTGCGGTACACTCCGTTTTTCAACAACTCTCTGTATCGCTACACCACACGGGACGAAACCACTCTGTACACTCGCCCGTTTGACGACGGGAAAGTGTTTTCACGAATATATTCACTTGCAGAAGCCATGAGCAACTACTCGCTTGTGCGTTCGCTGGACGAAGAGTTGCAGATATTTGACAGATATGCAGTGCTATCTAAATTTAGACGGGCACTCAAACCACTAGAGTTTATCAGTATTAAAGAAGAAAGCGACCACAGCATTCAGACAGTTTGTGTACACGCAACACGAACCATTCTTGAACACGGAAAGGAAACCGTAGATGCCACAGGCGAATACGCAAAAGGGTTTAGAGAAGTGTTGGCAGAATTGGCAGCGAAGCAAGAGGTTGCGGCGTATTCGTTTGATGCGAAAACAGCGTATGTGCGTGAGGTCGTGGCTGGAGTCTGTCTACCAGCAATCGTCCTTTTTGGCAGCAGGAACAAATTTACACAGGCTGTGACCGAAGCGTTTGCAAACGGAGCAGCACAGTACGCAAAAATATCTCAAGAATTACTAGACACTTACGAGGAAGCCCTAAAGTATTCAAAGTAAGCGTAATGTTAAATATTTTAGTGTAAACCAGTCTACATACTACTAGGAGAATACTATGCCAAACATGAGAGACATGCTACTGTGGATGCAGCAGCAACAAAGCAAGCCTGAATTTGCCGCTGCCAAACGGTGGATGGAACGAAACCAAACTCCACTTCCTGAAAAGCCCAAGGCTACACCTGAAGTGGAAGCGGTTGACGAGGCTCCTGCCGACAACGAGTAAGCCATGAAAACTTTTCGTCATGCGTTCGTTGATATCAGCGGCGAAATAAGTGCAAAGGAAGAAAACGGTAGCCGCCGTTACACCACACCTGATGGTGTGTTTCCGTCTGTCACTACAGTTACAGGATGGGCAAAGCGAGCGTTTTTTGCCAAGTGGCGGCGTGACAACCCTGAAGAATCACGCCGCATTTTGGCTCGTGGCACACGGGTTCATGCCATCATAGAAGACTACCTGCAAAACCGAGTGGAGTCCACTCTTACCGAAGCAGCAGGAACCGAAGAGTTGGACATGTTCCACACCATGCAACCGTACTTGGACTGTATTGACAATATTCGTGCCATTGAAGTGCCCCTGTGGTCAAAGAAAATTGGGCTTGCAGGTCGCACCGACTGTATTGCAGAATACAACGGTAATCTGTCTGTGGTTGACTTCAAGACTTCCAAGAATCCCAAGAGCGAAGACGCAATCAGCGATTATTTTACACAGGGTGCTGCATACGCCCTTATGTGGCAAGACCTGACAGGGCAACGAGTAGACAATATTACAATTATCATGGGTGTAGCCAGCACAGGCGAGTGCCAAGTGTTTGAAGCCCACACCCGTGATTGGGTGGAACCCCTCGTGGATGCCATAGCCCTGTGGCGGTCTGAACAGGTTTCTGTCGCCTAAATAATGGGGTGAACCCCATGAATTCATTTATTCCCTTTCTAGCGGAATCCCTCAAGAGCACAGGGGGCAAGAATGTGCACTTGGAACACCTTGAAGACGAAATCTTCAACAGCGGGTTTGCAGGCTTTTCCAAGGCTATGAACTCTCTGCGTGGCGTGGTGCAGTCGCTATACGGCAACGACACCGTGCCCTACGATATTTCTGTAAAGTGGGACGGTGCTCCTGCGGTTATTGTGGGCGTGAATCCCGAAAACGGCAAGTTCTTCGTGGGCACAAAGAGTGTGTTTAACGCTACACCTAAAATAAACTACACACCCGAAGACATTGACCGCAACCATCCCGCTGAAGGGTTGAATGCCAAACTTAAACTAGCACTTAAGTACTTCAAGACACTCCGCATCAGCACCATTCTGCAAGGCGACCTCCTGTTCGACAGCGAGACTCGCCGTAACGAAACCATTGACGGCAAGCGATACATTACATTCCAACCCAACACCATTAAATACGCAGTTGACCCCAAGTCCCATTTGGGTACACGAATCGGTGCGGCTAAAATTGGAATTGTGTTTCATACAGAGTACGGTGGCAACAGCATGACAGACCTGCGTGTGGTAAAGTTCAATCCATCACTAGACGGATTAGCCAAAAGCCGAGCAGTGTGGTACGACAATGCCACCTACCGATTTTCTCGTGGTGATGGTTTGTTTACTGCCAAAGACATTGGACACATCAACACACAAATAGACGATATTATTCGTGAGGGCATTGCACTACGAAGTGTAATGAACGGGCTAGCCAAAAATACCGCAGTGGTTGCAGAAATTAAAATGTATTTCAATGGCATCATCCGCACAGGGCGTGAGTTGGGAGACGCTAATGAACTGCTGTCGTTCCTGTCTGCAAAGATTGATGCCAAGCGAAAAGAACGCAAAAGCAAGATTGCTGCCAAAACACCTACCCCTACATTGGATTATATTCGTGCCAACCGCAACCAAATCAATCGGTTGTTTGCACTACATAATCGTGTAGCACAGATCAAGAAGTATGTGCTAGGCAAACTAGGAACCTTGAGCACAGAGTTTGGAACATTTGTGCAAAAGGGTGACAAATATGTTGCAACGGTTCCCGAAGGATTTGTTGCAATAGACAGGTTGAGTAACGATGCGGTAAAATTAGTTGACCGTATTGAGTTCTCAAAGGCAAACTTCACGATTTCTAAATCGTGGAAACAGTAAAGAGTTGGTGTACCGCGAGTGCATTACGGGAGGTGATCCAAAGTGGCTAAATCTGTAAAAGATACACGACGAAGCAAAACCATAGTGGTTGCTTTCGGTCGTTTTCAGCCACCAACTTCGGGACACCAACTCCTTTTCAACAAGGTGGTAGACACAGCGAAACGAATGGGAGCCGACCACGCGATTGGTTTCAGTCGCAGTCACGACCCCAAGAAGAATCCACTGTCACCATCTCGTAAGTACTATTGGTTGAAACGCCTATTTCCAGGAGTACACTTCATAAATTCGGAAGACATAAAGACCCCGTTTGACCTGTTGTATAAACTGGCAGACATGGGGTACGAGCATGTGGTGTTTGTGGGTGGCGAAGACCGCAGAGAAGACTACGACGATTCCAACATTCGCAAACTCATAAAGCACCCTGACCCCAAGCACCGACTAAAACTAAAACGATACGATTTTGTGATGGCAGGAAAGCGTGATGCCAAAGCCACAGGTGTACAAGGCATGAGTGCCAGTAAGATGCGAGCAGCAGTTGCCGAAGACGATAAAAAGTCTTTTGCTCGTGGAATGCCGTCTGCTGCGGGGCGTGACGATGTGGTGAAACTGTTTGATGAACTCAAGCGTGGTATGCGTGTAAAACTCAAAGAAGACTTTGACTTTACAGAACTATACCACACCGCTGCTGCCAACCTGATTGAAAGCGACAAGTACAAGCGTCGTCCACCCACTCCCGGCGAGACAGGTGGATTTTCCAAGCATAGTACCAAGTTTCCAACACCCCCGTGCAAGATTGACGAAGACTTGGGTGACTGGTTCAAGCAAAAATGGGTCAATATTGGTGGCAAGAAAGACCCCAAGACAGGGCAGTATCCACCGTGCGGTCGCAAGAGTGCAGACAGCAAAGGCCCGTATCCCAAATGCCGTCCGCTGCACCGCGTAGGCAAGACTCCTGAAACTGTGGGCGAGATGTCACCCAAGGAACGCAAAGCCGCAGTGCGTCAAAAGCGACGAGCCGAAGGCAAGACACCCAAGGCAGGCAAGGGCAACAAGCCCACCATGACTAGCCACAAAAACTTGGGTGAAGCCGCTTGCCCACGAAACCCACGAGGCACAGCCGAAGACACATGGGTAGCCGTAAAGAACGGACGGGTTAATTTTTATATTGGCTCGTGCACCCAACCGTACCAAACTTTCGGTGACGGCGATGCTGTTCAAGCCATTCGCTACGGTGAAGAGGTGTATGTTACCCTTCGCAACGGCAAGATTCAAATATACAAAATTATGAACGGGCGGTCGGTTTATGGCCCTGTCCGCTCCATGTAAGAGGAAAAAATAACCTAAATATAGAAAACCCAGTTTTCAAGGAACCCACTGCATGGACACCGCTATCAAATCTAAACTACAAGCCCTGTTGCGTCTTGGTCTGGTTTCACAGAACAATGTGCGTCGGGCTATGACTCTGTTCTCTGACCCCGAGCGTTACGCCCGCAGTCCTGCGTACCGCACACTCATGCAGGAAATCCTAGTGGATGTAGTGGACACCATTCTAAAGAATCGTGTACTGTACACCGCACTACGCTCGTCTCTATCCAAAACCAAAGGAGCCACCGATGCTTCAGAAACCGTTGCTGCTACTAGCCAAAAGTTGGGAGAAGGTATCGAAAGCGACCGCACAACTGCTCTCCTCCGTAGTGGCTTGGTGGACAAAGAGCAAATAACTGCTGCTCGCAAGGCTCTCAAGTCCAAGAGCAACATGAAGAGCATGAGCATGGGCAAAGTGTACCGTGAAATGATGATTAACATGTTGGACTCAATGGTAAAGAAGATTACAGGTAGCCCGTCCTTGTTCAACGCTTTCAAGTACACTATGGGCAAGGAAACTGTGGAAGAAGGTTTTGATTGGGGTTGCGAAGAAAGTATTGCACTCTGCGGACTCCACGAAGACGCACAAGAGATTCTTGAAGCCAACAAGCCCACCAATCCGTCGCTGTGGTCGCAAGCCAAGTCTGCTGCCAAGAGCAAGTTCAAGGTGTATCCGTCTGCTTACGCAAACGGTTGGGCAGTAAAGTGGTACAACTCCAAGGGCGGTGGATGGAAAAGCGTAAGCGAAGGCAAGAGTTTCTTTGATTTTGTTGGCGATATCCACGAAGCAGCAGCCGCAGGACAGATGACACCTGAAGAGCGTGAGATTTATCTAACCGCTGTGAACACCGAGAGCATCTACCGCTCACGCATTACTCCCATCATCAAGAACTACCAGCGTAAACTAGGCAAGGGCAAGTACAACCCTGAACTAGCGATTAAGGGATTTGTTTACGCAGTAGAAGACGCAATCAAAGAATACGCCAAGACAGGCAGCAAGTTGCGTCTAACCAAGGAACAAAAGCACCGAGTTGCCAAAGAACTGCTAGACCACTACGCAGACGAGATTAACCTAAAAGAAGCCCATCAGATTGACGAGTTGAGCAAGAAGACACTTGCTTCATATGTTAAGGGTGCACACAGAAGTCAAGGCACTCACGAATGGGAAAGTGGAAACAAGGCAGCAAAGGGTGAGTACCACCAAAACAAAAAATACATCAAGCGTGAAATTGGAATCGGTCGTGCACTCAACCGTCTCCAAAAAGAAGCCCATCAGATTGATGAAGCCGATTGGGGTGGTGGTTTTGAAACCTCCCGCGAGGCACAGGCTGGTGTTCAAGCAGGACTCAAGGCAGACGCTAAAAAGCGTAAGGCTATGATTCTGTCGGCTATGCAGAAAGTGATTGACGGTCAAATGTCTAAAATTGCTTTCAAGAAGTTGACTGGTATGTCTTTCTCCGAAATGATGACACTCCCCGCATACACCAAGAAGTTGAAGACGAAAAAATGATTAAGAAGCAAGGCAACAAGTTTGTAGTAACCAACAAGGCAGGCACTAAAGTATTGGGAACACACGGCAGCAAGCAAAAGGCACAAAAGCAACTAGCAGCAATTGAAATTTCAAAGGCAAAACATATGCACGAAAACAAATCATTCAAGGCGTTCCGTTCGGCTCTAAACGAGAGCGAGTACTCGGAA
>Ga0194116_10001696_pt1 | contig 30310 bp, 33 predicted proteins | sample TA2MahsurfametaG_4_FD_148617 | JGI IMG/M metagenome (GOLD analysis project Ga0194116, IMG submission 148617) | Freshwater microbial communities from Lake Tanganyika, Tanzania - TA2015008 Mahale S9 surface | ecosystem: Environmental > Aquatic > Freshwater > Lake | place: Tanzania: Lake...
TAAAAGTGAAATGGGGGGGGGCAATTCTAAAAATTGAGTAGTGTGGTCCAGACCGGGCAGGTTATTTTTTAATCAGTTTAAATAGTTAAAGTGTTGGTAATCAGTACTTTTTTTGAGTAAGAATTTCCTTAGAATCTTCAAAAATCAATCAAAATAAAGGTAATTGGTGCGCAATTTGGTGTGCAAAAATTTAAAATATGACATTAGAAAATTCTAAAATTGCCATTATTGGCCTGGGGTATGTTGGACTTCCATTGGCAATTGAGTTTGGCAAAAAATACAAAGTCCTTGGTTTTGATATAAATCAAGCTAGGGTTGAAGAGCTAAAGTCTGGTAAAGATCGAACTAATGAAGCTGATCTTGAAGGGCTAAAGTTTGCAATGAATTTGGCAATTGAAGCAGATGAATTAGGTTTAAAGTTCTCCTCAAATATAGAAGAACTTAAGTCTTATAATGTATATATAATAACAGTTCCCACACCCATTGACCAGTTTAAAGCACCTGATTTAACTCCTTTGCTTAAAGCATCTGAAATGTTGGGTAAAATTTTGAAGAAAGGGGATATTGTTATTTATGAATCTACAGTTTATCCTGGATGTACGGAGGAAGACTGCGTGCCTGTTTTAGAAATGAATTCAGGATTGAGCTTTAATATTGACTTTTTTTGTGGGTATTCTCCAGAACGAATCAATCCAGGAGATAAGGTAAATACCTTAACCAAAATCAAAAAGGTTACCTCAGGGTCTACCCCAGAAATCGCTGATTTGGTAGATACTTTGTATGCTAGTATCATTACGGCAGGTACACACAAGGCGCCAAGTTTAAAGGTAGCAGAAGCTTCGAAGGCTATTGAAAATGCCCAACGTGATGTCAATATTTCTTTTGTCAATGAACTCGCACTTATTTTTGATAGAATGGATATAGATACCACTGATGTGATTGACGCTGCTGGAACCAAATGGAATTTCTTGAAATACAAGCCAGGTTTGGTTGGAGGGCATTGTATTGGTGTAGACCCTTATTATTTGGCACACAAGGCTGAAAGTTTAGGATATCATCCTCAGGTGATTTTAAGTGGCCGTCGAGTGAATGATGGAATGGGGATGTTTGTCGCAAATAAAGTTGTGAAGCTGATGATTTCTAAAAACCATAAAATTAATGCTGCCAAAGCCTTGATCCTTGGGATTACATTCAAAGAAGATTGCCCAGATATTCGAAACTCTAAAGTAATTGATATCTATACTGAACTAAAACAATTTGGCCTGCAGGTAGATGTATTTGATCCGCATGCGGACCCAGAGGAAGTTCATGAGGAGTATGGTGTTTCTTTAATCAAAGCACCAAATTCACAGCATTACGATGCTGTTGTCCTCGCTGTAGCTCACAAGGAATTCTTATCCCTAGATATTTCATCTCTCTGCAAAGGAAAGGATTCCGTTATTTTTGATACAAAATCATTTTTGGATAGAGCTACCGTAGATGCTCGACTTTAATTCTAATTTTTCCATAGCATGAAAATAGAAATGGTTGACCTGAAAGGTCAATATGTACAAATCCAACAAGAAGTTGACGAAGCAGTACTATCTGCAATTCGAGAAGCTCAATTTATTAACGGCCCTCAAGTGGGTAGTTTTGCAAATGAATTATCTGAATACCTAGATGGTGCCCAGGTAATTCCTTGCGCCAATGGTACAGATGCCTTGCAAATTGCTATGATGGCTTTAGACTTAAAGTCAGGAGATGAAGTGATTGTTCCTTCATTTACTTATGTGGCAACCGCAGAGGTGATTGGTCTTCTTCAATTAAAGCCAGTAATGGTTGATGTAGATCCAAATTCGTATAACATCACTGCCGATACCATTAGACCAGCCATTACTTCCAAAACCAAAGCCATCGTTCCTGTACATTTATTTGGTCAATGTGCGGATATGGAGCCCATTCTTGCTTTGGCTAAAGAAAAAGGGTTGTATGTGATTGAGGATACGGCTCAAGCAATTGGTGCATCGTATACCTTTAAAGATGGAACCACCAAAAAAGCAGGAACAATGGGCCATATTGGCTGTACCTCATTTTTTCCTTCAAAAAATCTAGGATGTTATGGAGATGGTGGAGCGATGTACACCATGGATTCCAATTTGGCTGAGCGTTTGCGCATGATTGCAAATCATGGTCAGGTTAAAAAATACGTACACAAGTACATTGGAGTAAATTCCAGATTAGACACGATTCAAGCTGCTATTTTACGAATTAAGCTTCGTTATTTGGATAACTATTCAGCTGCTCGCGGAGCTGCTGCTGAAAAATACGATAGACTTCTAAATGGGATTGATGGTTTAATTCTTCCTAAACGCCAAGTTAACAGTACCCATGTATTTCATCAATATACCATGCAAGTCAAAGGTGGAAGGCGTGATTCATTGAAGAACCACTTGGAGCATGCAGGTATTTCTGCAATGATTTATTACCCAGTACCATTGAATGAGCAAGAAGCCTACCAAGCAATTGGTCGGGTAGTTGGGAATCTTGTAATTACTCAGGAACTTTGTTCTTCAGTATTGTCAATTCCTATGCATACTGAACTAAAAGATGAACAAATCAAGTTTATTACGGATACTATTATTGCATTTTTCAAATGATGAATAACTCCTATTATGTACATCCTACAGCAGTAGTTGATCAAGGTTGTGAAATTGGCACAGGAACAAAGATTTGGCATTTTTCTCACATTATGCCTGGATGTAAGTTGGGTGAGAATTGTAACATTGGTCAAAACGTGGTGATTTCACCAGATGTCGTTCTCGGGAAAAATGTCAAAGTCCAAAATAATGTATCGCTCTATTCAGGTGTTACTTGTGATGATGATGTGTTTTTAGGGCCTTCTTGTGTTTTTACCAATGTGACCAACCCACGTAGTGCCGTGAATAGAAGAGGGCAGTATGCCAAAACCCATGTAGGAAAAGGAGCTAGTATTGGAGCAAATGCTACTATAGTATGTGGGCATGATATTGGTGAATTTGCATTTATTGGAGCGGGTGCTGTTGTAACTAAAAATGTACCTCCTTATGCATTGGTAGTAGGTAATCCTGCACGACAAATTGGTTGGATGAGTGAATTTGGGATTAGGCTTACTTTTAATAAAGAAGGCATTGCTTTTTGTGAAGAGAGTAATGAAAAATACATTTTGGAAATCAATCAAGTAAAAAAAGGGTAAGATGAAAAAATTCGCATTGATTGGTGCTGCAGGATACATTGCACCAAGACACATGAAAGCCATAAAAGATACTGGAAATACCCTATTGGCAGCTTATGATAAGTTTGATAGTGTTGGAGTAATGGATGCCCACTTTCCAGATGCTGATTTCTTTGTGGAATTTGAACGTTTTGACAGGCACATAGAGAAATTAAAACGTAATATTCATCAAATTGATTATGTAAGTATTTGCTCACCCAATTATTTGCATGATTCCCATATAAGATTTGGCCTTCGGGTTGGTGCGGATGTGATTTGTGAGAAACCTTTAGTCCTAAATCCTTGGAACATTGATGCGCTCAAGGAGGTCGAAAATCAATATGGAAAGAAAGTGTATAATATTCTTCAGCTAAGACTTCATCCTTCTATCATTGCGTTAAAGAATAAAATTGAAGAGGGCCCAAAGGATAAAGTCTATGATATTGACCTGGCCTATATTACGAGTCGTGGACATTGGTATTTTACCTCCTGGAAGGGAGATGAAGCCAAATCTGGGGGGATTGCCACCAATATTGGCGTTCATTTCTATGACATGTTGACTTGGATTTTTGGTGGAATCAAAGAAAATATTGTTCACCTCAATACGCACGACCGTGCTTCTGGATATTTTCAATTGGAAAAGGCTCGTGTTAGATGGTTTTTGAGCATCAATGCGGATACACTACCTGATCATGTTAAGGCAAAAGGTGGTAAAACGTACAGATTACTTACTATGGAAGGTGAAGAGATTGAATTCAGCGATGGTTTTACGGAACTTCATACCCATAGCTACCAACGTATTTTGGATGGACATGGATTCGGATTGGAGGAGGCTAGAAATTCTATCCAAATTGTACACGACATTAGACATAGTTCTCCATTGGGTTTAAAAGGTGAATATCATCCACTTGCAAAAGGTGAACTAGCAAAGCATCCTTTTTCCATCAGAATTTAAATTAGGAAAATTGAAATAAAATGATTAAACAAGGCTCTTAAACTCTTAAAAAATTAAAAACTTTGAATTATTCTTTTCTCATTTTTATATATGTAAAATAAAATTAAACTTCAAAATTCACCAAAAAAATAAATTTTAATTATTGATAATGCCAAATTAATTACTAAAAATTAAATCAATAAAATTAAATCAATAAAATTAAAATACTTTTCTAGTCTAAAAAAATATCTATTATACAAGTATACTTATTAAAAATTTAAATAAAAACTCCAAGTTAAATAATAATTTACATTAAGTTTACTTTTCTCCTTAGAAATATTTCATCTTATAAAAATATTTCAATTATCAAAAAAATATTTATCAGATTAAATTTCACTTTAAATTATTTAAATACTGCAACATTCTGATTTTTTATAATTTTTTTCAATAAACCAATAATAGTTTTCTGGTTTGTTTGATGATAAAAATAAAAAATCTTATTTACTGTGATTTTTAGAAATAGTTATAATTAATTAGATATTTAGTAGAAAAGTAAAAAAAAACAATTTCCAAATTTAATAAATATAATATTTTAGATTAAACCTCACTAATTTTTAACACTTTTATATTTCTAACAAAATTTTCCGCTTATTACACTTATGATATTCTTCTAAGTTCAATTTTGGAAAGTAAGAAATAATAAATCTACATTGTCCATTATAAATTATTGTTTGAAAAATGAATCATAAAGTAAAAATATGTATGATTGTTGGTGCTAGACCCCAATTTATTAAGCATGCTCCATTAGAACTTGCTCTTAAAAGTAAATTTGAACTAATTACAATTCATACTGGACAACATTATGATTCAAACATGAGTAAAGTATTCTTCGATGAATTGAATATTGGCTTACCACATTATATGCTTAACGTTGGTAGTTCGAGTCATGGGAAACAAACAGCTAATATGTTGATGGAAATTGAAGGTGTTTTAATTAAAGAAAAGCCTAATGCATTATTAGTATATGGTGATACAAATTCGACTTTAGCTGGTGCTTTAGCTGCAAGTAAATTAAATATTCCAATTTTTCATGTGGAAGCAGGTTTGAGGTCTTTCAACAAAGAAATGCCAGAAGAAATAAATAGAATTCTTACAGATCATGTTTCGGAATTATTATTTGTGCCCAGTAATTATGCTTATCAAAACTTAATAAATGAAGGTGTTTCAAAAGATAAAATACATCAAGTTGGTGATATTATGTATGATTGTGTTTTGTTAGCAAAAAAAGTTTTGAAGAATAGTAGTGAGTCTAGTAAACATATCTTATTAACTCTACATAGGCCTTACAATACAGATGATTATTTTAGACTTAAATTAATTTTAGATACTTTGAATTCTTTGTCTCATAAAATTATTTTTCCTCTTCATCCTCGTACTAGGAGCATACTAGATAACAACATGTTTCGTTATGAAGAATTTGAAAATATTCAATTTTGTGATCCATTGTCATATTTCGAAATGATACAACTTCAAATTAATTCTAAATGTATAATAACAGATTCAGGTGGAATTCAAAAAGAAGCATATTTTAACAAAATAAAGTGTATTACTCTCAGAAGCGAAACTGAATGGATTGAAACTTTAGAAAATGGATGGAATAAATTGATTTTTAATGACTTGAATGAGATTCAAAATGCCATAATTGAAGAACCTGGTTCATATAAAGAAGGTCTTTATGGATATGGTATTACTGCAAATGAAATTGCCAAGGTTATTGATAAATATTTCAATGATAAGTAATATAAAGAATTTTTTATTAAATAGTGATTTTGCTAAATCCGCTATTATTTTGAGTTTCAAAAGTTTGATAGCTCAAAGTATACCTTTTTTGTTTTATCCTCTTTTAACAAAAATATATACTCCCGAAGAATTTGGAATTAGCGCTACTTTATTATCGATAGTACCTATTCTCACAGTATTATCTACTGGAGGATATGAAAATGCAATTCTAATTTCAAGTAATAATAATGAAGCAAACAATGTTGTTAAATTTATACTAATTAGATCATTTTTCGTATTGGTTTTTTTTGAGATCTTTTTATTTTTTTTCAATGGCATTTTTTTTGATTTTTTTGAAGGTTATAATTATAAAAATCTTTTTTATCTCATTCCTATTTTAGGTTTTGCTACCAGTATCTCAATTATTTTTAATGAACTGTTAATATACAGGGCAAGTTTTAAAGCACTAGGTAATAACAAAATTATAAACTCAACTTCTATTTCCATTCCGAAGTTATTCACGAAGAATTTTATTTTATTTGGTAATGGAATTTTTTTAGGAGAGTTTATAGGCAAATGTAGTTTTGCTGTATACAATCTATTCAAAATTTATAGATATAATAATAGTATATTTAATTATTTTTCTCTTAAGGAATTTAAATTTATATGGGTAAAATTTTCTGATTTTCAAAAATTTTCAATGCCTGATCAATTAATTAGTAATTTTGGAGGAGTGGCGCCTGTTTTAATTTTGAGTATTTATTTTGCAGAAAAAGATTTAGGTTATTTTTCACTTGCTAGTTCCTTGTTGACAGCACCAATTACTGTATTTACATTATCTATTCGAGATGTATTCAGACAAAAAGCAAATGAAGAATTTAAATTGAGTGGTCAATGCTCACATACTTATAAAGTTATTTTTAAAATAGTTTTTTTTTCAGGGTTAATCGGATTTGTACTTTTAGGAATATCTTTACCATTTTTGATTGATGTGGTATTTGGGGATAGTTGGAAGACAATCACAAAGTATTCATTGATTCAATTGCCTATGTTTTTTCTTAGTTTTGTTAGTATGTCACTATCAGGGGTTTTTGCTATTGCAAATAAGGTCAAATTTTCTTTGTTTTGGCAAATTTATTATTCAATGACAACAATTTTAGGTTTATTTGTTAGTATTCTTGTATTCGATAGTTTTGAATATTCACTTTATTGTTTGGTAGTTGTAAGATGCTCTGCATATATTTTATATTCTTATATGTCATATGATGCGGCTAAGGGGAGATAAAATTTTATGTTTTTTATGAGATTTAAAGTAGAAAAAATCAAAGAATTTATACTTATTTTTTTGTTTCTTATTATCTATAGATTTCTGTCAGACTATACATACAAAAATATTATAACTAACCTTTATGATTATCAAAATTATAATGTTAATTCTGATTTTTTTTCAAATTCTTTATCGTGGATATTTTTTTTACTATTAGCACCAATAATAGTAAAAAATATTTTAATAAGCACTTTATCATCAAATATTATTTCTCTATTAGCCATATTTTCAGTTGTACCAACATCCACCTTAATTGCTTACAATAAAAACTATGAAATTAATTATGTTATTTTTATTTTTTTATATTGGTTTATTTTGTTGTCTTTAAATTTATTTGTAAAAAAAATAGTAATTAAAAGTTTTTTCATTTTAGATAGAATCAATAAGTTTATTATTTTCTTGTTAGTTTCAGCAGTTATTTTTACATCATTTATATTTACTGGTTTCAGATTTCATTTTGGCTTATTAGATGTATATGATTTAAGAGTTGAAGCACGTGAATTCGAATTAAACTTTATTATTGGTTATTTATTAAGTGCAGCAGATTACATTTTACCTATTATTTTAGTTGATACAATGTTGAAACGTAAAATAACCACTTCTTTATTTTTAGTTATATGTATATTTTTAAATTTTGGTATTGCTGGATCTAAGCATATAATTTTTTTATTATTTTTATCTATTTTAGGTTATTTCTTTATAAAATCAAATAGATTTTCATTCTTTTATCTCTTCTTTTTGATTTTGGTTTTGATTCTAGCTTTGATAGAGTTTGGATATCTCGGAACATATTTTTTAACACTTTTTTTATCTTATCGTATAATGTTTTTACCTTCTAGTTTGCATTATATTTATTTTGATTTTTTTTCTAAAAATGAATTTGACTTTTTTCGTCAGTCATATTTTAAATGGTTTATTGACTCACCTTACAAAGAAAATATTGGTTTTTTAATTAGTGAATATGGAAGTGGACAAACTGGTGGGAGGGCAAATAATGGCCTTTTTTCCGATGCATATTTTAATTTAGGAATTATGGGTGTTTTAATTATGCCATTTATTCTGATTATAATTTTTAAATTAATTGAAGGGGCTGTTGAAAATTTAAATCCAAAACTAGTATTTAGTATTTCTATAAGTTTATTTATGTCGGTTTTAAGTTTGCCATTAAGCACCGTACTATTTTCAACTGGTTTTTTTATTCTTTTAATTTATTTATATTCAGTGCCAAGAGGAATTACTTATTAATTTTCATATGTATGTTAAAAATTTGTCATATTGTAAGTGGTCTACCTAGAGATTGCGCTCGTATTTTTTTTAGACAATCCATTTCTTTAGTTAAGGCTAGTTATGAAGTTAGTATTTTAATTAATGATGGTGGTAAAGATGAATGTGTTAATGATATAATGATCTTTAATCACGGTCATCAATTCAAAAGTCGTTTAAATGATATTCTTTTTGCTAAAAAATATTTTTCTAAAAAAGCCCTAAAGATTGATGCAGATATTTACCAATTGCATGGTCCTGAGTTAATACCATTAGGATTATACTTAAAAAAAATGGGTAAAATTGTATTTTATGATGCACATGAAGATTTGCCAAGAGATATTTTAGAAAAACACAGTATACCAAAAATTATAAGGCCTTTTTTATCAAAGTTTATTGAATGGTATATGAAAAATACATTAAATAAATTTGATGAAGTAATTACTGTAACACCTCATATTGTTGATAATCTAAAAAAAATTATTAAAAATGTAACAATGATTACAAATTTCCCACTTATTGATAATATGCAAATCTTTGATTTTAATGATTACAATTTAAGGGATAATAATTTGTGTTATGTAGGTACTGTTTATAGTTATAGCAATCAGGATGTTTTATTTGATGTTATGTCCAAAGCAAATGATATCAATTATATAATAGCAGGTAATGAAAGTTTTTTATCTACTAATATTAAATATCAGGATTTAAAATCCCAGGATAGAATAAAATTTCTTGGTAAATTAAGTAAAGACAAATTAAGTTCCTTGTATAATCAATGTATTGCAGGTTATGTTTTGTATGACTATCATAGAAATTTAGGATATAATATAGGTTCATTCGGAACTAATAAATTATTTGAATATATGATTGCAGGACTTCCTGTTATATGCACAGATTTTGAATTATGGAAAAATATAATTGATAAGTACGATTGTGGTATTTATGTTGAACCAGGTAAAGCTGATCAATTAGAAAAGGCAATATTATTTTTAACTAATAACAAACAAAAAGCATATGAAATGGGACAGAATGCTATAAATGCTGTTGTTAAAGAGTATAATTGGTTTGAACAAGAAAAAATATATTTAAATATTTTTTCAAAATATGTAAAAGTCGTTTAAATTATTATATAAAACCTATATAAAACTTACAAATGAGCCTAATTCAATCTAAAAATAATATTGTTGATATTTCAATTGTTGTTTTCAGTTGCGACGCATATCAAGACTTATGGGAAGGTTTCTTCGATTCTTTCGAATTAAATTGGCCTGAATGCAAATTTGATATGTATTTAGTAAACAACAATTTAAATTATTCAAGAAAAGGAGTAAACGTAATTAATGGTGGCGATAGTGATTGGAGTACAAGGGCTCGTATTGCAATGAATTCAATTAATTCGAATTATTTTATACTATTCTTAGAAGACTTTTATTTACCTGAAAAAATTGATTGTAAAAAAATTAATCAAGTAGCTGAATATGTATTTAAAAAAGAAATAAATTATTATCAATTAAATATAACTGATAAAGAAGATTATTATAAATGGAAATTATTCGATTATGATTTTATTTGGGATATCCCCAAAGATAGAGATTATTGGGTAGACATTTCTATTGCTATTTGGCAAAAAGATTTTTTTTTGGAATTGTTAGGGGAAGAGAATTATTCAGCATGGGAGTTTGAATTTAATCGAAATATAGATGCTAAAAATCCGGATAAATATTTAAATAAGTTGTGTTTGTTAGATTCTAGGAATTTGATACCTATGTGTCCAATGGTAGTACAAGGTAAATATTATCCTAAGTCAATTAAAGTTATGAGGAATTTAGGTTTTGAATTTAATTCTAATAATCGACCAATAATGACACATTTAGAAGTTTTCAAGCAAGAATTGAAAGGATTTGTATATAAACTTCGATTTGGAAAGAAGTTCTTTAAAAGAGTAGGAAGGTTTTTTGGGTTTAAGTTTGTTTCAGATAATTATCCAAATTTTACTAACTAATAATTTTGTATTTTATAAAAAAAAGTAATATAAGAATTAACTTGTTAAATTTTAATTATATGTTTGAAAATAAAACCTTATTAATTACTGGTGGAACTGGTTCGTTTGGTAATATGGTCTTAAAAAGATTTTTAGATACCTCCATAAAAGAGATTAGAATTTTTAGTCGTGATGAAAAAAAACAAGATGATTTAAGGTTAAAATTAAAGAGTTCAAAGCTTAAATTTTTTATTGGAGATGTTAGAGATTACAGTAGTGTAGAGCCTGCAACACGAGGTGTAGATTTTATATTTCATGCAGCAGCTCTTAAACAGGTCCCCTCTTGTGAATTTTTTCCAATGGAAGCTTTTAAAACAAATGTTTTAGGCACTCAAAATGTAATACATGCAGCCTCTCATAATAATGTTAAAAAAGTTATTTGTTTAAGTACAGATAAAGCAGCATATCCAATTAATGCAATGGGTATATCAAAAGCAATGATGGAAAAAATTGTATTAGCTGAGTCTAGAACTTTGAAAAATACTATTATTTGTCTTACGAGATATGGAAATGTAATGGCATCTCGCGGTTCCGTAATACCGTTATTTATTAATCAGATAATGAATGATTATCCAATTACTATTACAGATCCAAATATGACTCGTTTTTTAATGAGTTTAAATGATGCAGTTGACTTAGTTTTATTTGCCTTTGAAAATGGTAATCAAGGTGATTTATTTGTACATAAAGCACCTGCTTCGACAATTGGAAATTTAGCAATTGCCTTGAAGGAACTTTCAAAAAAAAATAACCAAGTTAATGTTATTGGTACAAGGCATGGTGAAAAATTATATGAGACATTATGTACAAGGGAAGAAATGCTTAAGGCTGAGGATATGGGTGATTTTTTTAGAATACCTTCTGATAACAGAGATTTGAATTATTCTTTATATTTGTCTGCAGGTCAAAAAAATATTTCAGAAGTGCAAGATTATCATTCTCACAACACCAAACAACTAGAGATTGAATCTTTGAAAAAAATTCTTTCTCAACTTGAAATAGTGAGAAAGAATTTTTTTGGTGAGCAATTTGAAGAAGTATTAGATTAAGTTACTATTACAAATTAGTAAAATGAAGAAAGTAGGAATAATTGGAGTAAATGGCTTTATAGGTAGCCATTTAAATAACTTTTTAAGGTTATTTAGCGACGATTTCACAATAATATCTTTTGATAAACCTTTTTTCAATAATAAAATTCAGTTAGATACTTTTGTAAAATCATGTGATGTTATAGTTCACTTAGCTGGGATAAATAGAGATCCGGATTCAAATTATTTATATCAGGCAAATCTAGATTTATGTCAAAAAATAATAGATTCTTTATTTCGTACTAATAGTAAACCTCATTTATTGTTTTCTTCCTCCACGCATGAAAATTCGGATAGCTCTTATGGTTTATCAAAAAAAAGATGTCGTGAGTTATTTTCTGAATGGTCTATAGAAGTAGGGGCTAATTTTACTGGATTAATAATACCTAATGTTTTTGGTCCATTTTGTAAACCTAATTACAATTCAGTAATTGCAACTTTTTGTCATCAACTTTGTAATGATATACAACCTAAAGTGGATAATGATTCCTTGATTAAGTTGATCTATATCAATGAACTAATTGAGATAATACTAAAATTAATAAAAACTAACGACAACACTCATTTTTATGTTTTTGATAATTGTATTGAATATAGAGTGTCTAATCTTTTAAAGTTATTAAATAATTACAAAAAGAATTATTTGTTAAATGGCGAAATACCATGCCTTAATAATGATTTTGAATTAAATATGTTTAATACATTTAGGAGTTATATTAATTATAATCAATTCTTTCCTAAAAAATTTGTAGTAAATCCAGATAACAGGGGTCTTTTTGTAGAAATTACCAGAAGTGGTACTTCTGGGCAAAGTTCTTTTTCAACAACAAATCCTAATGTAACAAGAGGAAATCACTATCACACACGTAAAATTGAAAGATTTGCTGTTATTAAAGGTAAAGCTAAAATTCAAATGAGAAGAATTGGTACAGATGAAATTATTAACTATTATCTAGATGGAGAAGTTCCATCTTATGTTGATATACCTGTTTGGTATATTCATAATATAACCAATGTTGGATATGATTTATTGTATACATGTTTTTGGATAAATGAACCTTATGATTCTAATAATCCTGACACCTACTTTGAAATTGTTTAAAATGTACAATCAATTTAATTTGCTATAATAATTTATTTATATAAATGGTTCCTAGAATATTAGAACTTCCAAAAATTGAAGATCAAAGAGGTAATTTATCTTTTTTTGAATCTTTGAATCATATACCTTTTGAAATTAAAAGGACTTACTGGATTTATGATGTGCCAGGTGGTCAAACTAGAGGTGGTCATTCATTTAAAGTACAACATGAATTTATTATTGCACTTTCGGGTAGTTTTGATGTAAAACTGAATGATGGAGTATCAGAAGTAACCTATTCATTAAATAGGTCTTATTATGGTTTATATGTACCAAATTTGATTTGGAGAGAGATGTTAAATTTTTCTACTAATTCACTTGCGCTTATAGTTAGTTCAACAAACTATTGTGAAACAGATTATATACGTGATTTTGATAAATTTCAAAAATTAACTACAAATGAAAAATAGTACAGTAAACGATTGCAAAATTATACAACTAACTAAAATTCATAATAGAGCTGGTAATATAACAATTATTGAAAATAATAAAGATATCCCCTTCGATGTTAAGCGTATCTATTATTTATATGACATACCTAGTAACGAAAGTAGAGGAGGGCATGCCCATAAAGAATTATTTCAATTGGTTATAAGCACCAGTGGTAGTTTTAATATTAATTTAAATGATGGAACTAATGAAAAATCAGTTTTTCTCAACAGGCCAAACTTTGGTTTATTAATTGTACCCGGTATTTGGCGGAATCTAAGTGATTTTTCTTCAGGTTCAGTTTGTTTAGTATTTGCATCTGAATTTTATATAGAAAGTGATTATATAAGAGAATATAATGAATTTTTAACTTTAAAAAAATGATACATCCATTATCTGATTGCCAAAGTTTACAGATTGGTAAAAATACAAATGTATGGCAATATGTTGTGATTCTACCTAAAGCAGTAATTGGTGATAATTGTAATATATGTGCGCATAGTTTTATAGAAAACGGTGTGAAAATCGGAGATAACGTTACAGTAAAATGTGGTGTATACTTATGGGACGGCATAACAGTTGAAGATAATGTACAAATAGGACCGAATGTTACATTCACAAATGATAAATACCCTAGAGCAAAATCAGAGTTTATTTTACAAAGAACCCTAATTAGAAACAATGCATCTATAGGTGCAGGTTGTACTATTTTAGGTGGTGTAACCATTGGTGAAAATGCTATGATCGGTGCTGGCAGTCTTGTTACAAAAGATATACCTGCAAATCAATTATGGGTTGGTTCACCAGCAAAATTTATTAGAAAGATAAACTTATGATAAAATTCTTAGACTTACAAAAAGTAAATAATCAATATGAAGATGAGATATCATCTGCAATAAAAAATGTAATAAATTCCGGATGGTATTTATTAGGTGAAGAAAATAAAAAATTTGAAGAAGCATATTCAAGCTTTATTGGTACTGATTATGCATTAGGAGTAGCGAATGGTTTGGATGCACTTAGACTAATTTTGAGAGCTTATATCGAATTGGGTATTATGAAGGAAGGTGACGAAGTTATCGTACCAGCGAATACTTACATCGCCTCAATATTATCTATCACAGACAATAATTTAGTGCCTGTTTTCATCGAACCAAATGAATATAATTATCAAATTGATGATAATTATATTGAACAAGCTATCACTAATAAAACTAAAGCCATAATGATAGTACATCTTTATGGAGCATGTTCATACACAAATAAAATATCTGAAATTTGTAAAAAATATAATTTAAAATTAATTGAAGATAATGCTCAAGCTCATGGTTGTTATTTTGAAGATAAAATGACAGGTTCAATTGGCGATGCTGCAGGTCATAGTTTTTATCCAGGTAAAAATTTAGGTGCACTTGGTGATGCTGGTGCTGTGACAACTAATGACAAAGAATTGTATGATGTGATTAAAGCATTAGCAAATTATGGTTCCTCACAAAAATATATTTGTAATTACAAGGGGCTTAATAGTAGGTTAGACGAAGTTCAAGCTGCTGTATTAATTGTTAAATTAAAACATCTTAAAAAAGATACTGAAAAGCGTCGAGAGGCTGCAAAGTATTATTACTCAAATATTAGAAATGAGAGTATACAACTTCCAATAATTGAAGATTGGAACTCACATGTGTTTCATTTATTTCCAATATTTACAAATAGAAGAGATGAATTACAAGCATATTTAATAGAGAATGGCGTACAAACATTAATCCATTATCCAATACCGCCTCACAAACAAATTTGCTACAAGGAAATAGATGGCATGTCTTTACCATTAACTGAAAAAGTACATAATGAAGAACTAAGCTTACCTATAAGTCCTGTAATAACAAAGGATGAACAGAACACAATTGTTAATCTAATTAATAATTGGAAATAATGACAAAAAAGACCATTTGGCTCATTAACCCGTCTGCTATGCCTCCATATAGGGAGCAGCGGATTCAGACATTAAAAAGAGCCGAGTATTTACAAAAAAATGGTCACAATGTTTATATTATTGGTGGTAGTTATTTTCATAATACAGATATAAATTTAATTACAGACAAAACATTATTTATTGAGAAAGAGTATGATGGTATTAAATTTGTCCATGTAAGAAATACAACTTATCTCAGAAATACAATTCTAAGAATTTACAGTCTATTAGAATTTCATTTAAGGTTATTCAAAGTATCTAAATTTTTATCTAAACCTGATGTGATTTCATTATATACCTCTATACCATTTAGCAACATTATATATTATCTCGCAAAAAGATTTAAAGCTAAATTAGTACTTGATGTAGTTGATTTATGGCCAGAATCATTTGTAGCCTTAGGCTTAGTGTCAAAATATAATCCAATACTTTGGTTTGCATATAGAGCAGAGAAATGGATTTACAAAAAAGCTGATAAAATTGTTTTCTCAATGGAGGGTGGTGCTGATTATCTTAAAGAAAAGAAATGGGATACTGAATCAGGCGGGCCTGTAAATCTCAATAAAGTCAAGTATATAAATAATGGTGTTGATCTAAATGATTTTAATAATAAAGTCAACTATACCATTGATGATGCTGACTTAAATAACGAATCTCTTTTTAAGGTAATATACTTAGGCTCTATTCGATTAGCAAATGGAGTTGAATTAATACTAGACGCAGCAAAATATCTTGAACACTTACCTAATGTAAAGTTTCTTATATATGGTAATGGTACAGAAAGAGAAAAATTAAAACAACGTTTGGAATCAGAAAATATTAAAAATGTTATCTTAAAACAAGAATGGGTTGAACTTAAATATGTTCCTTACATATTAACGAAGAGTTCACTTAATCTTCTTAATTATACAAAGAATCCTATTTTTAATTTTGGTGGTAGTCAAAGTAAATTATTCCAATATATGGCAAGCGGAAAACCTATCTGTTCAAATATTAAAATGGCATATTGTCCTATCAATGAATTTAATATAGGGATTGCAAAAGAGTTCAATAATGCAAAAGAATATTCCGATGCTATCTTAAGTATTTATAATTTATCCAAGTATGATTATCAAGAATTATGTAATAATGCTTTAGTTGCATCTAAAAAATATGATTACGAATATTTAACTAATAAGTATATTGAATTTTGTTTAAATGAGTAAAAAAGTAGTAATTATAGACTATGGTATGGGTAACTTAGGCTCTATATCCAATATGTTAAAATATATTGGGGCAGACTCTATTATAACCGCTGATTATAACATTATAGAAAGTGCCGAAAAAATTATCCTTCCAGGAGTTGGTCATTTTGATAGGGCAATGAATAATATTAATGAATTAAATTTAGTTGAAACATTAAGAAAGAAGTCGTTAGTCGATAAAGTGCCTTTTCTTGGTATTTGTTTGGGTATGCAATTAATGTGTAGACACAGTGAAGAGGGTAATAAAGATGGCTTAGGATTAATCAATGCTGATGTTATAAGTTTTAATTTAGATAGGGCGTACAAAGTGCCTCATATGGGATGGAATTTAATTGAACCTAAGTACGAGAGTAAAATTTTAGAAAATTTAGATAGTAAATCAAAATTCTATTTTGTTCATTCATATTTTGTTAAAGTTGATGATGAATCAAATGTTTTAACTTACACTAACTACGGACATAAATTTGCTTCTGGCATTACTAATAACGAAAATATTTTTGGTGTACAATTTCATCCAGAAAAAAGCCACAAATATGGTGTAACATTATTTGAAAACTTTATTGAAAAATACTGATGCACAGAATTAGAGTTATTCCAACATTATTGCTTGACAATGATGGTTTATATAAAACAAGAAAATTTAAAAATCCTAAATATGTTGGTGATCCAATAAATGCTGTTAGAATTTTCAATAATAAAGAAGTAGATGAACTAATTTTGCTAGACTATACAGCAACAACTGAAGATAGAATTCCTAATTTTGAAAATATTAAAGAAATAGTTTCAGAAGCTTTTATGCCTATTGGTTATGGAGGTGGTATAAATTCTTTAGATTGCATTGAAAAGCTATTTAAAATTGGTATTGAAAAAGTAATTTTAAATTCAGCTGCATTTTCAAATGAAAATATATTGATTGAAGCAATTCAAATATTTGGTAGTCAAAGTATAGTGGTTTCTATTGATTATAAAAAAGATTTATTTGGTAATAATGTTATTTATACTCAAGGTGGTAAACTAAAACAAAAAATTGATGTTTTAGCTGCTTGTAAAAAATTTCAAGAACTAGGTGTGGGTGAAATAATGATTAATTCAATTGATCGTGAAGGTGTAATGAGTGGTTACGATATTTCAACTATCAATAAAATTAGTCATGAATTAGTAGTACCAGTTATTGCTTCAGGAGGAGCTGGTAACATTTCTCATTTAGCGGATGGTGTTAAGGCAGGAGCGTCAGCAGTTGCTGCAGGCTCTATGTTTATTTTTCAAGGTATACACAAAGCTGTATTATTAAGTTATATTACAAGTGATGAAGTTATAAACTTTAATAAATTATAAAATGTCTGAAATAAAAATATGTTCACGTTGTGTCATGGATACAACTGCCACTGAAATCACCTTTGATGATAAAGGAGTATGTAATTTTTGCCATCAATACGATAACGTTAGTACTAAAGATTTATATGTTGATAAGGGTGGTGAAGAAAGGTTAAATAACCTAATCAAAAAAATAAAAAAAGATGGGAAAAATAGACAATATGATGTTTTAATTGGTATAAGTGGAGGAGTTGATAGTTCATACGTGGCTTATTTAGTTAAAAAAGTATATGGATTAAGAGCTCTTGCAATACATCTCGATAATGGTTGGAATTCTGAATTAGCAGTAGCGAATGTTGAACATATTGTTAAAAAATTAGATATAGATTTAAGTACATATGTTTTAGATTGGAAAGAATTTAAAGATATTCAAACTTCATTTTTAAAAGCGTCTGTTTCGAATATTGAAATACCAACAGATCATGCTATTTGGGCATTGCTAATTAAAACTGCAGCTAAGCACAAAATTTCCTATATTATAGCGGGTAACAATGTTGTTACTGAATCTATAATGCCAAGTTCGTGGCTATATGGATCTAAAGACTCTAAGTTTATAAAGTCGATTCACAAACAATTTGGTAAGGTTAAACTTAAGACATATCCAAGTTTAACTACTTTTGATTACATAAATTATTTACTTTTGAAGGGCATCAGGTGGGTTCCAATTTTAAATTATATCGATTTTGTAAAAAAAGATGCCAAACAATTGCTCATTGATGAACTTGAATGGAGAGACTACGGAGGTAAACATTACGAGTCAATATTTACAAGATTTTTTCATTCATATTATCTTCCAGTTAAGTTTGGTTATGATTTACGGAAATCGTATTTGTCTGCTTTAGTATGTTCAGGTCAAATGAGTAGAGATGGAGCTTTAGAAGAACTTAGGCACCCCCCACTCGATAAAAATTTATTGGAACAAGATAGGGTTTATGTTTTGAAAAAGCTTGGGTTAACAGAGTCGGAATTCGAACTAATTTTAAATAACCCAAATAAGAAATTTAGCGATTATCCTAATAATGATTCTTTATGGAATAATTTTGGTTTATTGATTAAAATCGCTAGAAACATAATTACTAGAGTAAAATAAGCAAGTTAATGCATATCGACTGTATGCTAATTATTTTGTATAAATATTAATCCTTAACATACCATTTATATCAATTTAAATTAGTAATTCAGATGTATTTATATAATCTAAAGTTAAATTTATCAAAATAATCAATACACATTTAATAGCTTATAATTATTTCTTAAATACAAAATAGAATCAATATTTAGTATTATTAAAAAATAATATTTATGAATAAAAATGAAATTTTTCAAGTAGTAGAAGCACAATTAAATACATTAAATGATACGTTACCAGAGGATCAAAAATTTAATGTAAGTTACGACACTATGCTCTTTGGTAGAGGTTCAAGTATAGATTCAATGTCTCTAGTTTCTATTATAGTTGATCTAGAAACCTATTTTTCAGACGAGCACAACATTGAAGTTTGTATTACTGATGATAGAGCTATGACAAGAGAAATTAGTCCATTTGACAATGTAAAAAACTTAGTTGATTATTTACATGAATTAATAAATGAATAATATGTACAATGAAAAGGTTGTTTTAATTACAGGCGCTAGTAGAGGAGTTGGATTGTTAATAGCTGAGTATTTTCTAAACAATGGTGCAATAGTTATAGGTTTAAGTAGAAGAGAGAACTCAAATATAAATCATGATAATTATTTTCATTTTTCCGTAGATCTTGGAAACCCAGAAAGCGTTAGCAATTGTTTTAGAAAAGAATTATCAAAACAATTTAAAACAATAGATATATTGATAAATAATGCGGCAGTCATGACATCGCAGTATGCCATGATTATGCCAATAAAAAATGCGGTGGACATGATAAATACCAACCTCTTAGGTGTATTTATTGTATCGAGGGAAGCTTCTAAATTGATGAGAAGTAAATCTCCTTCAAGAATTATTAATATTGGATCAATGGCATCAAGTCTTGAACCAATGGGCGACTCAATTTACGCTGCAACAAAAGCAGGTATAATTTCTCTAGCAAATGTTATGGCTAAAGAGTTTTCTTCTATGAATATTACTTGTAACACACTTGCTATTACTGCAATCGACACAGATATGCTCAGGTCTCACAATGATACTGCGCAAGATAAAATCAAAAAGATAATAGCAGATATGCCGGTTCCAAGATTTGCTGATATAGATGATATCTTAAATGTGATTGATTTCTTTGCTTCTGATAGAAGTTCTTATGTGACTGCTCAAACAATTTATTTAGGTGGTATAAATTAATGGTTTTTCAAATACGAAATAGATTTTTTCCTTCTAATACATACCTTTTAAAGAAAGATAATAGCAATAAATGCGTCATTATTGATCCTGGGTTAGATTCGGAAAGTATTCACAAAAGTATTTTAGAGAATAATTTAGTGCCTATTGGTATAATCTGTACTCATGGACATTTCGATCATATTGCAAGTGTTTCGTACTTAAAAAAAGAGTTCGGTAATATTCCTTATTACTTACATAAAGCGGATTTTAAAATCGCTAAATCAGCTAATTTTTACTTAAAGCTTACTAAGATAAAGTATTGGATTGAATACGTTGATCCAGATTATATTTTTGAAAATACCATAGAGGAAATTGAAATTGGTGGTTTTAACTTTACAATTCTCCATTTTCCTGGTCATTCGGATGGGAGTTGTGTTTTAAGGTATAATGATATTCTCTTCACTGGAGATATAATGTATAAGTTGGGACTGGGTTTCAATAACTTTCCAGGAGAGAATATAAATGTGCTTAAGGAATCAATAAAAAAAATAATATTGACCTTTGATGAGGATTACCGAGTCTACCCTGGTCATGGCGATAGTGAGTATCTAGGAATTATTGCCACTAAAAACTTAGAATTAGTTAACTTTATAAATAATTAATTATTGTGAGAAATAATTACGGAATCGGGATAATAAGTACAAGTCATTATATCGCAAAATATTTGCAAACCAATGAAGAGCTTTGTAAAGTAATGACGGATGTTACTCCTGAATGGATATTAGGCAAAACTGGTATCAAGCGAAGATTTATCGCCTCTTCAGATGAGTCAACATCGAGTATGGCAAGCGTAGCTGCAGAAGAGGCTATTAAAAAGTGTAATATTAATCCAGAAGATATTGGATTAATTGTAGTTGCTACCTTCTCACCAGATTACATGTTTCCACCAGTATCGGCTAAAATTCAAAAAAATTTAAATGCAATAAATGCTCAGATAATTGATATTAATACAAATTGTACGGGTTTTGTTACAGCCTTGACTGTTGCTAGTGATCGAATGAAAGTTGATAAATCTGTAAAATATGCTGTTGTCATAGGTGCAGAGTTACATACTAGATTCATTAATCCTAAAGATAAAGAAACAGCAATATTTTTTAGTGATGGTGCAGGTGTAGCAATACTTGGTCAAGTAAAAGAAGGTACTGGAATCATAAAATCTAGCTTCAAAACAGACAGTTCCACTTACGAATCTGTGAGATATAGAGGAGGTGGATCTAGTTATCCCTATATCAATAGAGAATTTGATGAATCAATTGACTTTATTGAAATGAACGGTTTAGCTACTTGGAAACAGGCAATTACAAATCTACCTATCGTAATAAAAGATGTTTGTAAAAAATCTGAGCTACAGGTTGAAAATATCGATTTTTGCGTTTTTCATCAAGCGAACTTAAATCTCATTCAATATGTAATGGCAAAACTTAAAATACCATCCGAAAAAACATATACAAATGTTGAAGAAATAGGTAATACTGGATCGGCTAGCATTGGTATAGCGTTAAGTGAAGCAATAGATAAAGGTTTAATAGGTAGTGGTAGTAATGTTTTATTGGCAGGTGTAGGTGCTGGTTTTAACTTTGGTGCAAGTATTTGGAAATTTATATGAAAAGATATCAAGAAATAAACGTCGGCGATAAGGAAACTTTATCCCATGTTATTACCAAGGAAGATATAGGTAAGTTTGTTGAACTCACTGGAGATGATAACAAATTACATGTTGATGAAAAATTCGCAAGTACGACTCAATTTAAAAAACCGGTAGTTCATGGAATGCTGGGTGCCTCATTTATATCAACGATTATTGGTACAAAAATACCAGGTGATGGTGCACTTTGGTTTTCTCAAACTCTAGAATTTTTATTGCCGGTGCGTATTGGCGATCATTTAACAGTTATTGCTGAAGTAATTAAGAAGAACGATAAGGAACAAATTATCGAGTTGAAAACGGAGATATATAATCAAAACAAACAAATTGTAACTAAAGGTATTGCGAAAGTAAAAGTAATTGAACAAGAAATACCAGCAGAAGCAACCATTGAAAATAAAGAGACAAGAATTAAAACCGCGTTAGTTATTGGGGGTACAGGAGGTATTGGTAGTGAGGTTTGTATTCAACTTGCTAAAGATGGTTTTAATATTGCATTGCATTATCATTCGAATATTGATAGAGCTACTAAATTGAAAAAAATAATTGAAGAGCAAGGAGTGAAATGCATTACCATAAAAGCAAACATTAATGTTGAATCTGAATTAAAGGAAATGCTTACAATGATAAAGCGTTCGTTTAATACAATTGATGTGTTGGTAAATGCAGCTGCATCCAATATACCGAATATTAAATTTCAAGATTTAGAGTGGTCAGATTATTTAAAACAACTAGAGCTTAATATTAAATCTGTATTTAATATTATGAAGATTGTTATCGAATTAATGGTAAATAATGGTGGTGGTAAAATTATCAACATTGGTAGTTATTCAGCTGAAAAACCTAATAATGATTGGTCACATTATATTACTGCTAAATCAGCATTAATTGGGTTTACCAAATCATTAGCGTTTGAATTTGCGCCTAAAGGTATTAATATCAATATGGTAACACCAAGTTTAGTGAATACAGAATTAACTGCTGATATTCCTGAGAAATTTAAATTATTGTCAGCATCTCAAACACCATTAAGAAGATTAGCAAAAGCTTCTGATGTTGCTGGTGCGATCAGTTTCTTAGCATCAGAAAAGGCGAACTTTTTAGCCGGTGAAAATATTAGAGTAAATGGTGGACAAATAATGTTGTAGTGTTTATGGAAAGTTTAAAGTACACAGAAATACTTCAATTGAATAAAGAATTAGCAAAGGAGAGTTATAATACTGATTTCTCTGCTAAAATATTATCAAACGTAACAGTAAATTCATTTAAAGAAATAATTGAATATAGTCTGAGGTTAAAGAAAATTAATCCTAAAATTGAAATAGGCAATTTTGATAACATAGTACAAGATAGTATAATTTCTAGTGACTGTAATCTAGTTTTCGTTTTTTATGATATATTAAATATAATTGACAACGTATCCGGCTATTTTGAATCATTAGATGAAAATTCTATCCTGGAGTTAGCGCAAAAAATAAAATCAGAAATAGATCTTATCCTGATTAATCTTAAAGCTACGCCAACAGTAATTTTTAATACATTTAGTGCAGCTTCAATAGTTTCGCCATTTGTAAATCAAACAAGATTAGAACAATTTGTGGCAAGCTTAAATGATTACTTATATGGTCTAACGGCTAAAAATTTAGTTCTGGTTAATATAGATAAAATAATTTTTGAATTAGGAAGAGCACAAGTATTTGATTTTAGATTTTATCAATCTTCTAAGGCGCCTTACACTATCTCGTTTTTTAAAACTTATATACGAGCAATCGAGTCAACAATATTGAAAGTAACGGGCAAAGTAAAGAAGGCAATAATATTTGACTGCGATAATACTTTGTGGAAAGGTGTTGTTGGCGAAGACGGAATTGAAAACATACAGATGTCTGCAAATACTTCGTTTGGTAAGGCATTCTACGATGTGCAATGCATAGCCAAGCATTTAAGTAAAAATGGAATTCTAGTGGGTCTTTGCAGTAAAAATAACCTATCGGATGTGGAGGAAGTTATTAACAAGCACAAGGATATGATACTGTCTAATGAAGATATTATTATTAAAAGAGTTAACTGGAATGATAAAGCGACAAACCTGCAAGAGATAGCTGCTGAATTAAATATTGGTGTTGATAGTATTTTGTTTGTAGATGACTCTGATTATGAAATCAATTTGGTTAAAGAAAGATTCCCAGATTTAAAAACATTTCAGGTACCGAAAAACAGTTATTTATATAAAAATGGATTACTGGATTTTGTTTATCAAAATACTAGCTTAGTTGTTAGTGTTGAAGATTTAAAAAAAACGGAGCAGTACAAAGAACAGTTTGTTCGTGAAATTGCTAAAAACAATTTCGATTCAATGGATAGCTATATATCTTCTTTAAAAATTAAGTTAGATATACATAAGAATAATCAGAGTCAAGTTCCCAGAGTATCTCAACTTACACAGAAAACAAATCAATTCAATTTAACAACAGTTAGATATACTGAAATAGAAATAGAAGAATTCATAAATTCTAACACTAAGCACGTATTTACTGCCGCAGTAAGCGATAAGTTTGGTGATAGTGGATTAACTGTAGTGTGTATTGTTTTTATTGACAAAGATGGAGCTATTGCAACAATAGACTCTCTATTGATGAGTTGCAGAATAATTGGTAGAAATATTGAGTTTGTTTTTATGGATCAAGTTTTTCAATTTTTAAGAAGTGTTGGAGTAAAAATAATAGATTCAAAATTTATAAGTACAGCTAAAAATAATCAGGTCTCAGATTTCTATGAGAAATTGGGGTTCTCAGTAATTAAGAAAAGTGATAATCATAAAGAGTATTCATTAGATATCCATCAATATCAAAACTCAACTATAGAGTATATAGAAATAAATAAAAATTATTAAATCAATTTGATTATATGGAAAATCAGAAACTAAAAATATTAGAGGTTATGAGTAGTGTATTTGAAGTAGAATTAACTTCCTTGAATGAGGAAAGTTCTATTGATAACATTGAAAATTGGGACTCTTTACGCCATCTCAATCTAATATTGGCTTTAGAAGAAGAATTTAATATCACCATACCAGATGAAGAGGTGGGAGACTTAGTAAACTATAAGTTAATTAACTTAATTGTAAATGAGCAAAGTAAATAACATCACATTTCTTATAGATTATTTTCAACAGTACAATGATCAAGTTGCGATTATTTGGAAAGACCAATCTATAAGCTACAAATATATTCTCGATAGAATACATTATTGGGAGAATGAGTTTCAAACAATTGAAGAGAATACAATAGTTGGATTAGAAGGTGATTTTTCACCTGAAACAATAGCCATTCTATATGCATTAATTCAGAATAATTATGTTGTTGTTCCTTTTGATATTAATCACCACGAAAAGAATTTAAAAAAGTATGAAATTGCTGAAATAGATTATATGATTCGTGTTAGTGATGAGGAGAGAATTACAATTGAAAAATTATCGAGCTCATCAGTAAAGCATAGGTTTTATCAAAAACTCTTTGAAAATAATAACCCAGGTTTAGTATTATTTACTTCAGGTTCTTCAGGTACACCTAAAGCAGCATTGCATAATTTCTCTCTACTATTAAATAAATTTAAGACAAAACGAAAAGCTTTAAAAACTATTAATTTTTTGTTGTTTGATCACTGGGGTGGTCTAAACACACTATTTCATATAATGTCGAATGGTGGCACAGTGGTAATTTTGGAGAATAGAACACCAGATTATGTATGCGAGCTAATTAATAAACATCAAGTAGAATTATTGCCTACTTCGCCAACATTCTTAAACATGATGTTAATTAGTAGAGCTTATGAAAGATACCCCATAGATAGTTTGAAAATTATAAGTTATGGCGCTGAACCTATGCCAGAAGTATTACTTAAAAATCTTAATAAACTATTTCCCAATATAATTTTGCAACAAACGTACGGACTTATTGAGCTTGGAGTTATGAGGTCGAAATCTGAAGGAAACGGTTCCTTATGGGTTAAAATTGGAGGAGAAGGTTATGAGGTACGTGTTGTAGATGAAATGTTACAGATCAAATCTGAAAGTGCAATGTTCGGTTATCTAAATGCACCTAGTCCATTTACAGAAGATGGATGGTTCATGACAGGCGATTCTGTTGAAGTAAATGGAGAGTACTTTAGAATACTAGGTAGGAAATCTGAATTGATAAATGTTGGAGGTGAAAAAGTATATCCTCAAGAAGTTGAAAATATCATCTTAGAGATTCCTGAGATTGAAGATGTATTAGTTTATGGAGAAAGTAATCTGATGACAGGTAAAATTGTTTGTGCAAAGATTAAGTACATTGGTGAGAAATCTAAATCTGAAATAATTACTATTGTTAAATCATATTGTAGAGCAAAACTAGAACCTTTTAAGATTCCAATTAAAATACAAATTGTCGATCAATCTTTTGAATCTGGCAGGTTTAAAAAAAGCAGAATAAATGGTTAAATTCAGAAATGCGAAATTAGTTGATGCAAATCAAATAGCACATATCCACATTGAGTCTAGTATAAATCAGCCTGGGGGCTTTATGCATCAGCTTGGCTATCTCTTTATTCTTAATTATTATAAAATATTAATTCAAGAAAAACATAGTATAGTTATAATTGCCGAAGATGTAAATGGTTTAATTTATGGTTTTTGCTCCGGCACATTAGACGCAAGAGAACATCTAATTTCTTTAAACAAAAAGAGATTTTTATTATTTCTTTCATCTTTGCCATCAATTCTCAGAAACCCTAAATTATTAATTGAAATTCTTAATAGAAAGAAACATATAAATAATAAAAATAATACCATTGAATTCAACACCAAGGTTGGTGTAAGAAACGAATATTGGGGTTGGAGAAATAACTGTGATAGGTCCAAATCTCCAGAATTGTTTAAAACTTGGATGGATGTTGTGTTTTCTTATGGTTATAACTCATTTAATGGTGAAGTAGATTCTGTTAACAAGAATGTAGTTTTATTTCATAAATTTTTAGGAGCTAAAATATTAAAAGAAGTGAAATTGCCAGATGGCAGAACAAGATATTTTGTACAATATAATAAAAAATAATATATGAAAATACCTTTTTCACCACCTTTTGTGGATGACGACATCATAAATGAGGTAGTCGACTCACTTTCTTCAGGTTGGATTACCACTGGTCCCAAGGTTAAGGCATTGGAAGAAGAAATTATTAATTTCACAGGAATTCCAAGAGTTGTTTGCGTAAACTCTTGGACTTCAGGAGCCATATTAGTCTTAAAATGGTTTGGTATAAAGGAAGGAGATGAAGTAATTGTTCCAGCATACACTTACAGTGCAACAGCTCTAGCTGTTTTGCATTGTGGTGCAACTCCAGTATTGGTTGATATTACAGGAGATTTTACTATTGATGTTAAATTAATTGAAAAAGCGATAACATCTAGGACTAAGGTTATTATGCCGGTTGATATAGCAGGTTGGCCTTGCGATTACAATGCAATCAATGATCTAGTGAATGAAGAACCGGTAAAAAAACAATTTGTAGCAGAATCAGATAAACAAACCCTTTTAGGTAGAATACTAGTTCTTTCTGATGCCGCTCACTCTATTGGGGCATTGTACAAAGGGACACCTGCAGGGAAGTTAACAGACCTTACCATTTTTTCATTTCATGCCGTTAAAAATATTACCACCGCAGAAGGTGGAGCAATATGTTTGAATTTGCCGGACAGTTTTGATAGTGAGGCGGAATATAAATTAATGAAGTTATATACTCTCAATGGTCAAAATAAAGATGCATTTACTAAGTCTCAAGCAGGAGGTTGGAAATACGATATACTTTTTGCAGGATTAAAAGTGAATATGCCAGACGTATGTGCCGCTATTGGTTTGGCTCAAATCAGAAAATATGATAGTTTGTTGCTTCAAGAGAGAGAGAGGGTTGCCAGGTCGTATCATGTATTCTTTTCTAAACATCAGCAGTTTGAATTGCCACCACTGGAAGATGAAAGCAGAAAATCATGCTTTCATTTGTATGCGCTTCGTTTAAAAACTTGTACTGAAGACCAAAGAGATTTAATTATAGAGGAAATCACGCAAATGGGAGTGGCGGTTAACGTCCACTTTATACCAATGCCTATGTTAACAGTGTTTAAAAATCTAGGCTATAAAATCGAAGATTATCCAGTTGCTTATGATAACTATTCGAGAGAAATATCCTTGCCAATTTACCCGCAATTAACAAATGATCAGATAGACTATATCTGTCAAGCTGTGCTCGCTTCTTACAATAAAGTTTTGCTTAATGATTAGAACTTTAGATGTTTTATTTTCTTTTTTAGGTTTAATCCTATTATCACCTTTTTTTCTTTTAATTGCTTTTTTTATTAAGATTAGCTCATCTGGGCCAGTTCTCTTCAATCAATCTAGAATAGGATTAAATGGAGCAGAATTTAGTGTTTATAAATTCCGCACCATGCGGATGAACTCAGATAAATTAGGTTTGATAACCGTCGGTGGTCGTGACCCTAGAATAACTCCAATAGGGTATTATTTAAGAAAGTATAAATTGGATGAACTACCGCAACTTATTAATGTATTAATAGGTGATATGAGTTTGGTTGGGCCACGTCCAGAAGTAAAAAAGTATGTGGATTTATATAACCAAGAGCAAAGTAAAGTCTTAACAATACTTCCTGGCATTACAGATTGGGCATCCATTTATTATCGAGACGAAAATGTCATTCTTGGGCAATCCTCAAATCCTGAAAAGGATTATATTGAAAAAGTAATGCCAGATAAGCTGAATTATAATTTGATTTATATTGAAAATTATGGATTAGGTCAATACTTCAAAATTATTTTTAGTACAATTTGGCACATTGTTGCGCCAGTTAAGAAGTGATCTGATCAATTGCATACTTACCGTTTTTGGTAATGGGTTTGGGGATAGAATAGAGAAGGAAAGTCATTGAATATTACATTTATGGAATATATATTAAAACATCCATACCAATTAAATCCGTTAGCTGGTGTTGAAATTGAAGATGAAGTGGTTCGTGTCCGTTGGTCAAAAGATAACAAATCGTTTTCTAGGAATACTTTTGTGACCATTAGCGTTAAAGGTTGTAAGAGAAAAATTTATCGAATTTTGAAGGGAGCATCAACTGAAAGAATAACAGGTTCTGAGGTTTTAGTATCGTATAGCACATTTAAACAACTTGAAACAAAGGAAGATGCTGATCTTGAGATTAAGGTTTCCAACTTTTGGGAAAGAAATTTCTTGTTCTTCTTCAATAATCCCGACCCTCGGAAGCGCCATCAATTAATTAGAGATTTTGTTGTAACAGGTGCTGGATTTGTAGTTTCGATAATTGAGATACTTCAGTTTTTCGGCATTAAACCTTGATTTTCACCAGCTATTAAAACCCCGTCTCATACTCTTTCATATACTTATTAAGTTTCCCCAGTTCTTTGTTGCATATGTCAACATTGAATTTTGTGGGATTGAAGTTTTTACCCGCCCAAACTTTATACTCGCGGTGCTCAGGGTGTTTTGGGTCCTTCAGGATGTCGTTAAGGTATTTGTAACCATGAATGCCGCCGCAGTCCTCAGGCGGGCATGCGTTATTCCCAAAAATAACAATTGGTAAAACCTCTTGCGTCGAGTGAATGGATCGGTCCACCAATTCTAGGTGGTGCATCCAACCATCCCCAAAATCGTATTCGTATGCCGCGGTGGTTCCCACTTTGGTGAACACCTCGCCCACCGACACCTCTTTAACGTCGGTTATGGGTCCCATCTCCTCTTCATCCCACAACCTCTTATCGGCAATCACCAACTCTCCAACTTCAAATTGGTAGAGGTGGTAGTTCTTCCATCCCATTACCACTTGAATGATATGGTGAAGTATATGCATTGAACTCTCCGATGACACCTTGAAGGTGCGGGTCACCAATGGTTCCGTATTGATTAGATCTATTTTGAACTCATGCGAGAAAATTTGCCTAGCTATAAGGTTGAATCGCTTAAACTATTTAAATTGTTAGTCTTTAATTACCTCTTTTCAAATGGAGATGCTCATTTGAAGAATTTTTCAATTATTGAAACGCCACAAGGAGATTTTAAATTAAGCCCCGCATATGACCTTTTAAACAGCCGAATTCACATCGACGATAAAGATTTTGCTTTAGATGAAGGTTTGATCCCAGCAAGAATGGGGCAAGGAAATGTTGCGAAACAATTTCGATTCTTGGCAGAGCATGCTGGAATTCCAGAAAAGCAAACAAATGCCATAATGACTTTGATGGCTTCAAAAACGGAACAGGTTACAAATTTGATTGGTGCATCTTATCTAAAAGACAGGATTAAGCGGAGCTACCTGCAAACGTATCAGTTGAAGCTTAAAAAGTTGGTTGAATAAAAAATGTAATGGGCTCTAATTAATAGTCCCTTAAAAATTTTCTTGCGTCACAATAAT
>Ga0194116_10001697_pt1 | contig 30305 bp, 16 predicted proteins | sample TA2MahsurfametaG_4_FD_148617 | JGI IMG/M metagenome (GOLD analysis project Ga0194116, IMG submission 148617) | Freshwater microbial communities from Lake Tanganyika, Tanzania - TA2015008 Mahale S9 surface | ecosystem: Environmental > Aquatic > Freshwater > Lake | place: Tanzania: Lake...
GATTAACAAAGGTTATAATAAAATCTGTAAACGTAGTAGCATGATAACTACGACGCATTTTTGCTTGCGCTGTGTACCCTGTCAAATTTAAAGGTGTTGTATTTTCTTCGTTGGTAATGTTAAAGGTGGCATCAAAATCCGTTCCTTTTTCCATTAGAAGATTTAAGGGGATTGCTGCCATGATTTTTTATAGAACCTCCACGAAAATATGTCCATCACCATTATTGGCATCATTTGTATATACAAAATTGGTAATTCTTGAAGAATCATAGTAAGATGATCCTCCTCCACCACCGCCCCCACCGTTGCCACAGTGAGAATTACCACCACCACCACCATAATATCCGCCTCCACCAGCTCCACCTTGTCCGCTATTAGATCCACATGAACCAGAATTTCCTCCAGTATATCCAGAACCAGATGTAGTTCCCTCATTTTGTCCGTTCATGTTAAGTTGAGCAGCACCAGGACCAGATTGCGATCCTCCTTGAGCTCTTGTCATAGAACTAGCATTTTGTGTTCCTGTTCCTCCACTAGGATAACCACCAGCCATTGTATATGTTGAATCTTTTGGAGAACTGCTTGATGATCCAGCACCAGCTCCTCCAATTAAAAGATAATTTGAACGATTTGCTTCATCTAATGGATTTGAATTTGATCCTCTCCACCAACCAGTAAATCCACCACCAGGAGCTCCATCTTCATTCGCATATCCTCCACCAGGATATCCTCCAGATACCCCATTGGATCCACCATCTGCACCAGATTTTCCAACAACAAATTTATAAGTTCCTGCTGGCGTTGCTACGTATGTTCCAGTAACATTTCCACCATATCCAGGAGGAGCTCCTGCCCCCCATTTGTTTGATCCTCTTGCTCCTTTGCAAGTAACTCTTAAAGTTGGAGATCCCTGAACAGTGGCTTCATAAACTCCAGCTTGATTTAATGATGGAGATGTTAAAGTAAATGATTGACCGCTGACGTACAACACACCATTATATAATATTCCTGACACTTGTTTTTTTGCCGATAATCCTCTAATACTTCCACCACCTATTGTTTGTAAAAATGGCATTTTATTTTCCTCTTATGCAAATTTACTTACTGAAGCTAAAACTGTCCAGGTATTATTAGCAGTTTTGATGACCGTATAAGTGTAAACATCAATAGCATTTTGACTTCCAGAAGTAGGTGCAGTTCCACCAGACCATTTTGGAGATACGCTAGAACCATCAACTTGGAAAGAATTATTATAATAAGCAGTTGATCCTTGGCTAGCCAAAATTACAAAGGTGATGGAATCTCCAGTTGCAAGAATTGTATTCAATGCTGTTGTAGAATCACCTCTTGCATTTACAGTCCAGTTTCCACTAGCATTAGTCGTGAAATAATGTACTGCATTTTCAGACAAATTAATAGTAGCAGGTGTAGATCCATTTAAAGCATCTGCTTTAACTGATGCTTTTTCAATGATTTCATTTGTAGTAATTCTTGAAGTTTCAATATTTCCAAATTGAACGGTAGCGTCAGTAAGAGTTAAGTCTCCACTTGATGCACCAGTAAATGTTCCAGTAGCAAATCTAATTTTATCTTCACTTTCATCCCACCCAATGAACACATTATCTGAAGATCCTCTTTCAATAATCAGACCAGCATCACCAGATGGAGATCCAGTTGCTCCTGTTCCTAATTCTAAAAGTTTATCACTAATAGTAGTATTTGTAGTATTGATTGTGGTGGTAGTACCAGTTACGGTTAAATTGCCAGTGATTGTTAATGTTCCACCAGCAGGAGTGAATGAATTTTTATTATCAATATATGTTTTTACTGCCGCTTGTGTTGGAACTTTTGAATCGGTATTTTGAGATAAAGTTCCATCAGTTGAAAATTCATTTACAGATGCACCAATCAATCCACCAAGAGAACCAAGTCTTAAGGATTGAAGACCAGTTAGATTAAACGCAGATGCATCAAGTGTAATCTGTCCAGTTGCTTGATCAACTTTGAAATAATCACCAACATAAAAATTGCCAAGTTCATCAGTTGCAACATAATACACACGACCAGGATCAGTAGTATTGGTTATGATTTGATCTGCTTGAGAAGGTGGTTGTGTTGGGTTACCTGGCCAATTTGTTGTAGATGAGTCTCCTGTACCAATTTGGAGAAAATCGTGACCAGTCAATCTAATAAGACTAAACTCTTTTCTTACCAAGACAGTTGTTCCCGATGCCACTGGAGTTGCACGAGAAGTTGAGAATACCAATACATGATATGTGCTTGCTCCAGCAGTAACTGAACTTACTGTTTGAATTTGATATGCATTACCATCTATAGATGCAAATTGTAAAGAATCGCCAGCAGTTGCTGATGTTGCAAAAGTTGTAACGAGGATTCTTCCAGACTGATCTGTTTCTACGTTTGCTGCTGCAAGAGTTGCTGTTGCTCCAGAAGAAGATCCAGTAACTGTTTCATTTGCTGCAAAAGTTCCGCTCTTTTGTGCAATATATAAAGTCTTTGGTTGTGCCTGAACATTAATAACACGAGCGGTTGCTCCAGAAGTTCCACCAGTAATTGTTTCACCTAATATAAAATCTGTAGTAAGAACATCCACATAGTTGAGCATCGTGCCTTGAACTGTTCCTTGATTTGGAGTTTCTGTGGTATCAAATCCAGCAGAATATACTCCATATTCGCCATAAGAATTACTTGAATTTAGTGATCTGATTTTAGATCCACCAGTTGCGGCATATCCAACTTGACAGTAATAGGTGAAACCAGAAATAACCTCAACGTTTGCATTGTCTTTTGCCCAGATACCCAGTCCATCACTGTGAATTGCAGTATAGGTGTGGAATAACATACTGCGATTACCACTGCCATGCAATCCACCATCTACCAAAGCACCTGTTGCTCCAGCACCAAAAGAAGTTACATTATAAATGTACGGTGATTTATCTAAGATTGGACTTGCCGCACTAAGAGCAAAATAAACTCCCCCCAAGGTTCCTGCATCTGGATCAAAAGCAGGTGTTCCAGGAGTATATCCTCCCATTCCGTCAAGAACTACGTCTTGTACAATAGTTCCATTACTCAGACGGAATAATGTTGATTTTGTGTTTAATACAGAACCAGAAGAATCAAGACCAGTTCCTGGTTTAATGATTGTTGCACGGAGATTATCACCAACAACAGTTGTAAACGGAGGAAGAACAATCGGTAGTTGTACTTCAGTATATGTTCCAGCTTTTATAAAAATAACTGCTGGATTTACAATTGATGGTGTTCCAATATTCTGAGATGCATATTTTAATGTTTTGAATGCTGTATCAATTGATCCTCCACGACCAGCAGCGTCTACACCATTTGTTGCAACATAGTATACATTAGTTGCACCACCAATAGCACCCCATGCAACATCTGTTCCATTGGACTTTAGAACTGCACCAGCAGCACCAATGTTTAACTTAGCAATTTGTCCAGTAGAGTCATAATATAAAATATCTCCTCTAACACCGCTATTGATGTTTTCTCCTTGAAGATTCAATGCCGCGCCAGGACCAAAACTTTGAGTTCCACTAACAGTTAAAGCTCCAGTAACTGCTAAGTTTTGAGAATCTGGAATTGTGACCGTCGTTCCAGTACGCGACTTAATATTGTCTACTCTTAATGTGGACATGCTTTTTTATTCCGTAGATGGCAATACTTATTCCTTGGGTTATTTATACGATGAGAACTGCTTGGTCTCCAATAATAACTTCCACTCCGTTCTCAATATCAATTGGAACATCATTTTCATATGCACTTGGCAAAATAATGTATCCAACTTTTTTATCACCAACTAACGATACATTTTGAGTAAAAGTTGTTCTAACATTATCAGCAAAATTTGTAAGTTTTGGTAGATTAGTTTGTTCAGTTGGATTTGAGAAGAAGAAATATTCTGTGGTATCAGTTAGAGCAAGAACACAATTGCTATCAACTGTAACTGTTACTCCATCTTCAATATCAACAGTAGCATCTACGTGTGTATACACTTCGCCAAATTTGTTTGGTGAAGAAATTGTTCTATTTGTAGAAAACCCACCATAATAGAAGAAAACAATTTTATCTAATTGATCTGAAATTGCACCAACGTCTGCACCACCTACTTGTAGTCTGGCAACATTTAAGTCGGCAGTTCCAACATATGCAGCATGAATATCTGCAGCAATCTCGTTAATCGCAACTCTTTGAAATTCAATAGTATTTGACGGATCAACGTATTTTAAATTTGTAGATGCCATACTGGAAATAAAAACCCTCTCTAGTATTTAGAGAGGGTTCAATCTTATTCTTCAGAGGCAGGTGTCGTAGGTCCAGGGAGACCATCCTGTGTCTCTACCTGCTCCTCGGTCTTTGGGGATAGAAGTTCTAGAGTTTCTAGTCCTCCTTGTAGTTTTATTTTATACTCTTTTAGTTTGGTAAGTTGCTCTTCTGTTTGAGCAATTTTTACATCGCAATCTTTAACTTGCTTTTCAAACTCAAGTCTTAGTGATGAAGGATCCATAATTATCAATTAAGAATGATGTCAATAGTATTTATTGCCCTTTTAATTAAACTTTTTATGTAAATTTATCCCGTGAAGCTAAAACTGTCCATTGTATTGTTGCATTATTGCCCGTTCTGATAATTGTATAAGTATAAACATCAATTGAGTTTGCATTTCCTCCAGGAAATGCAGTTCCACCAGACCATTTTGGTACTACCACACTATTATCAATTTTGAAAGTAGTATTACGATACGCAGTTGATCCTTGAGTCGCCAAAATTACAAAGGTGAGAGAATCACCAATTCCTATCAACTGTTGCAGAGTAGAAATTGAAGATGAGTTTCTTACATCAACAGTCCAGTCTCCACTAGCATTAGTTGTATAATAATATACTGCATTATTTTGCAAGTAAACCGTAGCATCGTTTGAACCACTCAAAGAATCCGATTTAAGCAATGCGCTTTCAATGACTCGGTTTGTATTAATGCTTGAGACATATAAAACTTTAGCAGATTTACTATAAGTAAATCCACTATCACCACTAAGTACGCCATTATCATTAAATTGAACTTCAGTATTTAAACCACCAGCAGGCGCCCCAGCTGGGGCAGAATTTACCCACAAACCAGTTGAACTATTGTATGAAAGTACTTGTCCACTTGCAGGAGAAGTAATTGCTACATCATTTAGTGCATCAATAGAAAGGTTACTAATGCCAGTAATATAACCAGCATTAGCATGATTTCCCCAACTATATGCTGTATCCCATTCAGAAATCTTAGTATTGTTTTGAACCCAATAACCAGCAGACGCATGATTTCCCCAACTATATGCAGTATCCCAATTTGTTTTGTTTGTATTTGTAATTGTTGCCGCAGGCGATGCAGCAAATATTGGGTCAATTTCTGTATATGAAGTTAAATATCCAACAGTACTATGATTCCCCCAACTATATGCAGTGTTCCAATTACTAATTTCGGTGTTTGTAATATTTTTTGAGGGAGAAGCATTGAATATAGGATCAGTTTCTGTATAAGATGTTAAATATCCAGCATTAGCATGGTTGCCCCAACTGTATGCAGTGTCCCAATTAGAAATCTTAGTATTGTTTTGAACCCAATATCCAGCATTAGCATGATTTCCCCAACTATATGCTGTATCCCAATCAGATGCATTATAATTTACCAGCGTAGTATTGATGGAATCTAAATCAACAGCAATTTGATTAATTTCCTGTCTCTGCTGTTCAAATGTAAATTGCTTAGTGACGTTCCTGAGTACCATTTGATTGTATTAATTGACGTAATAGAAATTTGATCTCACTAATTTCATTTTTCATACAATCCAGTTCCTGTTCAAAATTACGAAACTTATTCCTGGATCTTTTGTATTTTTCAAAAGCAGATCTGTCAGTATTTATGATTGCACCCGTATCAACGTCACGATACAGGTGGTCTTCATTTTTCACTTTAATATGTTTCATATCAATAAGATGCTACTGCTCGCAGATCTTGTACTTTTGGAACAAATGCAGGATTACTTGATTTCATAACGATCTTGATTGCAAACGATGAGAACTCTGGAAGATTATCAACACTATAAGTCAATTCTTGATACGAAGATTGTTTTTCTGTAATTCCACTAATAGCATTTTCTGATGATGCAACTATATCGGTATCTGGAATGCCAGTCTCATTAAAATACTCCCACTCAATATCCTCAAAGTTTTCTTGCGAAGAAGATTTTTTGATTCTATAAAGAACTTTGATATTTTGAATATCACTGGTGTTAATTGTTGTTCTTACATCAATTGCAGTAGCTGGGTTTTCAATTGCAATTTCTTTTGTCACATACTTGGCAATACTTGAACTATTTTTTGATTGTTTATCTGAAATAAAATCAGCACCATCACTATAGGAAACCTTAGATACTTCAATGAACTTTTGTTCTGTCGGTGGTTGATTCGGATAAGAAATTAAGTCACCAACACGGAAAATATCATTATCCTGGAAATCTACAGATGCATTTCTAGTAAAATCTGCTCCCTCAACAATAGCACTAACATAGTCATCATTGATTGGTTGCTTATCATTGATAACAGTTAGCTGACCACTCTTTTGATTCCATAACACAATCTTGCCAGTAATCTTATTTGTATAAGTTGCTGCTGGGACAGAAGGATTTCTTGCTGTTACATATGTTGGTGGGGATACTGTATTTGGAATTTGGAATGTTACTTGAGAAACACCAGAAAATGCTACTGTTGGAGGTGTATTAAAAGTATTATTTTCAAACTGCAACACCTCACCTGGCGTAAATGAGTTTGTTGTTTTTAGTTTTACAAAAACAGTAACTCCTTGGACTTTAACAATTTGACCAGATGCTTTAGTTGTTAATCCAGTAATCTTTTGGTTATTTGAGATTAGTTCACCTCCTTGGGTATTTACTCCATCTACTAAGAAAGTATAAACTGGATAGAACTCTAAGATTTGATTTCTGCGCCCAAATCTAGATTCCATTCCACTTGCGTTTTCAACTCTATTTGAAATTACTTTGATTGAAGATCTTGAAAGATCAATCATTGGAGATAGATATGAAACACTACTTGAAAAATCTAACTTATATGTTAATGATCTATTAATATTATTAATAGTTTCGTTAACTCTGGATGCTAATACTTTTTGATTGATGAAGAAGAAATCTTCGTTTAAGAATGTCTTTTCGTAATCAGATTGTGAATATGATGTAAATGTTTTTACATTATCATCAACTGGAGAAATGTTTGTGGTTTTTACAAAGCTATCAATTTTTGTTTGACTGAATGATAGATTTGGAACGATAGCATGAATTTTTTCATACTTTCTATTATATGAGGCAAGAATTGTTGATCCTCCACCAAAAGAATTTGCGGAAGCTCTATTTGAGGAAGTAATATTATAATAATCAATTCCTGTATTAGTTGCTTTAAATAAATCACTATTTAATTGCGAAGCAGTTACTCCTCCAACATCTTTCACTCCCCTGAAAAATACATACGACTTACCATCAGAATCAAATCCATTATCTGGATGATTGACCTTAACTACAAAATTATTATTTTTAAATAAAGTTGATGTTGCTGTAGTATTTGATCCAGCGTTTGTTTCAATTGGATCAATTGATAGTCTCTCATATCCTAGATTTTGATTTGTAAGGAGAAGAGATGCTGTTCTTGTAGTATCAAATTCTGCACGATACAATCTGAATTTAATATCTTCAAATAAATCTTCTGTCCATGCATCTGTATTTTGTGATTTGAATAGAGACCCAAGAGCAGGTTGAGTCGTTACTGTGGTGTTGGTAGCAATTTCAATTTCACCAAGTTTTGATGCCCATAATAGATAATCAATTGAATCCGTTTCAATTACTAATGCATATTCAGTATCATTTTGTAGATATACTGGATAATCAAATGTAAACTTAGTTGGTGTGATTGAACGTGTTACACCAGTTTCATCAACGGCGATACCCATGCGAACTGCTGGAGTATCAATCGTAATTACTGATTCAATTTCTGCACCAGCGTTTCCAGCGCCAGTTCCACGAATGACAACAGCGGGTGCTTCCGTATAGTCGGATCCAGAAAGAACTAATTCCGAGTAATATACTTTTCCTCTAGATACTCTCAAGGTCGCAGTTGCATTTCCACCACCTGGAAGTTGTGGACTTTCAATAGTTATAATTGCAGATTCATAATTAGATCCAGTATTTTTAACACGTAAATCAGTAACTCTTCCAGAATTTTTAGTAATCTTTAATATTAGATTTGTATTCTGAGCATTATTGTACGTTGTTAGTGAAGGTACAGTTAGAGTTTCATCTTGCTTAAAGAATTTGCCGTTATAGTTATCAAGAACTAATGTATATACTTGATCGCTAGTAAGAGTAAATACTCCTGTTGTTGATGGAGTAACTTCAATGTTGTTTTTATCAAATAGTTTTGAAATTGGACCCGATGCATTTGAAGTTCCACCAGTAACCTTTTCTCCTTTCTTAATTGTGAGAGTGTCGCTAGCAACCACTCGCAAATAAGTATTTGGAGATACTACTTGTTGAGTGCCAGGAATAATATTCTTTCCTGGTTTTCCGTTTTGAACATCAGTCAAGTAAACTCTAATAGGAATATTGCTACTCTTCTGTGAGAAAAATAGATCTACGCCAGTAGTAAATAATCCTCCAGTAAATCCAGAAACAGTAAATGTCTGAGCAAGTGGATTTGGTTTAATGGGATTTTCGGTATTGCTTCCAGTAATTTGAGTTCCTTCGTTTGCTTTAAAGAATGCTGGTGTTGTTGAAACAATAGATGCTGGATTTTCTGGTAGTAATCCTGTTGCATAATATTTTACTTCTGCATAAGTCTCAACAACATCTTTTATTTGATCAGTAGAACTAGATGTAAATCTAATTGTCTTAATACCAGTTGTAAATCTGATTTCATCTGCATCATCATCGTATACAACTGTATCTACATTACCAGTCCAAACAGCATTTTCGCGTGGTGGTTTTCCAGCAGGAATTAAAATAATTCCACTAGCATTTCCATTTTCATCTGTCTTAATACTTCCATTAAATGCAGATAAAGAATTACCTGCGATACCAGTGTATCTAAAATCGGGATTAACCCATCTTGCAATATTTCTGCCTTCCATAAAGACGTAAACATTTGTGTTTGGTTTTAGACGATTAATTTTAAACTGAACTGGAATGCTTCTAGCAAAGAATGATAGTGATGTAGCAACAACACTAGATCCTACTCCTCTTGTAGTAATTCCTTTTCCAATTTCGTTATTTTCTGGACTGATGTTTGAAGAACTACCAACAGATGCGCTAGTTACAGTAGAGTCTGCAACATTGGTGTTAACCTCTGCAAAAGATCCAATATTAAAGAATGATCTATTTGCACCAATCCAATTAATCTTGTATGAATTATAAAGACTAGAGAATGCATCTCTAATTTCATTCTTGGCAAGGAAAATAGAATATAGGTTGGTATTATTATCTGTTACTAATGGAGCAACTGTAGTATCATACCAAGAATCTGCATTTGGAGCAATAAATGAATCTCCAACATACTGTAAAACAACAAACGGATTTGGATTGATAGTCTTTGTTGCAAATGAATTGCCTAATAATTGCAATTCTGTATATGGCAATGTAACACGATCCCCAGTTCTCTGATAACCAGCAACAGATCTTTGATCGTTTCTTGAATTAACTTCAACTAAATCAAATGAAGATTCTTTTGATTGTGGACGCATAACAGATTGTTGAGTGTCAATTGAACACTTGTAGTCCAAAGAACTCAATGATCCAATCTTGTGTGTCTCAAAATTATCAACGATAAATCCACTCTTAAAACGGTTGAGTCCAGTAGAATCAACAATTTGCATATTCAATGCTTGTTGCTCTAAAACACTTAGCAAAGTATAATATTCCAAACGCTCAATTCTTTTCTCTAGTTTTCCAATATCACGCATGGTATAGCGACGATTGTCAACAGGAGTAATTCTTACATCTTTATTATTCTGTGTAAATGCTGGAACGTAAATATAATACAAAGGAATTGCATCACTGATTGGATCTGGTTTAGATGGATTGAGAGAAGAATTTCCTTCTTTAATAATAAACTCCCCTTTCTTATCTAAAAATAAAGCATCAATTCTATCAAGATACTGTGTTTGTGTGAACGAGAAAGTATATTCCAGATTTGAATCTGGTGCTGGTGTACTTGAAACTACTCCACCAGTTCCAGTGAATGATCTGGTATTTGAAGATGATAATAGAGAATTATTTTGGAATCCAGAAATGATTGAATTATTATCTACTTTTGGTCTAAAATCAAGAACGTCTTTCAGTGAAACTTTTCCTAGTGCGGGAGAATTGAAAAATGGAATTTCGTCTGGACCAACACCTGCTTCATGTAAATAAGAATCTACTGTGCAAAAATCTCCTTGAGTATGTTCAAAATAATCAAATGCAATTACAAGTTGACCAGTAGGAGCATCAAATCCAGGTTTCAAGATAATTCTTGATACATCGTAAATTGTGTCTCTTTGACCGTCATCAAAAGTATAGCGATTAGTAACATCAATACCACTAACAAGATTTCCGTTTCTATCTACAGTTGGTGGTTCAGAAGGAGATCCTTCATAAACGTATCTTAATTTATAAGCATCAGCAAAACTATAGACATCTAATGCTTCACTATCATAGTCTTTTCCACGGAAAGGAATAATTTTATCGCCAATAGAATCAATTACAATTCTTTTATTTGCAATTGCTGTTTTTAGTCTTGGTTTTGCTTTAGTTACTTCTAACGTTGCAGTTAGTTTTAGAGTTGGATATATTCCACCTACAGGAATATTGCCAAAATATGTTGATGGAAGTTGTAAAGTTACGCTACCCGAAGTTAAACCACTCGCAGAATCTGTTGATGCTTTAATTGAAACTTGATTCTCTGTGATATAAACAATGTCGCCTTCTTTAACAACATTAATTGGAGCATTTCCACGATCAAGAACTGTAACAATAAAATTACTTTCGCTAAATGAAACAAATCTCTGAGTTCCAAATGGCAATTGAGCTGCAAATGTAATTACTCCAGCACCGCCAACACCTTTGCTAACAAAATCTCTCCTGAGATAGTAAGAAATCCTAGAGTCTTCACTGGATGCTACAATAGAACTTACTTGATTTGTTCCAGTTTTATAAAGCAGAGTTCCCTGATTAAAGTTACTAATTGATGGACGAACTCTTACTACGCTAGCATTACTTACATCTTGTGGTAAAGATCTATCAAAATAAATTCTTGATTTTAAAACACCTTCTGGTCTAGTTGCATATTGTACAATACCACGAATAATAGTATCAGTTTTATCTGTAAATTGTACAAGATCTCCCTGCTGTAGATATCTAGTTGAATCTCCACCAAACCCATTACATTCAATATATTTTCTTCCTCTTTCTCCACTAAAAGTAAATTCTGTTACAGAAGTTACTTCAGCAAATTTTTCTTTATTGATTTCAATATCCGAGGTAAAGGTGTTTTCACCACCAGAACCATACTCACAGAAGAATGATTTTACATTTTGTGGAGTAAATGTTGTTACTGCATTTCTAACAAGAACAGGAGTAATTACTGCTGCTGTTGGTGTGCCACCACCAGTTCCCTGAACTACATTAACAATTGGTGGTCTTGAATATTCGGTACTGACTAATTCTCTGTTGATGATTGTAGCTTTAACAATCGCTCCGCTTCCATTTAGATCTAGATCAATCTTTGATGCATCAAATTCAACACCATCAATTCTTAGTAAAGTTCCATTTACATAATTTCCACCTCTATTATTAATAATAAAATGTGAAACGGTATTATCTTTAGCAATTCTCAGAGAATTATTCTTTTCATCTCTAATTGCTTCACCCGTCTTAAATGTGCCAAAGAGGGTCTTTACCATTAGTGTCTTAGTGCTGCTAAAGAAACCGTTGGAAGAACCCTCTACAACGCCATATGCGCCACTCTCAAGACCATATACATACTGTCCTGGTGTGAAACTATCTTGTACGCTAATTGCTTCGTCTAAAAGAATTTTGGTAAAGAATTGAGGATCAAAATATGATAGTCCAAAGGTAGTATTATAAATGGAACTTCCATTGTCTTTTCTACCTTTTGAAACAATAACATCAGTATCTGGATTAAAACCACTTCCTTTTTCAAGTAAAGTAAAGTTACTTGGTTTTGCTGTTCCGATAATTGGGGTAACCGTTTCATTATAATCAACAATTGTTCCAAATGGAAGAGATCCTGGTGTTCTAGCAGAAGACTCAGATAAAAAGACTTCCCTATATCTGGAAGAAGATCCATCATCATAGTCAACAAAATACTTATCTAGATAATCTTTTCTGCCAGTAATTGTTAACTCTAAGTAACTCACGCCAGAAGATGGATTCACTTCAATTCTTCCGACTTTTGAATATGCAATAGATTGCACTGAATTTACAACTGAAGGTTGCCCAGCATCAGTCCTTGTTTGAATAAACCAAATTGTTCCAAGGACAGATTGAAAATTAGCGTCTGATAAAGTTGAATAAGTATTTGCAAAAGATGGATCTATATTGATATAGATTGTTTTGATTCCAGAATCAATATCAAAAAATATTCCTCTACGATCAAGAGTTTGTTTTGAATCGTTAGTTCCTTCTTGATTACTTAAACCAATAGATCCATCATTAAATGTGGAGCATAAGAAAATATTTGGATATGCAGTTAATTCTGGCGCTTCTGCATTTAATGGAATTGATCCGAATGTATTTGTAATTTTGTAAGTAGGAAGTCCTTTTGTCTTTAAACGAATATCATCTCTATCAAGAGTTTCCCTTGCTTTATTGATGGGTAAGTATTTGGTTTCCTTATTTACAATTTCAAAACCTTTGATATATGCTTTACCTGGACCAACACTAGCTACAAGTTTATCTGATGCTTGTTGTAACGTGAATCCATTTATTTTTCCAAATTCGTCAGCAGAATATACGCCCAAATTGCCATTTTTCTGATAGTATTCTCTGATATCCAAAGAGAAATTATCAACAACATAATCACCAGACTCATCATACGTTCTTCTGGCAAGTGTTTGTTCTAGTAAATTATAATCAGTTTGCGTTACTTGACTTTGAATCGCACCTCTTTTTACAGTAAGAAGTTGAATGAAATTCTTATCAGTGATTTCTTCTAAAGTATATTTTACTAGATCAAGAAAAATCTTTAATCTGTGTGCTCCTGGAGCGGTGTAATTACTAGATCCAATTGAATTATCATATAAAGAAGCATCTTCTTCTGGAGTTACGATACTTTCCGTAATTTTGAATCCAATTTTTGCAGATGGTTTATCGTAGTACTTATCAACTACTAGCATCTGTGCTTCATTTCTTACAAAATAACCATTTACAAAATAGATACCTTCTTCTACTTTTACAGCAGAAGCATATCCCATTGCTGGACTATCAATAAATGTAGTTTCTTTTGTATCTGGATTTGTAATTGAAATTGATGTTGGTAGCACACTACCATCAGTGCCAACAACTAAAAGTGGAGTGTTAATACCATCAACTACTTCCAGAGTCTCTCCTTGTCTGAAAGTAGTTTCATTTCCAGCATCGCCACTGTTTACATAATTTACAAAAATTACATCTGCAGTCAATTCGGTTGATATCTCTGCTTCTACTACAGAAGCAACTACTCCAGATGTAAGACCTCTTAACTTTTTATCTTTTAATTCCTTTACATCGTATTTTTTATATACAATCTTACCATTTACATTAACTGGAATTTCCGAAACGGAAGACAATTTTACAAAATGTAATTTGGTATTAAGACCAACCTCACCAGGGATCACAAGTTCTCCTTGTTTAAAAGCATACTTACCAAATTGCTCAATCTGATTCTGTAAAACAGATTGCAACTGTGTTAGTTCTCTTGCCTGGATAGAATACCCAGGACGAAACAGTAACTTATAATAATCCTTATCCTGGGAAAAATCGTCGTAGAAAGGAGCTACGTTTAGATTGGTTTTTTGAGGCATCTCACACCGCGTCTAACTTGATTAAAATTAGAATTCAATTACTAGTTTAATGTCCTCAATTTGATCAGGAGCTCTAGTAATTTGTCTTCTATTCTCTATGTATACGACCTCTCCCGAGTTTGGTTGAATTTCTGGAGACGCAAGACCACCAGTAAACGAAATATCAGAAAGAATAGTATTTTGAGAAGTATCAACTGTACCCGAAGCAAGTGAACTTGCTCCAACAATAGCATTTGATGCATTTGATGTAAATGCTCTTACTACTCCAGCATCTGCGTGAATTTGTGAAGACTGGAAGTATTTTAAGATGCCATTAGTTGAATTCCATGAAACAACAGTTCCATACGCCTTTCCGCCAGTAACAGTCTGTGAAATTACTTCGTCAACGTTGTAATTTGCCGTCGCACCATTGATTTTTAGTACTGAGGTTCCTCTTAATGTGTTATTTGTAGCAAAAGAAGAACTGCCGTATTGAAGAGGGTCTTGAATAATACCGATACGACGGAAATCATTATCAACTGGAAAATCACCAAATCCTTCGTCATATGTTAGACGAATATTTGTCATTACTCTTTTTGCAAAAAGTTCCATTTCTGCGTTTGAACCATGACCACCTTCCGATGAAATAACAACTTCAATAGAAGCGGTTCCAGTAAAGGCAGCAGCAGCAGTTGTAAGTGCTGCATCAGTGTAAACTTTTCCTGTTACTAAGAGGAGATTTCCGTATGTATAACCAGATCCAATGTTGTTCATTGTTGCACTGGTTACCGCACCACTACCATCGGTTGTAAATTTAACAATTCCGTTTGATCCATCCCCATATACTCTTGTGTATAGTGTAGCATTTGCAGGAAGTCCTGATCCTGCATTTCTGACTACAGCAACATGAATAGCACCTGGGATTGCTGCTGCTTGCACAGCAACTCTTGAAGCTTCAGAAGTTTCGGCAATTGGCATAAAATCTGAGGACAAGAATGCAAGCACATCTCCAGTTGTTAGAGTGTACATATGCTTCCAAACATACCCAGCAGTACCTGATGGTTCTTCAAAAATACCATTGATAAATGTTCCTTGACCAGCAACTGGTTGTGATGTTGGTTCGTATGTGGCGTTTTGACCTTGTGGGTTAGCTGGTCTCTGACCATTGTAAAGACACTTAAATACTTCGTATCTTGAATTCATCACATAGAATTTTGATGTTGCAAGTGATGAAGATCCATTAGCAGTTTGAATACCAATCGCACCACCACCACCAGGAGTTGGTGCGTAGTTTGGACGATACATATCAAAAACTGGATTCAGAGTTAAGTTCCAATTAAAACGAGGAACAACAAGACGAGCAAATGGAGAAGTGATACGTTTGGCAGCAATCAATTCGTTATAAATTTCTTGTTTCTCGGTTTGATTATCAAGTGGAGCAGGCGGAACCTCTTCTGTAGCATATCTGTATACACCAGATTTAGCAGTAGCAGTTGAAGTACCACCAGTAATTGTAGTTCCAAATGCTGGAGTTGTTGTTGATGTTGGAAGAACGTTACTTACCAAAAGACTGTTTGAGTAAACTTTGGAAACCTGTCCACTCCATCCCCCACCACTAACTGTTTCTCCTACCTGGAAAGTTCCAACTACGTTGAAAATCTCAAGATAAGCACTCCAACTAGACGATCTTCCTACGAAGAAATACATTCTAGTACGATCAGATGCGGCGTCGTTAGCACCTTCACTGAGGGATTCTAGAAATTGTTTCGCATTAAAAATTCTAAACTTTTCTGAAATAATAGCTGCCATAGCACTTTTGTCTGTATAGTAAGACTGAATCCGAGTTATTTATATTTATTTATAGGGCGTTTCTTAAGTAGTCTCCCAAAGCATGAAACTCAATAGGTGTTCCATTTACTCCACGTGTACAATTTAAGAAACGATCACTCAACTTGCTGGTATAAGAAATTTGTTCTTTGCCAACCAAAATAGTTCCAGATGATGGGAATTTTGATGTATTAGCATAGATAACAGCATTTGTTGCAAGATATCCAGGATTACCTATCGCGGGGATGTCATCAGTTTCCACCATTGATAAGTAGTAATTTATTGATGGATATGCAAGATTAAATAGATTTCCTGTTGATATAATATTTGAACCTGCGTAATTATCAAAATCTCCAACAGTAAATCCATTCATAATAAAATCTTCAATGGTTATTGCAGAAACTGGTGTTCCTCCAGTAGAGAGAATATTACCAGTATCCATAAACTTTGCATTTTCCCATTGTGCAAATGACGGACCTAAAGTTCCACTTGCCAAGTTTGTTGAGAAACTTAATCCGCGATGGTCAACAAATCCAACATAGTGATTGAACATTCTCTCAACTGTTGCTAGTAAAAGGGGTTGAGATTCTACAGTTCTATCAATATAATATTGTCTTAGCATGTAAGAATCACTTTGATTTGTTGGAGAAGAAACTTGACCAATACTTGCTGGACGAATATATAAAACTTCTTTGGATACAGAAAGAGGAGAAAGATCAATTTCTCTATTTAAAGTAATTACACAATTTGCACTAGAAGATGGAGAAACGGAAGTTATGAATGAATAAACGGTTTCAATTCCTCTAGAAAATTCAACAATTAAATTTGTTGCTACTGGAGATTGTTGTATAATTTGAGTTCCAACTGTCAGTTGAATAAAACTATCAATTTTTCTTCCTCTTTGCTTGATAATATCATACTGCCTTGCAGTAACAACTCTTGGTGGTTTTGTGTATCCAGATCCAGAATCAGTGATGACAATATCAATTATTTGTCCACGAGAAACAATAACTTCTGCTCTAGCTCCACCACCATTCTGATCTACGGGTATGAAATGTAAAATTGGTGTTGTCTCATATCCATATGCAGTTGTTGGTTGAATAATACCAGTATTATATAAAAGCTGTAAATCTTTTTTATTCCAAGTAATTTTATTAACTTTTCCTGCTTGAATACTGCAAGTAACGCTCAATCCAACACCAGTAGTTTCTCCATTATAATTGCTTGTAACAACAGACCCAAAAAAGTCATTTGATACATCTTGGGATGGATTATAATTTTTTGGATTTACATATTGTGGCAGTTCTTTAATGTCTCTGTATTGGTTTTCGCCATCAATTTTGATAATATCACCAGCATTTAGATTTGCTAATAAACGCTTCTTTTCATAAAAGGAGATATCTGCTTCTTTTGTATCATACAACCATGTAGCAGAATTTCTCTGCATCTTATAATCATTCTCTTCATCTCTAACAACAGTAATACTATTTGTAGTAAATACTAACTCATACTCATCTGAGAAGTCATCTTCTGCAGCAAAGAATATTGTTGAATTGACTAATTGTGGATTACCACCAGCAAGTGTAATCACAAGTTTATTGGATGTTTTGTAATATGATTTTACATTGCCAATAAATCTTTTCGTTCCACTAATTTTTTGATATGCAACTTGGAACTTATCATATGATGTATTATACCAAGTTTCCCAATCAACAAAGGAATTGGGAGAACCAGCATCGCATGTCAGGATTAATTTGTTATAGTAAGTATTCCTTTCAAAGTCATATAAAGTAATAGTCTGCTCAATATCTCTTCCATATAAAAGAATAATTTCAATATTATTCTCTGAAAAAATATCTCTAGTAAAAGTAATTGCTGGACCATTAATTTGATAAGAGTCTCCTTCTCGTTGTAAAGTACCATCAATAAACACCAATACAAAATTGCCGTCATCAATGGTTTTCACTTTCTTATCTTTGGAGTTTAAGATTAGGAAAGGACCTGGAGATCCGTCAAGAATACCAGATTTATCAATTTCACAACGGATATAGTTTCCTATCGTATGTGCAAAGAATTTTTCTACTGCTAAAGGTTCTTGAACTAATTTTACATTTTCTTCTTGCCCCCAAATTGGTGGAGATGAGAATACAATTTTATTGGGAATTGATGATCTATCAATATAATATGCAGAATCGTGTTGTAATATTCCACTCAATCCAACAAAAAGATTCTCATTTAAATCTGTTTGAACTGGAGAACCATCAGAATAATATAAATCAAAAATTGTATTCTCCCCATTAATATAATCTGGATATGAAACTTCTACAGTCCCTGGTCCAGTTACTAAAGTTTGTCTAATCACATCATATAGAGAATCTAAAGCAGAAGCAACATCTTCACATTCAGTAAATGTGTTATATCTCAATCCAATATCACGAATCAGATCAATATTTGAGTATGACCTTAAGGTAGTCCAATATCCAGTTGAATTTGGATTTTGTGGAATTACATCAATTCTATCTGGTCCTCCTTCTAATGTATCTTCAACAATCTGTGCATATGTGTTTATTGCACTTTCAACTTGAGCACATAATGGAGATACAGTATCCAATCTAACATTTGGATCTGTTACAGGAGCAATAATTGTGATGCCACTAATTTGATTTAGCATTGCATCAATCATCAGTAAAGCTGCCTGGTTGTAGGCGTAAATTGATTCTGACAATTCACCAGCAATATGTACACGTTGATTGTTTACAAAATATGAATTTGCAAATTTAATTACTTTTTCATTGCCACCATAACGTAGTGAATATACAACCGCATCAACAAATAAACCAATGTCACGTAGACATAAATCTTCTGTTTTTACCCAAGAAGTGATTCCAGTATTTTTTGTAATGTTTGGTTTTTGGTTGTTTTGGATTGCTGTAGTTAGAATACCAAACAATGAAGTAATTGCAGAATTTACATTTGAACATTCTGGAACGCTAGTAATATTTGGATCAATAACCGCTCCTAAATTATTAACTGCAGCAATACACAAATCTCTTGCAAAATTAAACGCATGAATTGATTCCGTTCTTTCCCCATCAAGAGCATCATGGAAATCAAAATATGCGTTAGTAACTTCAATAGTAGCTGAGTTTCCACCACGAGCCACATCTTCGGCAATTGCTACTAGAATAATTTTCAAATCTCTTTCACATGATGATGTCGCATACTGAGTGCCGAATTCGTTTTCTATCTCAACCAAAGTATCCAATACAATATCATCAAGATTCTTATAAATTAACCTCCTAGCATCTTTAAATCTATATGCTTCTTCTGGGACTCCTGGATAAATGAATCCAGGGAATTCTTCATAAATTCTATAAGCTGCTTCTCTTTGAATATTAATTTTATTGGCAATAATAAGATCTGCAGCATCTATATATGTACCAGTATTTGAACCGCTCCATAAGAATGTTACAACGGCATTATCAGAAATTGTGAGTCCACTTGCTGGAGTAATAGCATAATAATTTCCAGGAGAAATCTGTAAAAATATTCCTGGAGCAATTTGGATAATTGCAGCAGTAGTATCTACACTTGATGCGGGAGTTGTGTTAGTTGTTATAGTTTGAGCAGAAGAACTTGATAGTGGAATTGCGTTTTTACTCAGTTTTAATCTTGTGCTATCAAGAATTTCTGTAATGATAGTATCAGAACTAAATGCTCTCCCAGCACTAATTCTCATACCAATAGCAACATTTCTTGTATCACCAATTTCAATGATGTTTGTTCCTGGAGTCCAAGATGCTCCTGGTTCTACAACATCCCAATTTCTCATTGCTAGTTTGCATAGACGAACAGCATATCCAAATGCTTCAATGGTTGCATCAACTTCATCTCCATCAATATAACTTAATGTTCCAAAATTGAAATATTTTTCTATTGATAGAATGGTTTTTTCGTTTCCTCCAAACCTTAAATCATGTGCCAAAGCATCAATGATGTAACCAATATCTCTAGAACATTTTGAACCAAGAGTATTCCACGTTAAAGATGGATATTTTGATTTGATATAACCAAGAGTTTCTGCTTGAATAAATGCTCTATTAAACTCAAGTTGATTTGCGGAATCTATCCATCTTCCATTTCTCTGGAAAATATTTCTAATTTTCTTTAAGTATCTTTGATTTAATGTTGGATTTTTAAATTCAAATAATCTACCATAGAATCTTACTCCAGGAGCAATCTGCCCATCTTCAATGGACTGACCAAGAGGTGGATTTTTAAACGTAATTTTATCGCCAGAAACAGTATATGCAGTCCCTGGTTCTTGAATTATGCCGTCAAGAGTAATAATTAGTGCTTGTGAATTATATGGATTTACAGAATTGCCATTTACGTCAACAATATTAAATGTAGTAGTTCCTTCAAGATTTCCTTTATCTGTAAATGCACCGTCAAATGGAGCATTTAGATAAACTCTTTTAGCACGAATTTCTGATGTATTTGCACTGTCAACAGAAACTGATCCAACTCCTTTTTCAACATTTAATGATTTTGTAGCAATAATACTCTGAGTAATTTTTCTCTTTGTATTAATTACGGTAACTTTATTTTTATTGGGATCCCACAATTGGACAATACTTGTTTTTGTAGATTTTGTGTTGGCACTCATTCTATTTTGAGCACCAGACTCAATCAGAACCTCTCCAAACAACTGGAATCCAGCTGGATGAGTAGTTTGCTTTATGAGAGATCTCCACAAATCAATTGGAGTTTTTGATTTTACCGTATATGAATAGTCTTGATAATAATATGAGTCAGAGATTCTTTGATTTGCGTCACTAATTTTTCCATAATCTGATTGATAATATCCCATATTATCAAAATAAGTTTTGATAATAGGAGAAAACTGCGTATAATCAATGGATTGTAGTTTCGCAGTTTTGTTATTTGACAATCCAATGATTTGCTTTCCTTCACGGAGAATTCCTTGAACTCTATCAACAATAAGAATATTTGATCCATTTCTCCAAGAAGTTACTCGTGCTCTAGCAACTTCAACATTTCCAGATCTTTGAATAATAGTTTCACCAACAATAAAAGCATCTGTAGCAAAATCTGAAACTACTAGTATATAATTTGATCTAAATGAAGATTTTAATGTTAGATCCTTGTGATAAGCACCGCCATTATTAATTAATTTAATATTTCTTGGAATACCAATGTTTTTACTATTCAAATAACATTTAATATCTGACTCTGCAATTTTAATATCTGGAATCTCTGTATAACCAGTTCCAGAATTTTTAATTAAAATCCCAGTAATTTTACCAGCATCAGCAACTGCTGTTAAAACTGCATTACCAGAAACGATAACTACAGGTTTGGAATAATTTTTTCCTGTCTCAGTTACTACAACTCCAGTGATTCTTCCATCTTGAATAGTACATTCTGCAACTGCAGCATATTCTGCAGATGGAACTACGCCAGTAACAATTGGAATTTTTTTGTAATCACTACCAATATTTGTAATTCTAACCGAATTTATTTTTCCAATGGAGAAAATAGATTCCGATACATATGAAATTTGTCCACTTCCATCATGTGGAGCTGCGAATAATGTTTCATATACAATTTTATTTGATGTTACATATAATGCAATTTTTTTTCCTTGCAGCGGATCATCAACTACATTTAGATAAGATTTTTCCGAATTGATTTTATTATTCTTATCATAATAAAAATACTTACTAAATGGAATATCAACTTTATTTTGATATGTGTTTGATGAGATTCTAGGACCAAAACCAACTTTTACACTGATGATATTTCCAACAGATACTTTCTCTGGAGTTACTAAATTTAAATTGATACTTGGAGAAAGATCAAAACGAACATCACTCATTGATGGATGAGAAATATCAAAATTATATTTGTAGTATTTTTTAATATCAATTACTTTATTTCTAACAAAATTTATATTATTAGAAGAAAATTCAAAATATCTTTCTGGTTTGGTGATTGAAGAAATTGTAACAAGTCTTTTATCAACACTCTGATCAAAGAAAACAGAATCTTTAATTAAAGAACTAATTGTAGTGAGTGTTTGTGAATAATTATATACAAAAACAATTTTTTGTGTAGTTGGATCATATGATAGTACAATAGGATCGTCAGAACCAGAACCAAGTTGATATCCAGGAGAAATATTATATCCTGGATCATAAATTGAAACAACTGCACCATCAAAATGATCTACTGCTGTAGTTCCTTTCTGAGATCTTTCTACAACAAATGTATTATTTGTTCTTGACAATACCTTTACAATTTCATCATTGATTTTTAAATAATCTCCAATTGTGATACCGATATAACTATCAAGAGTTAGTTTTGAATTTTGTAAAGAAAATCCGACGTGATCAACACTCAACTTTAATGATGGAGTTGTAGAATTAGTTTTATTGAGAGCAACATTGCCAACTGTAAGAACATCAAATTTATTATATCCAAATCCTTTATCACTGATCGTAACACTTGTGACGGAACCTTGAGAAGAAACAACAATAGTTGCTTTTGCATTAGTTCCATTACCACCAACAAGAGCAATATTTGAATAAGATCCTGCAGTATAATTTTCACCTCCATTTAAAATTGCAACTCTTCCAACACCAGTGTCTTTTAAGACTCTACTTACTCCTGGTGCTTGCAATGTTGCTTCTTGATAGATGCGGGTTCTTACATAATACGTTGATGTTGTTGTAGCATCATTTGGATTGATATCAATCGTAATTTGTTCGTCTAATCCAACTCCATGATCATCCGAAGTTGTTAGTAATGCTACACTATCATTCAAATTAAAAATAATTAAATCGTTACTTAATGAGTTTAAAGATACAATTTTTGATCCTGGGGTGTTAATTAAATCAGAACTAGTTAAGAATAATGTATCAGATACAATAAAATTTCCAGAAAGAACTTTTACTTTTACTGTATTTTGTGCTGTTGTCCCTTCCAAGACTTTGCCAGTTGCTACAGCAGCATTAATGCCATTACTTAAAGATAATATAGCACCTTTTGTGTATGATGAATTTTGATCTAAAATTAACGATAATACTTTTGTATTTGAAGACAATACATCACTTGAATTAAACGTTCCAGAAACGTTTCTAAGGGCAACCTTTGTCCCAGAGAATACATCTCCAACAATTTTTCCAGAGGCACCTGTTAGCGCCTGTGTGAGTGTATCTCCATCAAACAAATAAGCAGTAGTAACTAGATCAAATAAAACAACTTTACTATCTTCAGATTCAATTGAAAGAACTTGTCTGCCACTAACAGAAGAAACCTCTGCTTTTGCACCAAATCCATCTGTCTGTGTGTCGTTTATAATAACTTCCGAACCAACAGAAAAATTATTCACGCTATCTAAAACAGTTGCAGATATTACGTTTCCTCTATTAACATCTTCAATTATTGCATGAGAAAGATCACCATTTTTATCAATACCACTTGTTCTAAGTCTGTTAGCATCAACAGGCAAGTCATCTTGAGAAATACTGGAGTTATAATTTGAATCTAAAGGTAATGAGTAATAATTTTGTCCAATAATATAAGGGAATACTGGATTATTTGATGCGTCAACTGTGATAAAATATGCATAAGTTCCCTGTGGATATTCTGGAGTTACACAATATCTTCCGTTATTTTGATCTAATGATCCATAACCTTCAATATAATTATAATCATCAACAAATGTTCCAATTGGATAAATTGCTGTGCTCGGACCAATATTTCTGCTGATATTCTTAGAATAACTTGATGTCATTCTAACAATTGGACTTGTTAAAACAAGAGGATTGTTATAACCATATGGACCATAAATTGGATTGCCATCATATGCAAATCCAATAATCGGGGAGTGCGAAGATCCAGTATCAGTAGAACGCAAAGCAGATGGAGATGCATAATATGCATATCCGTATCCTAGTGTATTAACAAAATTTTTGAAGAAATAACCATTGTTTGAATCTAATTGAGATTTAAATTTTTTGTATTTGTCTTTTACCCAGGATTTAATTTCTGCAACTGCTTCTGCTCCAGAACCAATAGCAATAAGATCAACCGAAACATTTTCTTGTGTATAAAGACTTCCACCTTTTATTTTTTCAAAACCGACTACTTTTCCTTCGTTAGAAATGATAGTCTTAAAATCTGCAAATCTTCCTTTGCCAGCTGCATCGGTAATTTTAACTTCTGGAGGAGAAGAATAATATTCTCCAGGATTATTTACAACAATACTAGTAATTTCACCATTAGTTACAACTGCCGTTGCAGTAGCATTTCTGCCAGATGTGATCTCTACAGTTGGGATTTGACCATAATTACCAGTATCATCAACAATAATAGATTCAACAACTTGTCCCGCTAACTTTGTTCTTACTAATCCACTTACATTATTAATTAAAACATATGGACCTTTTTGGTATCCAGAACCTCGGTTTAAGACTTTAATTTTTTGTATGGCACCATTGTAAACAACATCACTATCTTTATAACTTAGAAGTGGAATACCATTAATTGCAATGCCAACATCTCTATTACCAGTTTCATAAATTTCTGTAGTAGAAATTGCATTCTTTCTAATAATTCTCAATAACTTTTGATCCTCAATATCTTGAGGAATCGTAGCAGTCAGAGGAATAATATCATGAGAAGGGAATCCAGATGATGTTATGTAATAACCTTCACCATCTTCAAAAATTGCCGATACATTTGAATTTAATTTTGAAATTGCTGCAGAAACACTTGGATGATTGGAAGATCCTGGAGGAGATGAACTTGTGATCCATCTTAGATTATTTTGAGAATCAAAAATTTTAGGATCTGTTGTGATAAATCCAGGTTCCGAAATCTGCAAAATTTCTCCTGGATTTGAATATGGTGAACCATATTGATTCTCTAATGCATATAGAACACCATATACTAATAATGATATACCATTACTAGAAACATTAGCTCCATATGTAACAGAAGATCCAATTGGATGTACAAGAGATCCCGATCTAGATTTAATAATAAATTGATTTACATTTTTCTCTTCAAATGTAAACTTTTCCGAACTGATATAAAATTCTCCTTTTGAATCCCATCCCATTGTTGAGAATACATTAATTCTATCTCCAATAGAATCAAATTGAGATACCTCTTTTGTTAGTTTGGTTTTAGAAGCGATGGAAAATGAACCATTTACACTTTGTTCAGCAAGAATTAATTCATATAAATCTTCACCATTAAACTTACCAACATATTTTACATTATCAACTACAGCAGAAGCATAAGAACCATCAACATTTTGCTTGATTGTTCTCCCAATCAAGTTTAATGGATTTCCAGATAAAATTTTGACTTTTAATGAATATACATTGGTCCACTTAGATTCAGATGCCTTTAATGTAAAATCTCTAGGATATTTTACTTCTGGTTCTAGATCATTATCAATTAAACATTTAAATAAAAATTTAATTGAACTATCAGTACCCTTTGACTGATAGAATGATGTAATATTTTTAATTAAAACTCGTTTGTCAACATCTGATTTTAGATATGCTTCTGGGAAGTCGCTTAGATATTGTTTCTCAAAACTTTTAACTAAGGCATATAAAAATAAATTGCTAATGTTTTGTACAACTGATCCATTTAGATGATTTGATGCCTGTGTGGTTACAAATGTACTTTCACTGTAAAGATCTCCCAGTTTTGTATTTCCACTAATACCACGACTTACTTCTAGGAATTGTGTATCTGTACGTTGCTTATAAAAACAAATTTCATTATCAATTTGAATATATCCACCGTTCTTGGGAAATGAAGTTGCATCAAGAACTGTGATTGTGTCATCAGATGATTGTAATGATCCTGCTAATTTTGTAGACTGTGTGAGAATATTTTTTTCATAAAAATCAATATCACAATAAGTCTGAATATTTGTAATAATATCCAGCGGATTACCCTGAATTTCTAACTGCTCATAGTATTTTTGTACGAATCTTGTAAAGAGTTCGTACTCTTCGTTGATAAAGTCTGGTAATTGTGATTCAACCAGAAATGAAATTTTGTTAGCAGTTTTCAGCATCTAAACTACTCTTTGTATGCTATGAATTTACTCTTTGATATATCTACGTCAAGATATACCTCGCGCTTAACCTCAATGTCTCTATTAGCTGGTTTTACTCTCAATTCAATACGATTGTCTGAAAAACTGCCTTTTAAGATTGTGAGATTGTACATCTTAATTTCACCTTTTACATAATCAACATCACCAATTGAATCATTCAATAGAATTTTTTCACCAGTCACAGAATCTAGTCTATATAGGACGATTTTGCCATTCCTATCTTCCAAATAACTTGTAAACTCTGGATATTCAAAAACAGTCATTTCAGTTGAAGAAACAACAGGATTATCACAATCTTCTAGAAATGCATTTTGATAACAGATCTCATAATATGCTGAAGAATTAATCTGTGCGTAGAAATCTTTTCTCATCGTGATATCTGTACTGTTTGAATTGATAGCACGATCAGATCCGTCAATCACAGCAACAAATTTACTGTATCTAAATTTACCATTAAATTTTTCTGTTTCTGATGTTTTGAGATATTCTTCAATTCCAGTTGCAACTTTTGCTGCCATTTGTGCAGGAATTGATTTTGTTTTACTTTCATCGTAATAAATGGAAGTATCCAACTCAATGTATAAAATTGAAGGATCAATAAACTCTGGTCTAATTGAAGCAACGGTATATTTCTTTAATTCGTCTGAAAGTTGATTTTTTGTAAATGATGACAGTGCTGCCGCTTCAACTGGTTTTACAGCAATAAAAACTTTCCCATACTGGGGTGGTTCTTGATCTTCTCCACCAAATACAATAATATCTCCAACTGCGGGGTATAAGTTTCTAATAATTGCTGCATAGTCATTAGATGTCACTGCTCTGTTCTGTGATCCATAGAACTTAGGAGCATTGAATTTAATTTTCTCAATAGATTCAATATCTGCACCACCAGATGCAATCTGGGTAGTTGTTAGTTTTGTAATATTAAATGGTAACAATAATGAATTATCATCTTGATCATTAAGGACTCCACCAAAAGTAAAAGTTTTGGCGCCGTTTGTTACTGGTCCATTTGTAATTATATAAGTCAATTCAACAAATTGACCATTTGTTAATTTTTTACCTAAAACTCCATCACCAAAGAAAATTTCGTATTTCTCATCTTCAATTTCATTGATAAAGTAAATTTCATCATTACTACCAACTTCTAAAATATTTGATACTGGTGTATAGTCTTTGTATATAGTAGATGCTGCAGATTGGTAAACTCTAACTCTCAGAGTACTAATATCAACTGAAGGGTTCTCAATTAAAAATCTTTGTGACTTGAGCGATGCATTAACAACAAACCTATTTGTTACAAGAGCTCCTTCATACAAATTCAAATTTGAGAATTTTGCAACTCCGTTGATAACATCACTTCTTCTATCCTCTTTTAGAATGAAGCGATACAAAGTACCATCGTAATTTGTAATAAATCCACTTCCAGCTCTGAATTTAACAGATGATGGTGCTGTACTGTTAAATGTAATTTCAAAATCAACTGATGCTCTTGGAGATGTAATTGACTTTGGTGTGTATCCTAATTGCTTTGCCAGTGCCACTACGTTGTCTCTTAAAGTGGCAGAATCCAAGAACATCTCATTCACTACCATATTGGTATTGAATGCAGTATAATAGGTATTATATGCCAATACATCAAGCAATTGACTTAGAGCAGATCCTTCAAAGTCATAGTCAGTAAAATCTGACTGCGCTCTCATATAATCTTTGAGAGTTGTCTTAATCTGATTAAAATCTAAGTTGTTTAATTGAGCGTATGGCATTATCTCGTCCTAGAAAGGAAGAATTCTACATTTATGGGTGGTCTATCAGAACCAATAATTTCATACACCATTTCAACATCAAATCCATTGTCATCAAAGTTTGGTATCACATCAATAGATAACACAGAAATTCTTGGTTCGTAATTTGCAAGAGTTAAAGAAATATTTCTGGATAAAATACCAGCAGTTGCATAATCTAATGGTTCAAACAAATATGATCTAATATCTGACCCAAATTCTGGATTGAATAATTTCTCACCCTTATTCATTAATAAAATATTAACAATTGCCTGTTTAATGGCAGAAGCATCCTTACTGACAACAAGATCATCAGTAACAGGATGCTTCTTAAAACTAATATTGATATCTCTAAAGGAGAGATTTGACGTTGCCATTAACAGTCTACGAAGTCACTAGTTATTTAGTGACCTTTAAACATGCCATCTTTCAATAAAATCGTCAAAACCACCAGCGCCTCCACATGGGCGACTCATACGATCTTCAGGAATATCATAAAGTTCTTCTTTTTTCTTGTTCCTATTTCGTTTTGCCGCCATATTCAGATAGATATCTGAATCTGTTTCTGTAATGAGCGTCATTCCTTCTTCAACAAAGTCATGACTTTTATCTACATGAAAATGGTTTCCCATAACTCTTCTCTGTAACTACACAGAACTTTTATTGGGGTTACTATCCCAATATTCAGTTTTCGGAGTTTTCGGCGCTCGGCGTTTAACGTCCTTGCCCTCTATAACGCTTCCTACCAGTATTTCGTGAAGACGCTCCAAGATGTGTATTTTGACTACGCCCCTGCCGAGTTTTCTTCGGTTTACCAGGAGTGTAACCAGTCTTGACTAGTCCAACTTTTGATCTTGCTGCCATAATTCTTAAGGTTTTGGTACGTTTACAATTCCGAGTGCTGTTCTAACACCTATAAGTATTTTAGGGCTTTGCCCAATTCCTGTCAAGGGTCTATCATTTAATGCATAAATTGCTGGTTCTGTTCCAATTGGTGCTGGAATTCCTCCCACATTTACTGCTGGAGGTGCGGTAACAGCATCTCCTATGACTGCAACCAACTTCTTCTCAAAGAAGACAGTTTTGTTTTGATAAGGAGTAATCAGTTTACGTGGCAGAAAACCAATGGGAGGACATGGTGGTGTAGGTGCTCGTAATGCTCCAGTTACATCTGCAGCTACTATAGGTACTCCACCACTTGGATAAAACTTTAAAGGTGTCGTTCCTAATTTGATTGTTGCAGCAGGAAATGGAGTGCCCCCTAAAGGTGCAGGAGAATATATGAAACACACATCCTGCGATATTGTGTCAATTGTTGCTTCTCCTGCAATTGTTCCAATCATGCTTTTATATCCTTCTGAATACTATCTATTCTTTTATATAAATCATCTAGAGCTTCATTCAACTTCATGTAACTCTGGGACTGGGGGGGCTTGTACATCAATTGGGGGCGTTCTAACGATGACACCTTCCTCTCCACCATCGTCAATCTCTCGGACAGCGATTGGAGTAACTCGTTGAATTTCTGCATTGTCAATTGGTTGTCTTGAGTCATTATCTAATCCTGCAAAACGTCTTGCTGCTGCTGATTCAAATTGATCGCAAAATGTATCAAAATTTTGCAAAACCTTTTCATAGAAACTTGGATCTTGCTCGTAATGATTCATTAGAATTTTAACCTCCCAGCTCCTTGGGGTAGATTGGGTATTGGCGAATCTGATCGTGGAAAACTCACAGCAGTTTCTAGTTCAGTGAACTTTGCTTCAAGATCTAGAATTCTTTGTGCCATTTCTTCAATGACCAATGCCATTCTTTCCAACTGGCGTTCGTGTAGTACTACGGCGAATTTTGGATCCTCTTTGAGTTGATTCATAACATGCTCAGAATTCTCAAAATGGGGAGGTCCAGCAGGTAGAATGGTTTCTTCAGTAATTACAACGGGTTCTGTCATGATTTTTTCTGGGGAAAATTTTTTTAATTTCAATGGTTTGGAAAAATGAATTTCCAATACTATTTATCGGTCGTTGGGATACTTTTGTAGGTTAGGGGAGGTTTGGGTTTTTGGAAACCGCTTGGCGCCGCTAGTACCCCCGTACTACGTATAAAATACTGTCCGAGGTGTGCTAGGATGGGGAGTCTGCTCAGCGCACCCGCTTGCGAGATGCTCCAAGCGATGCCGTGGGGGCGAACCCTGTCAGGTTGCGATACTGCCAGGCAAAGCGCAGCACCTTCTCCTCGGGGGGGCGACCATAGCGACCCCGCAGATCACAACGGGGCAGACCTTCTGCATCATAGTGGAAGAGGATGGGGGGATTCTTCTCGGATTGACCGATCCACCCATCAACCCAAGGGGCAGGCGTGGGCAGGTCATCGCGGAACAGGGCAATCGTCTCAT
>Ga0194116_10001700_pt1 | contig 30253 bp, 39 predicted proteins | sample TA2MahsurfametaG_4_FD_148617 | JGI IMG/M metagenome (GOLD analysis project Ga0194116, IMG submission 148617) | Freshwater microbial communities from Lake Tanganyika, Tanzania - TA2015008 Mahale S9 surface | ecosystem: Environmental > Aquatic > Freshwater > Lake | place: Tanzania: Lake...
CACCTAGAGATAACTGCTCGGCTTCATGAACTAATTTGGTGAATTTTTCGAAGCCCATTTCTGATGGATCTTTGTCTTGTAGATCCACTAAATAAACATCTTTGCCTAAGTTAAGAAGTTCCTCAGCATATTTTAAAGCATCTTTTAAAGCATCCCTATCTAAAGACACATATACTGTTTTTACATTATTTTGAACTAGTTTCAACATTAATGCTTTAGAAAATGTTTTTCCAAGTAATGGTATAGCATTACGTTTAATAGCAATAGCATCAAAAATACCTTCACATAATATAACAGGTACATTCCAATTAATAAAATATTCTAGTCCTATAATCTCATTTTTATTACATTTAGGAGCATCATATTTTTTCTTAGAGTCTGGATTAATGTCTCTGGCTATAAAATAATTTAAGTCACCATTAACATCATATGATGGTATTATAACTCTACCCTCATACCTGCCTTCTTCACAATATCCTATATTATACTTAAGGATATCTGATTTAGTAATACCTCGTTTTTTTAAATATGCTAAAACGTGTTTAGCCATAATATCAGTACGAGATATATTAATTAGTGGTTTATATTCTTTAGGTAATTCAACTTTAGTTTTGTCACTAACAGTTTCCTCTTTTTGTGTATAACCAAGTATTGATTTTAATTCAGCTATTTTTTCAGGAATAACTTTTATTTTCTTAAATAAACCAATCAGTGTTCTTCCTTTTTTATTACACACCCAACAATGCCATGGATTTTCTCCTTTCATATTAGGTACCATGTTCACCTCTAGTTTTGGCTTATGGTGGTTGCAAAAAGGACATTTATACGCATAGTTATTACTACTTGTTTCTTTTCCTTTTCCTAATACACTATTTACTGTATGCAGTAGGGCCGCATTAATCATAACTAATAATATAGTTAAAATATTTTATTAAACCAAATCTTTAGTGAAAAACTTACCTAGTATATTGTCATTATAGCTGTTAGTTCCTGGGATTAAACACTCATACTTACATTGATAATGCATTTCATAGTATGTGAGTTGTTTTTTAGTTTTACAAGGCATAAGTATCATACACTCAAAAAACATTGGACTTAGTTCATTAATATCATTGAGTAATTCTTTTGATGAACCCCAATATGTTTTCCAGTCACTTTCAACACGAATAACTTCATGTGTTGGTTTGCGGCCTGGAGTTGGTGGTAATTCAGCGAGTTGTTTTTTGGTTAGTTTTTTCTTTTTGTTGTACCAAAAATACTTTTTACCAACATAAAATTTACCATCTGTTAAATTAGTGATTTTGTAAACAAAACCAATGTAGTCTTCAGGATTTAATTTATCCCAGTAGTTCCATTTCATAACATTATTTTATATAAATATTAAAAATAGATGTTTAGATAGATGATGATAATGGAATATCTTTAAAATTAATATCCCATTTGATCAAAAATGTCATATCAGTATTTGATGAGATAGGAATTGGAGTTGCCATTTTACCAACAGCTAATAAATCATTAGTATCATTATATAAACCAACAGTAGACACATATGGTGAAAACTCTGAACCTGAAATAGATCCAGTAGTGAAATCTTTTAATATACCATAATTATTTTCTGATGTTGTATAAACAATATTTCCATTAATTGATGAACTATATGGTGTTAATATACCTTGTGAACCTGATAATAATGTTGGATTATATGATGTATTAAATTCATAGTCTTTTATAGTACATTTGATAAAAGTCTCATAAACAACATGGTTGTTTTTAAAACTAACATCAAAATTTGGTACTATAGTTCTAATCATTTTATTTTTATTAAATAAATTAACATTGAGCTTGAGATTGTATAGTTAATCCACCAAAACTTTCTGTTCCATCAATTAAACATCCTGTGCCTACAGTTCCACCTGGACTAACTGTAGTTCCAGTTGGATTTCCATTACAATCTGTGGCACTCCAAGTAATACTACCACCCGCGTTGTTTACTAAAGTATAAGCTGTACATGTAGGTATTGGTGTTTCTGTTGGTGTTGGTGTTATTGTAGGGGTTGGAGTTATTGTAGGTGTTGCTGTAGGTGTTGCGGTTGGTGTTGCAGTTGGTGTTGCAGTTGGTGTTGGAGTTATTGTAGGTGTTGCGGTTGGTGTTGCAGTTGGTGTTGCAGTTGGTGCTACAGTTGGTGTAGGTGTTGCAGTTGGTGTTGCAGTTGGTGTTGCAGTTGGTGTAGCTGTAGGAGTGGATGTTGGTGTTGATGTTGGAGTAGGAGTTGGAGTAGGAGTTGGAGTGGGAGTAGGAGTTGGGGTTGGCATAAATCCATCAGGAATTATACTTAATACAGCTATATTTTGCTCATAAAATACATTACCAATATATGAACTTTGAGATAGTAATGTTCCAATAGATGAACTCACATTACTACCACTAAAACGTAAATTATAATTTCCATCATCAAAAATTTTATAAGTAGCTGATGAAGCACTTATATATGATAATTCTAAAGTAGTTGGTAATATTTTATCACCAGTTAATTGGCGTGGGAAATTAATAACATAAATTAATGATCCATTTCCAGTTGGAAAAAATTTTATTGTATCTAAATTACCTAATTCAATAAATCCATTATAATATGAAGATGTAGATAAAGTACCATCATTAAAAATAGTACCTTGCATTGAACTTGTATTAACATATGTTGGTAAAAAGTTAGGATAATAAGTTGTGTTTATCATGTCATAAACTAAACGATCATATTGACCATTAGTCTCAAGCTCATTATGTGGATCAAATAATGAACTAGTGAACTTAACACCTGCATTTACTGTGATTTGAAAGTCAGTTAAAGACCCAGATAATATATTCCAGCTTTTATTTGCTGTATATGGAACTACAAATGAGTCTGATACATTAATTCGTTTAAACACTGACATTGGCAGAACATTAGAAATCTAATTTAACACGTAATAATAATTCTTTAGTAAAATCTTTTATTAATGGTTTGTTTAATTTAGCAACAGCAATTAAATCACCAACATTATTATACATACCTACAGTTGTTATAAATGTCTGTGGATTATAAATTAATGATGTATATAATAAATTACCATTTGAATCAATCACAGTTGGATTAGTAGTGTAATTATTATCAGCATTTTTAACACGTACAAAGAAATAACGTGATGAAATAGTTTCATAGTTTTGTAAACGGAAACTAGCTCCTGATTTTAATAAATCAAATGTTTTTCTATTATTATAATTAAAAGATGGATTAGCTGAAGCCACAGTATTGGAACTATCTTCATTCCAAGTCACATTTAAACCACCTAAACTACCTACTGGATTAGCTAAAGCACGTGGGTTTAATATGATTAATCCTTCATCAGGAATCATCAATCCATAAGAACCACTTACAGTATAATTTGAAGAAAAAACACTATCAAAAGATCCACTTAATAATTGATAAACACGACATGTACCAATATAAGTTGCTGTGGATGTGACAGTTGAATCATCAGTTAATTTTAAAACATTACTACCAGTAGCTAATGTTAATGTTATTGAACCAGGATTAAATGATTCTTTAAAACGTGCTCTATTAATTGATAATACAATAATATCTTTAGATATATTAACTGATGATCCAAATGTTATATTTGTATTTTCATCTCCATAAAGTAATGTTCTAAATTGTCCATAGATATCTCTAGTAGGAGTTTTATCAATAATAGATGGATTAAAATAAGCTGAGCCTGAGCCACTTACATGTCCATAAGCTATAGAAAATTGAATTTCAGCACTAGAATCAGATGAAGATGTTTGATAAACATCTAAATAAAATTTACCTGGAGTTGAAGCTTCTTGAGTTGAACTTGAATGAAAAGTAGTTAAAGTAGTTACATTTCCAGTCCACATTGGAGAAATTGAAACATCTGAACTTATTACTGAGTCTTCAGGATTAAATGCTATAAATGACATATATTAATTAGGTTTTAGTTATAGTTAAAGGTATAGTTATTCTAGCCCCACTATCTCTACCAGTTACAGTTATTGTTGTTGTGATAGTAGCTCCTGGTAAAGCTGAAGTACCAAATAATGTATTAATTGTTGTTGCAATTAAACTAAATGAAGTACCAATTTGACTTCTAGATAAATTAGCACCACTTGAATTTGGAATAGTTGTACTAATTGCCAAACCAGTAGTATCAATACCAGTTCCAGCAAATGTACTTAAGAATCTTGAATCTCCCACAGTCATTAAGTAACCAGATGGTTCAAAAGTTGAAACAGCTCCTAAGTAATTTAATGTTTGAGGAGTAATATTGATAGCGGCGGCTTGACGTAATGTCACAGTTGTATATCCAAGATTTAATACAGGTAATTTAGAAGTACCACGTGGTAAAGTTACTAATTTATATTTTAAGTTTTGAGTATCATCTGTAAATGCTTGTAATAAAGGCATTTTTTCAATTGCTTCACCAAAGAAAGCTGAACCAGATGGATGAGTTGGGTTATACAAAGTATAATCAATTTCATCATCTGCTAATGCAAATTGTGTGATTTGGAATGAGCCGTCATTACGAGCCATTAATTCACGGCCCTTTTTTGTTAACACGGCATCAATTGTTACTAATTGGTTGTTTAAATATGACATCTTTCAATGTGTTTTATATAAATATATTATGGAATAAGAACTGTACTAAATATTTTACTCTTTAAGTCACTTACAATATTAGCTAATTTAACATCAACATTAGGTGCTAAATTAATATTTTTAACAATACCTGCTGATGTTTGTCCTGAGCGTTTTTTATAACTAATAACAATATTTGTTTCATCAGGTATTCTTCTACTAAAAATATATTTACTAATACTACCAGTTAAATTATTAGCTGAAAATGATTGTATGCATCCTAAATCAATATTTCTATTTAATGACAATGACATTGAATCAGTAAGTGATGTTGGAGTATGAACATTAATTACTTCATATTCTTCTATTATTGAAAATCCTTCAGCTGAAGATGAAAGATTGTGTAATCTAACTAAATCACCAGAATTTAAAATAAATGGATAATCAGCTTCACCATACATTGTAATTAATGATTGAGTAAACATATGAGAGTCATCACCATCAAAATAAAATCCTTCACTAACATAACTACCACTAATAACATTATAATAAAATTCAGATATTACTTTTGAAGCTATTAATACATTTGATTGACTAACATGTACTTTAAAAAATGGAGATGGATCTAATGATGAACTTAAGTAAGTGCTAACATTACTTAAACCACCAAATCCACTACCTCCACCTGATTGAAGTAAAACTGATGTTAGGGTAGTTGTAATATTAGTTACTGTACCAACATGATTTGTATTTAAAACTACTGTATTTGTTAATTGACTAGGAGTGATAGGAATTGAAAAGAATAAGAAGTTTAAACCTATATTTCCTGGTTGATCAAAAGTAACAACTCCAGTGACATTAACAGCATTACTTAATGGAGTTACTCCAATATAATTTACAGTGACATCAATAAGTTCTACATTAAATGGAGCTTGTGTTCCACCAGATTGAGCTGAGCCATTAAAATTAGCAAGTAAACCAGCACCAGCACCACCTTGTGTTGAAACATTAGTTAGTTTAGGTTTAACTAAAATATAATTTAAAGTATCATCTCCAAATCTATTCCATAATACAGGATAAAATCTAAATCCACCAGCAAATATAGGTTTATTACCATCTAATATTTGTTGCTTAGATGGATTTTGGTTATCAAATAATCCTATATTAATTGTTTCTCCTGATTTAAATGTATTTTGTACTTGATATAAATTATACTTTTGATCTTCACTTAATAAATCATAATTACGTTTTGTTAGTTCAGTTAAATTACTATTTTCATCAATTAGATATTTAATATAAACATTTGAACGCTCAGGCATTGAGAGTAAATCAGATCCTGAAGCTGCTACTTCACTAAAGAAAGCAAATTGTCTTGTATTTTTATCTATAGTAGCTGTTTTACCAAATGTAGTATCACCATTTGAAAATACATTATATAAAGTACTTGTTGTAGTTGAACCTTCATATCTTGGTCTTGTATGACGTTGGTATGTGTCTGTGAAATCTTGATATTGATAACTTTCAGTTACATATTGACTTCCTGATATATAAAAAGCATTACCTGATATAAGTGTTATCTTTTTTTTAATATTTGAATTTTGATTTAATTCAACATTATTTAGCAATGGATTAAATTCAACATTCCAAATACTCTCAGAGTATGAACTAGTATTCTTTGGTTTAAAATTAATAGCAAAAGGATTAAAATTAGCTATATCAAAATCATCATGTATGAATATAGATGATGATGGTAATTCACCTGTAAAGAAATCTCTACCATCAGATGTCATAGTTACTAGTCCTAAATTACTTTTAACAGTGTAATTATAAAGTGATTGACTATAATCACCACTATTACTAGCTGTGATAAATAAAGTATTAATAGAACCACTTTGATTATTATGTCTAGCTACTTGAGGAGCTAGTATTTTAACATCTGGTCTTTCAAGTAAATGCGGTTTAATAACAATACCTGTAGCTACATTAGTTCTAGCTGGTGTAAAATCTTTAAGTGTTCTGAAGAGTGAATTATGAAAATAACTAATTAGTGTTATAAAGTCTTTATAATTAAATGTATTAATATATTTTTTAAAATAATCAAATCTTAAATTATCTAAAGCTTTATAACCACTACCTCTAGGATCACCTATAAATTCATCAATTGTATAAGTTGAACCTAATTGAGCTATAATATCTTTATTAATTTCATCTTGTGGTGATAAACCAGCATCTAGTAAGTGTATATCTTTTGATGTTGGTAAAGTAGGTTGTAAAATAATACTTTTATTAGGTAATAATTGAGTACCATATAAACTACTACTTACAATTCTTATTTTATCAGTTACTGGATTAGCATATCCTGAGTTTGGAGTATCAGCATAATATGTTTCTACAAATGAAACATAGTTATTTTGATTAGAAAAATTACTAAATGAAGCTGTCCATCCTTGAATTGTTTGATTAGGAGCTGTTGAATTTACTGCTGTTGTGACACTATGATTATAAGTGTATAAGTTATTTCCCAAAGTAAAACGAGCAGCTAAATCATTATAAGCTGAAGATGTATAATTACCTTCAATTGACTCAGGATTTAATACATGAGAATTAAAAGCTGATTCAGACACATAATTAGACCATAATCTTAGTTCTTGTAATGAACCACTAAATGGGTAAGATCCATCTCCAAATGTTATAGCACCTTGTTGATACCATAATGAGTTGGAAACAGCTGTGTTAGTAGTTAAACTAGCACTTGTCTTATGTCCTACTTCTCCCCAAACATTGTTTTTAACAAAAAATTCATATGTTTGAGAAGAACCAGTCTCATTTATTCTTAAATTTGGATTTGTTCTTTGAACTAATACTGAATACCAATCAGTATTATTATTAGAATTAGTGTTTGATCCTGTTTGATAAATAGGAATAGTAGAAGAAGTGACAGATAATCCACCTAATTTAAATTGAAAATATCCAAAATCACCTACACTACCTGAATATATAGAATTTGCTGAAGCAGTACTAGTATATAATAAATTAAATTGAATATCAGAACCACTATAGAATAATGATTGAGTAGTGAAATTAGATAATAATATATTTGATGCAGTTGGATAAGCTCTAAATCTAAATTCAATACCATTTGGAGCAATATCATTATATCCTGTTCTAACTAAACTTTGTGATGTATAATTCCAAGGTATATTTATTGTATTTGAACCACTAACATTTAAAGCATAAGTAAATCTATCATATTCATATTCACTAGTAGATTCAATTTTATCAACACCACCATATTCAAGATAAGACATTACAGTTGGTGGAATACCAAATATAGTATTTAAATATTGAATAAAACGAGTTGTACCTTTAGATTTAAGTAATAAAGGTAAGTTATGATATAAACGTTTATAAATACCTTTTTGTTGATCTTGACCAGGTATTTGATATTGAGAAGCACTAATTAGTGTTTGGTATGAACCTGTGTTAGGTAAATAGGAACCATCAGGATTTACACCATACAAATATTTAAATACATTAGTACCATCTTCATCTGTATAGGTATCAATACCCATGGATTGAAGAGCAAAGTATACTACATCTTTAGATATACCTTGATCTAAAGCATTTTTAGCCTTATATAAGTCAGTTATAGCTTTAATATGAATCCAAATATCATCAAACATTTGGCCTATTGAAGCTACAAATTTAAATACTAACTCATTGTCATTATTCTCAGCTATATAACCAGGCATAGCATATAGTAAATAGTTTTGGTTATTATCATCATACAATGAGGCAGATAAATAACTACCACTATACCAACTTATAGCTTGGGAGGATGTAACTGAATAATTTACAAATGGTTTAACTGAATTTTGTTTTGGCCAAGAAAAAGAACCACTTGTATAAAATAAATGTTGTTCAAAACCATCAAAATTTTGAATAGTTTGATTTATTTTATTTTTATATAATTGAGCATCTAATTGAGCTGTTGGTGTAGAACTAGCAGCTGCTGAAGATGAAGCAGATGAATATAATTCAATATTATTTAATTTATATTTAAATCCTTCTAATCTACGAGCTGCTGATGAAAAATGAACCCACTCAGTATATTCAAAATTATCATAATCAATATTAATAGCAAAATTAGAAGCACTTAATTGACCAAGTAATTGTTGTAATGGTCCAAATGATGCTTGTGAACTAGTAATTTGATTAAAATTAAAATATGGTGTAGGTCCTACTCTTAAGTTATCTAAATCTAAATCAAAATTAGGTCCACGTAATGTTGGAAATGTAATTGGAACAGGATCAATAGTTATACTAACACTAAATTCTTGTGGGTTAGATATTGCATCAACAATACTAACTAAAGTATTTATATCAATATTAGTTGGTAAAGGATTAAGTAATTTAATTAATATTGTTGGAGTTGGAATATTACTATTTAATACTAAAGATCCTAAATCTAAAGCTATATTAATAGCTGGTATTAATCTATTTTGTCCAAGATTTAGATAAAATTCTTTAAAATAAGGAGTACTTTGAAAATCATAAATAAAATCAAGAGCAGATTGTTGTAGAACAGAATTTGATATATTATTAGTTGATAATCTAATTTCAGTTCTATCTGCTGAGATTTCTTTTATAAAAAAAGTTCTATTATAAGTTAGATCTATTTTAGGTCTTAAAATATTATATATTACTTTAAATTCTCCAAATTGTAATCCTAAATTTTTTAAATCTAAAGATGGATCAAATAATAATTCTTTTAAAGATATAGATCCAGATGTTGGTAAAAATGTTCCTGGAATTGAATAACCTTTAAAAGGAATAACAGAATATAAAATATTACCAGCTGGATTAGCAACATGTAATTCAACATAATCTTCAGAGTTACCAAAAACACGCATCATCTCTCTAGATGGAACTAAAGTGGCTGATGATGATCCTGATAGGATATTATTATTTCTTGGTAATTTTATAACAGTTGTTGACATATTATATTTGTGTTCCTGTATTAATATTACTTTCTAGTAATATTTGATTTTTTAATTCAATATTTTCTTCTCTTAAGTTAGAGATTTCTGTTGTTAAGTCATCTAAAGATACACCTAAATATTCTAAACTACGAGTAGCTAATCCTAGATGAGAATTTTCTGAACCAGAAGGAGGAATATTATAAAATAAGGCATTATATTGTTCAAAAAAGTTTTGAATATCTTGTTCAATTGTAGCTTCTCCCTCAACAACAGCTGCTTGTGATCTAGCTAATTGTTTAAAATTAGTATTTATAACATTATTAAAACTTTGTAAACCATAAATAGTTTTTTGTATTTGTATTTGTTCAGATTGATTAGTTTTAGAATTTGGAGATGAAACTGTTAAAGAAGTTCTATTAACTGAGTTATTTACTGTGTTATTATAAGTTGCCATTATTAAATAGTTTGTAACACTTTAAAATAATAATCATCATCATAAATGTAAGTACCACCATCAATTTGTGATTTAATTTGTACTTTATAATAACGATCTGGTTCTAATCCATTCATATATAACATAAAAAAACTACTTGTTGGATCAACACTTAATCGAGTGGCTGAAGTATCAAAATCAATTATTTTAGTATTTGACTGTAAATCAATAATAGAATAATATGAAGCTGTTGGTAATAATTTATTATTAATATATAAAGAACTAGTTACAAATGACCTAACTGGATATTTGTCTTTAGCATATATTCTAAACTTAACAAATTCACTATCATAAAAAATATTTTTATTATTTGATAATGATACTAATATATTATTATCGCCTACATATGATAATGATCCTGTATTATTAAAATCTATATTATCCCTCCATTTAAATTCTAAACATGGAGGATAAATTGTGTTAGTATCTCTAGAAAAGAAATTAAATGTATATTTGTAGTTTGGATTAAATTCAATTGAACCTGTATTACGAATAATAAATCCATTATTTGAAATCACACTAGCTGTCCAAGCAGCTACAATTGATGTGACATTAACATTAATATCTTTAGATGAAAAATAATTAAATGTTTGATACTTATTATAACCAGATGATGTATAATAATTAGCTCCTCCAGCATTACCAGGTAACCATGAAGCTGTTATATTAGCTGGAAATCCAGCAGTATCCCAAGCATTTGTTTGATTAGCACTTCTATACTCCCAACTACAACCATCATCTGTTTCAGGAATATTATTAAAACGTCCTGTTCCCATATCCCAACTTTCATAAATTGGATTAATTTCAATATTAAAATTAGTTGGAATCCCATCAACATTGGCATTATATAGTTTTAAAGAAGCAGTATAATTAACTCCTGATTTAGCTATAACATCAGAAATGTCATCATTATCAAATTGAATTAAAATACGTGCTGTTGATGATGATGGAGTATTAATAGATAATTTTTTAGATAAATCTAAAATAGCATCTAATCCAGCATTTAAAGTTGGATAATCTGAGTAGATTGTTGTGTCCTGTGAAGGAAATATTTTGTAAACACCCATTTATAATAGTATTATTCTAGTATAAATATGGGCTAATTATAGAAATTATTTCAATAAATTGTAGTATTCTTTAAAGTGTTTTTGGCGGTCTGGTAAACCAATTGTACCTCCATTAACACATTTAGTCACAGCTAATACAGATGCATCAGAAGCATCAACACATTTACCTAAGCAATTCTTATGAAAAAACCAAGCAGCTGATAATAATGGATATTTTGTTGCTACTAAATCTGGTGTTTCAACTAAATTTTCAGGAACAACTTTATCAAATTCAATGTAGTTAGCTTTACCAGTTAATTGAATATAGCCACGGCCACGGAATTTATAACCTTCACCTGTAGCTTCAGCACCATTACCCATACGTCCCCCATAAACTAAATTAGCAATTTTTTCTGGTTTACGCTCATATAATTTAGCTTTATCTTCTGTTGGGAAGTATTTTTTAAATATTGTCAATAAACCTTTAGCTCCATAGTTTAAGTTTTCATTAACTACTTTAAAACCACCTGATTCATGTCCACATTGAGATAAAAAATGAGACAACTTAACAGCTGTGTCAATTTTGAATTTTTCCATTACCTCAGGAATTTGAGTTATAACACCATCTGGAATGTGTCCTTTAAGTTTATTTAAGTCCATATATTTAAATTTTAATAGGTTACTACTTTACCATAAATATCAGTGTCAGGAAATCTCACTTCAAAAATCATAGGATCAAGTGATGGGTAAATAACACCTTGTTTTGTGGCACCTTTTATATCATATGAGTATGGTGAATAATTACCTCCAGCTAGATTTGTAATATCAACATTAATTACTGATTGAACACCTTTAACAGCTCCAATTAAATTATATATATTTGAATAAATAATTGGTTGATTAATTTGCCATTTATCTATATTAAAATAATTTTGTATTTCTGTTATAGCTTTAGTTAATACTTCTTGTGAATTATAAGCTGGTAAAACTGAGATATCAAAATTAATTTTTATATTAGCATAATAAGCATCTTTAATAATAATAGCATCACTAGCCATTTTATGATAAGATAAATATGTTTTTAGATTTTGCTTAATAGTATTAGAAGTTGTAGTTATTTTACCATTTATATCTGTTGATAAAACACAAATTGAAAGTGCTAATGGATTATTAGTGATAAAATTTTGTTTATCAGTGTCATTAGCAACTAAATAATTTTGAGATACATAAGCTTTACTTATATAACCAAATTTAGCTGGCATTGATAAAGCACGAACTAAGTAGTCAGCTTTAGTTACATTCCTATTTTGAGTTGGAAAATTAGCTAAAGCTTGTAAACGTATTTGTTCTGTTGTTTCACCAGGTCCACCACCTGATGATGGTTCTGGATTATTGAAACGAAGTGAGTTTTCAACTATTGTTAAAATAGAATTATTTAAATTAAAATTATCTACAGTTATATTAACAACACTTCCTAATCCAATATCATCAGATGGTAAATTAGCTTCTGCTCCTCCTCCAACTAAATAAGTCACTGTTAAAGTAGTGTTTGAAGGAGCAACACCATATTCATTTGTATATTGAAAGTTAGATGGATCATAAGCCATATTTAATTTACTAATACCATCTACTAAACCTATACCAACATTATCTGGATTTGGAATAATAACTTCATCTGGTGATGATGTTACACCACTTCCAAATTCTAAAAGTAAATTATTATCATCATTAAAACGAGTTACAAAACGTCTATCTACTTTTTTAAGACGTAATAAGAAACAAGCATTATCATTATCATTATAATAATTAGGCTCATTCATAGATATATTTAATGTTTCATCAAATATAGTATCTTGAGCTAAATAAGGTACTTCATAATATTGATTATTTTCACTGTCAGTCACACTTAATACTTGAATAATATTTGAATCATTAATAACAACAGTTGGAAATTGTTCAGGATTACCAAAATTAAATGTAGTTGTTTTAATTTGTCCTGATATTGCTTCAACTTGTTTTTTAAGTAAATAATATTGTGGATTAGTAGTACCTGTATAATATTGATATATTGTTATAGTTGTTGGATCAAATGAAGATGAAAATCTAAAATTAACAAGATCTTGAGTTATAAAAGTAATATTTGGTTTAGATATAGATTTAACACTAGAATTTTTACCTAATCTTAAAGTATATCGAAAATCAGGAGCATAATTAGGTGCTCCATCAGAAGGTAATAATTGATAAACATCTAAATTAACTGTTGAAACTGATGTTATTTTGGGTCTGTATCCTAAAGCATAAGCTAAAGCTATAATATTTTTTCTCTCTTGAGCATATAGTAATAATGTTTCTTGTAATTGAGTATCAGTGTAAAATGATAAAATATCACCTATATAAGCAGCCATTTCTATAAACATATTTCCAGGAGCAGATGGACTAAAGTCCATGTAATTATTCTGGAAGTAGGTTCTAGCATAATTAATTAAGTCTTGCTTTAATGTATTAAAGTCTTTATCAAAATATTTTATATCAGGTACATTTGCCATTATTATCTGCTTAAATTAGTTGTTGAAACATTTATCACTAAATTATCATTTTGGTTATTAATAGAGTATTCTAAAACTAAATTAATAAGATTTAAATCTGATTGTTTTTTAATTATTATATCTCTAATAATAATATTAGGTATAAATGCTATTATTTCTGTCTCTAATCTAGCTGCTACACTATCAAAAGTTGTATCTGGTTCAAATAGAGATGCTCTTAAATTTCCACCAAATTGAGGATTAAAAAAACGCTCACCTTTATCTGTTAATATATAATTTATTAAATTAGATTTAACTTGTTCTTTAGTTGTAAATGTTTGATTAAAAACATTAGTGTTATTATTAAATAAAACATTAATACCAATGCCCTTTTTTTGGCCTACATCTTGTGGGTTAAGTCTATATGCGGGTCTATTTAACATTAGATTTTACCGTCTTGTTTCATTTTACTCATTAAAGCACTAAAATCAGGCACAACATCAATTTTAACAGCATTAATATCCCCAGCTGGTCTAGTATTGGCTAACATTTGATCAACACTATTAACAACAGGAATATTAATTGGTCCACCAAAGCCTTGAGCCATTGTAGAATCCATATTACCTAATGACTTCCAATCATTAGTAGTAGCTGTTTCATTCAATATCTCATTTAAAATATTATTATTAGTAAATGTTTTTGGTTTTAAGGGCTGTGTAGGTTTGGCAGGTTTTATAGATTCAACCATGGAATTTTTCACAGTGGTTTGTTTGGTCTCTGCCACCACTGGCTTAAGGTCTGGTGCCTCAAGCAATATTCCAAGCTCTTCCCTCACAACAGCTTGTACCTCTTCACGTATAACTTTACGTAATAATTTTACAAATGTATCAGCTTTCATGTCTATAAATATTTTCGTTATCCAAGTATTAACTTAAGTTCTTCAATTAATTCATCAGCTTTACGTATTTTACTAGGAGCTGTTTGAGTTATTTTCATTTTACTAAAAGTATCATAAGCAATAGCTTGTAAATCACCAGCTGGTGTTGTAATTACTTCAATAGTATAATCACGAGTACCATTATTATATATAGTTGAATCAGTATTATCTTGTTTAGATTTACTAGAATCACCATCAACATTTAAAGCTATATTTATGTTTGTGTTAAAACTTAATCTCTCAACTTTAAATTTAGCTCTAGTTAATGCTTGTTGAAATGTTCTTAATATAGTTTGAACAAATGTTATTAATAAAATATAATTTTTAATTTTATCTTCTAAGTCTTTAGTTACTTGATCATCAGATTCTTTGCTGATTAAATATTGACCAGTAATTGGTTTAGATGGTGATGGACTGGCTAACTCAGGACCTGAAGAGATAGCTGTAGTTAGTAATTTCTTTTTTTTTACTTTTAACTTTAATTGAATAATAGCTAAAGCAGTTTTTATAAGTCTAAGAACAATAACTAAACTATCAAGGATAGTTTTCATTATCTTTATAACTTTTAATAAATTATTTTTTTTTCTTTCAAATTCTTGTTTATATGGAGAATAATCACCTGAAAATTTAGGATAAAAAACTATAGCTACTTTATTTTTAACTTCCACACGACCTTTATTTTTTAATTTTCTTTTTGTTTTTTTAATTAAATTACTAATAGTGGCGTTAATTACTATATCATTATTAATAAATTTAGTTAATAAAGATATAACAATACTAACAACAGCTGTTTTAGCTATTGATTTAGCCATATTTGCTTGATCTTGTAAAGAATTTGATAAATTATTAAATTTATCTTGTTGTTGTTGAGATATTTGATTTACTTTTTCTTCACTTTGTTTAACATTTTGTTGTTTTTCAGAGATAGAAGAAGCAGCAGGTGTAGTTGGTAAAGAAGAAGCAGCAGGTGTAGATAAAGTTGGACTTGATACTTTAACCATTTGATCAACACCAGATCCATAATTATCTCTTAAAGCAACTTTAGCTATTCGTACTAAATCAGCTTCTGTTGATGTTGGAGAATTGTTACTATATATTGATTTTCCATTATCAAAAACTGTAATAGTTTGATTGAAGCCTGATTTTTTTATTTCATATGTAAATTTGGGCATAATTAGATTGTAAATGATTTTTCTGATTTGAAATTAATCATATCAGCTTTAACTTGAAATAATTTTCCTTTTAACATTGTTGTAGCTGGAATTAATAAAGCTGCCATTAGTGGACCTGGTGCTATGGCAGCTGCTTGTACCATGTCACTATATGTTGATATAGCATCTATAAGATCATTTAATACTCCTTCTAACTCATCTGCTTTAGTAATTGGCTCTGCTTGGCCATTTATATCTAAACCTAACTGCATTTTAGGAGCATTAACTAAAAACATATTTTCCTCATTATCACTATCTTCAATACCCACATCAATAGTTACTTTATCACCTGCTGATAAATTAATATAATGTTTAGCAGTTATAAAAATATCATTAGAACGAGCATTAAATACTAATCGTCCTGATGATAATAATATTTGTTCTTTATTGTAAGTTTTAGCCATTGTTTTAAGAAATATAAATTATATCATAGTTTCTTCCATTATCTGAAGGTTGGTCTGTTCCTAAACATACTGTAGAATTAATAACTTGATCAGAAAAAGCAATTTTTTGTGATGAAGGATTATGAATTATAATGTTACCATCTATAGTTATACCTACAGCTGTGACATAATGACCTCTACTAAAATTTGTAGTTCCACGTATTCTTATAACTATAGGTCTTTGAATTTTTATTAATCTATCTTTATAAGCTTCAAAAATTTGAACTGTAGTTTTTTTAGTTGGATCATTTTCTCTTATTAAACTTGGAAAATCTTCTTTAAGTTTTCTAAAATTCAAATTATTACCATCTAGAATATATGGAGGTATTCTTTTATAAGAAGGTTTATTATAAAACATCTCTTGAGTTATATTAACATCAGATGCTTGAGCTATCATTGTAATTGATGTTACAAGACATCCCCAGTTATTATACTGAGGTATATATGGTGTTTTATCTCCAAAATAAAATTGACATTGGTCTGGACTAATACGGTCCCCATCTAGTGTATAATTTTTAGTTAGAGTAGCTTTTTTGTTTACTTTTGATACACGTTCACGTTTTATTGTTTGTCCTTTAATTCTAGTAACAAAATATTTACTATAAATAGTAGGATTAGTATAGTCAATTGTAAGAACACCTGGATCTGTTGGTGTTATTATATCATATAATTGAGTTGGTTGTTCTTCAATTGGAAGATTATTAAATTCATCATCATATAAATTCTCTTCTTCTAATTCAATTATTGTTGATTCTTTTATGTTAGTTTTTTCTATAGTTGTTTTTTGTTGAGTTTGTTGTTTTATAACAGCGGGAACAAGTGTTGAACTTATAATTTCATCTATTTCTTTACCAACAGCTACTATACCTGGTGTTTTATCATTAGGATGATTAGATGAATATCCAATATCATTTTTTAATTTAAAAACTCCAACATCAGTAAATTTCTTATAATAAGGTGTTAAAGTATCAACTTTTGTATTTTTAAGATTACCCCATCCATAACTCCCACCAAACACATATAATCCATTAGTAGCACTAGGAAATTTTTCTTTGACTACATCAATAAAATCTTTAATACTAGTTGTTTCTTGATATCCATCATTAGTACCAATATTGATAAAAACTTTAACTACTTCTTGATTACCAATATATTTTTTTATAGCCTCATTTAAGTTCTTTAAATTCCAACCTACTTTCCATAATACACCTTGTGGTCCTATAGGTTCTAATAGTTTAGAGTTAGCTTTAATTGACTCTGTCTGACTATCACCTATTATAATTGCTTTGCCTGGTTTTTGTGGGATATTATTAGTATTAACTATATCATTATTATTTTGTATATTTAATGATTGTTGATTTGTGTTACCAATATTAACATTAATAGTTCCTTCTTTAGTTATAGCTATATATGATAATGTATTATTTGGATCAGCAGGTTGTACTTTTTTATTTGGGTCTGGTGTTTGATTAGGATCATCAATTAATGGATTATCACCTGAATATATATAAGTGTTTCCATTAGTTAGAGTTATTCCATTAGCATCAGTTCCTTCAATACTTATATTTCCACTACTAACTTGTCTAAAATACTTTTTTTCAGCCATAATTTATATTAATTAAGTCCAATGTAAAAGATCATTAGCATCATTAAATCTATTATAAAAATCATTAGCGTATCTACTTCTTTTAGAAGGAGAAAATGTGCCACGTTTATGACTTTTTCCAGCTCTGTAAACATCTATTCCTTCAGTACAACCATAACATCTTTCAACTGTAGAAGCAAAAAGATAGGCTGCTATATCAGCAGTTAATGGACTTGTATTGCTTACTGCTTTTGTAAAGTCATTATATGATCTTGTAAAAGAGACATCTGTTATAAAAGGTAATTGATGCTCAATTAATGATGTTCCTTGTGGAGGTGAAGCTAATTTTTTTATATCAAAGTATTTAGCATTCCATTGTATTAAACCATAGCTTGTAAAGCCATTAAGATCATCATATCCTTCACTTGGTTTAAATCCACATTCAGCTTGAATATTACCCATTATTCCAGCTGTTACTTCCTTAGATAAACCTAAATTTTTAAAATAATTTTTAACAATTAATTGATTATTAACTATTTCTTGTTTATTAGATATGGTTGACTTAGTTCCTATATCATTATTACTATATGAATTAGTACTATTATCAATATCTCTATTTCCATTTGAAGGTATTGATGAATTATTATTAATAATCTGATTAATAGTAACTGGGTTTAAATAATATGATATTCTTTCATATTGAGACAATATGTCACCAACTGTATTGTTTGGTCCTTTTAATAAAGGAACAATATCACCTATTCCAGGTGTTTGAGTATTATTAGTATAAAATGGAACAGCTTTACCTGTTACAGTAGATGATAAATTATCTCCTATTGGTTTATAAATTATAGATCGATCTAAATTTGTCTTTACAACAAATCCATATGAGTATGGTTCTTTATTTTTATTAAAAATAGAGTTTTTTCCTCCACTAAATCCATTATTATTTTTATATTCAGTTTTTCCTCCAGTAGTTATGGTATTATTAGTTCCCATTTTCTAATTGTTTTGGCTCTTCAATTTTAATACCACTTATTTCTTGAAATAATAATTCTTTATCACGTTCACTTAATATACCTCCATCACCCTCACCTTGAGTGTTAGATATAGCGCGTTGAACAATACCAGCCATTTTAATTAAGGCCTCATCATTCTTAACAGCTATTTCCATATATTCTTTAAGTAATGGAACAAGCATCATGGCATCACCTGGCTCTTGAATCATTGGTTTGAGCTGGTCTATTAATGATTTAATTTCCTTTTCTTTACGGTTAGCATTCTTGTATATATCTTCAAGAAGACTTGAAAAGGTTTTGTCTTTAAATATAACTTGGTTAAAATCCATATTCTATTTTATATAAATATGGAAGGCGAAAAGAGTTATAACACCATAGTGATACGTCCATGCTCATAAAATTCATTATACTTATGAACATATATGAGTTTTAGACGTTTAATTATTTTAGTAATTTGAGGTGTTGATGCCTCAGTCATTTCTTTAATGTAAATATATAAGGCTTTTTTATTGAAAATATCTAAATTTTCACTTTTTCTAAATAATTCCATTATACCATCAGCTATTTGAGCATCACGTTGTTTAGGAAATAATATAAACATATTATGATCAATATACTTAGTGAATTGTTTCAAAAATGATGTAGGTTCAAGATTATTATTTTTTTCACTAATGTTCACTAAATCAATTAATATTGATTTATCTTCATCAACAGCTTCAACAGGTGCTTTATCTTTTAACTTCTTATAATTTGCATTATTATATAGAATAAGATAGCGTTTAGCAATAGTACCAAAGTAAGAATAAGCTTTTCCCTTACTTTGATCATATAGGTGTAACTTTTCAAGAAGAAAGGCAACAACCTCATGTTGGAGCTCAGGGATTGTATCCACTTCTGTATAATAAAATTTAAAAGTATGAATGATATTTTCAGCCAATTTATGAAAGGCATAATTAATTTTTTCATTAAATATCTTATTTCGTTTTTTAGGACTTCTTAGTCTTAAATACTCAATGATAGCATCTTCAGTTTCTTGAGTAAAATAAACATTAGCTGTTTTTGGTTTGCGTTTACGGACAGTCCCCTTCTTAGTTAATAATATTTCTTCACTCATCTTAGCTTCTTAAATAATGTTTTAATGAATCTTGGATGTTTTGTAAATTACGGAAGAAGAAACCAATTTGATCATCTGATTTAAATGCTTCTGTTAATTCAACTTGATTAAGTTGTTTACTTGATTCATCAATAATAGTAGATATACTATCAATAATAGATTTTTGTTTAGAAGCAATTTGTTCTAATTTAATTACTTTAGTATTTAAGTTCCAAATAATATACCCAAATATTGTGAACACCCAAAGTACAATTGAAATAATTCCTAGTATCATATATTTTTCATTATATCGGCTAAAGCTGGATTAACCATTTTTTTAAGTGCTTTCTGCTTAACAGCCGAATTATTTTTATTTAATTTAAAATTGTCTTTTTTAGGTTGATAAAGAATTGGTTGGCGTGGGCTAGTTAATTTAAGTAACCACTCAACTTCAAATTCAATTCTGGCAGCTAATAAATCTGCTTGATGTACAACATAAATAAGTGATGTGCGTGGTTTAGTCTCTGGATTAAAAGTGATTAAATATGACTTGTTAGCTTCATCATATAAACCATCATGTAACTTAATAGCCAATGTCTCATTTTTAGTAGGTAAAATACCATTACTAATAAGTAAATGTAAACCACGATCAGGTACTGACATATATTCTAAACGGTCATTAAACATATAAGTTTCATTCAACTTATCTCGTCTCCATTGATCTGTTTGTTCTATATACGCTGGTTGCTCTTCATCCCCAAATTTTCCTAAGTCATGATTGATTGCTGAGAATACTAATTCTTCAGTTGTGTAAGTAGCTATCATACCCATTTCTCTCCACACAGCATCAATTTTAAGAGCAGCTGACACAACTCGGTTTACATGGTCAATATAACCACCTGGAAAACAGTTGTGGTATTGTGGGCGATGTGAAGCAGGCATCATTACAAAGCGTTCTTCATGTTTCTTATAAAAATCAAGCATTTTAACACCTCGTTCTCCTGAGATATATTGCTTAATAGTATTAAGAAAATGATGCCAATTAGATTGTATTTGTTCTGGAGTTAGCATAACTTATTATTGTTCTGAACTAATTAATGTTTTAATTTCTTCAACTTTATCTTTTAATTTACTAATCATTTCTTTAGCTAATAAAAGATTCATTTTTGGATCTGATAATCTAGATTCAAAACCAATTAACATATTTTCAAGTTGATCTAGTTTATTTTCTACTGGTTGTTTATATCTCATATATATTCTTTTATAATATTAACTAATTGTGGTATTGTATCAAATGTAAGTAAAGTATCTGTTGTCTCCAACTCTGTTTCTGGAGTAATGGTTATTATTTTATTTCCTAGATCAATAAATACAATTGGATATGATTCTGTTTTAAATTTTTGTTCTATTTGATCTGCAAAATCAGAAAATTGTTCAGCATCAATATTAGTATAGGTTATTCCGCAACCATCTAATTCACTCTTCAACCATGTACAATAATCACAATCATTTAATGTTAATAATCTAACTCCTACTTCTTTCTTATCACTCATAAATCACTTATTAGTGTTCTAAAAAATATGGAAAATTCTTTGGGGAGCCAAATTTTTTTAATGTTCATATATAAATATATAAGAGGGATGAGCTTACACTCACCCCTCAGGCTAAACTAACACCAACATTATTTAGTTATATATTTAACTAATTCCTTATTTAACATCATTAACTTAAATTTACCTGGATTACTGTTGTAAATTGACTTAATCATATTATAACAAACATCAGTTGCAAATATTTTCTCAGTTACAATCTTACCAATACGCTCAATAATTGGTTTTTCAACTGTATTTTCCTTTGAAAAATATTCTAAATAGTTAGCAACCCTTGTACCTAATGTAGCTGCAATATCTGCTCTATATGCTTTATCTTTACCAACTAAACTCTTAAGTGTATTCATAACATACTGTTCATCTTGTGATAAAATATTTTCTGGTGAAATCATCTTATCCAATTTATTATTAATGAACATAGTAAATAAAGTACTAAACTCACTACCAACTGAGCCCTCACCAATCATTTGAATTAGTGGTAATGAATTTTCAAATGATTTAAGTGAACTAATACTATTAAAAAACATACTAACACTTCTACTATTAGTTTCTTTAGTTACTAATTCTGGATGCATTAATAAAAAGTTAATACATCTACCATCTAAACGATTCTCTTCAGCCCATTTACCCCAACATTTAAGATCAAATTTTAAGTCAACTGTGATAAATCTTGTTTTTTGAGCATTATCAATACTATTAACTAAATAATCTCCATTATCAGGATTACTTGTTAATACAATATGCCAATCCTGAGGTAATTTCCAGCTAATATATTGTTGACGATCAATTAACTCCATTACAGCTTGAATGAATCTCATATCAGCTCTATTCCAGTCATCTAATAATAGAATACCACCATTTTCTTTACCACTAATCCATTCTGGCGGGCAATAACTCATACGGTTCAATCCTGTTGTGGAATAACCTTCCTTACGATAGTCCTCAACAGCATTTTCATCTACCCATACTCTTTCTTTATTATCAGTCATTTCAAACTGACGAATTGGAAAACCAACCAAGTCACCTATTTCTTCAATCTGTGCAAGGTTCAATTTAACAAAGTTCAAACCCAACTCATTAGCTAATTGAAGAATAGATGATGTTTTACCAATACCTGAATCACCCACTACCTCAATACTAACTGGTTGTTTATTGTTTTCTTGTAGATAACGATTGTTATCAATAATGTGTTTAAGGAAATCTTTTAGCTCCTTAACGTTAACTGCTACTTTAGCATTTTGTTTTTTTGTTGTTGATGTTTTAGCCATTGTTATTTATTTTATATCATAATTTAACTTAATAATTAAGGTCATACAATCTGTACTTTAGCACCTGGTAATTCATCATTGATTCTTCTTCCTGAACAGTGAACCCATAAAACAGGTTTACATGGTTGTGTTTGTTCAATACTACATTCACCATCAGTTAAGTAAATTAAGTTCTGGAATTTATCTTTATGTTGTTGAAGATATTTCATTACTGGTTCATAACTAGTACCTCCACGGCCTGTTACTTCTTTAGCCTCCTCAGCTTTACCTACATATTCATAAACACGTCCAATTGTAGCATCACATTCAATAACAGTCACTTCAGTACCTGTTTTCCATATATGATGAATTTCACTTAAAAACTCTTTTAAATCATCTTTACTAACTGATCCTGATGTGTCAACAGCTACAAGTGTATTTTTACGTTGTTTAATTTTAAGGGCTGGATTACCATAGAAACGTTTATTTGGTTTACGTCTTGTTTTCTTAGTAAACACCTTACTAGCCATACCATTAAAACGTCTTAGATATGCTCTCCAATCAATAACTGGTTCTTCACTAACATATAAACTATCAATTAATTCTTTTAATTCACCAGGTATAGTACCTCTTTGTTTTTGTACTTGTTCAGCTGTATCTTTTAATTGATGTTCAATTTGTTTTTCCATCAATTTCTTTTCTGCCTCATCCATGTTCTCATATTGTTTCCAAAACTCATGAGATGCTTTTACTTCAACTTGAGTACCATCACCTAATGTAATAGTTCTTGACTCACCATCCCCATTAGCATCTTTCATTGCTTGAACAAACTTAGCAACATCACCATCAGGATTGTTTTGCTTTTCCTGTTGTATCAACTCATAATATTTTCTAGTACCTGCTTTAACAGGTAAATTAAGAGCAGCCCAAGGTGCTTTAGTAATTTCTAAACCATCCCAAGTTTCATCTTTATAAGAATCTTCAATGTACTGATTAATTTCCAAATCAGCAGCTATATTCAATAACTCCTTTTCTGAATATGAATCATACATTTGTAAATGTTTAAATGCAATATGTAATAGTTCATGTTTCAAAACTGCTACTTTACAATTATCACTTATAGTTTCCCAAAACTTAGGACTAATAACTAACTTAGTATTAATACCATCTTTAGCAACACAAGCAGTTGAGACAGCATCACTTAATTCTTTATTTAAACTAATCAAAAACAGACCATAAAATGGTTCCTTGAACATTAATGTTTTTGAATGTTTAGCAATATCAGCATGTATATTATCTATCATATAATTTATTTTTAATTAATTTAATTACTGAGCCTCGGTCGTAAAAACAATATCAACTAACGACTCAGCAGCTGAGTTACTTATTTTAAACTCACGGTTAATATTATCCAATAAGAACTTCTTAACAATAACACCTTCTTTACCCACTTTAAAGTTATTTCTCAACCCAGTACCAAATGTTTTCCAATCACGTTCCCAATATATACCTTTAGTTCTTAGTAGTTTAAATAGACTTTTTAAGTTGGTATTTGAATTAGTATAATAACTAGGTCTAAAATTAGTTGTATGTATTAGTTCATTTAATAGAAATGATATTGATAATATTGTTGGTTGACTCATAACTAAATTAGACATCATTTCAAATCCTAATTTAATGTTGGCTGTGTCTTTACTAAACAACATATCACGAAGTGTTTTCAAATATTCCTCATCCAATTCAATTCCTTCTTTATTTAATTCAACAAATAAATCTTCATCAAATGTAATTTTAATCTTACCTGATTTAATATTATTTTTTAACTCATATATTATGGTTAATAAATTTCTTAAACGATCATTACGATATAAATCAATAAATGTACCTTTTACTTGATAAGTATTATCTTCATATTTTTGTACTTCAGCTGGATATTTAGTTAGATTTTTATGAATATCTCTAATTGTATATTCATCAATCATGGCTATTAAATTCATATCTGTATCTTCTTCTATCATACTAGATATATATTGTCTATCTTTAGTCCATTTTTTAATATTAGCTTTAACAAAATCTTCTTTAACAAAACGGTAATCACCAAATTTAAACTCCTTAATCAATTCCATGAAATAACCTTTATTAACAATAATATAATTTGAATGGTTATAACGGGATGTTTTTTTTAATCCTTTATCCTTAATATATTCTTTAAGTTTAAATCGTGGTATTTCACTTGCTTTAGAAGCATAAACAATATCTCCTTTATTAGGTATATTTGATGATGATTTAAGAATCAACTTAAACAGGTCTTGAATTTCCTTACTAATTGTAGCATTAATAAAATAATGGCTATTACCACCCCAATAGTTAGCTACAGTCCATTCAATACCATTATTGTTTTGTGACCAAGTTGTTCCAACACGTACTTGAAAAATTTTATTTAACATATCAATCTATTTTATATTAATATAGATTAAGAGTTGAGGTTAGGAATAGAATATTTCTCTCCTAATTGTTCAACAATTTTAATAGCATCAATTGATTTCATATAAAACATTTCACGATTATTAGAGACACGAACTGTGTCTAAATACTTATGAAGTTCCTGTTCTAATTTATATGAATTAAAACACTTAAATGAATAAATTGGAACCCATGGAGTTGGAACACCAGTTGCACCTGAAATTTCTTTTGCTCGTTGGTCTACATCCCTAACAGTCATTCCTATTTTAACCATACCAGGACATGAACCATTTACTAACACATAAATAAATTCAGTTGGTGTTAATGAGCCGTCTTGAGTAAATGGTGAATCTTCATAATAGGTGACTATATCCCATTTTGGATCATTAGGATCAGGAGTTAGAGTAAACGCAGTTGCTTTATCACACAATTGTTCTGGTGTGTAGTTATTACTAATAAGTGGTTTATAAAAATGTGCTTGTTCTTCTGTTATACGTTTTATATCTCTAACACTCATAACTTATTATTTACCAAAATAAACATTCTGATGAACACCATGTAATGAACTAACTCTAAACATTTGGTTCCAATTATTTTCATCTGGTTGGTTATCTGGATAAGTGGTTTTAAAATTCACTTTCCTACCTTTTTCTAGGTTAATAGATTCACCTGTCATAATACGCTCACCAAATAAAGTGAGTGAAATAAGGTCCCAAATTGCTTCAAAATACTCTTTCATAACGGTTTATATTTAAAGTTTAAAAATTATTATCATCTATTTCCCAATTAATCTCACACATCTCAATTAATTGTTGTCCTAATTCAGAATGAATATCAATTTGTCCATTTTTTTCATCATAGACACACCAACTATTATCAAAATCATTTTCTTGACATTGAACATAATAAGTATCTCCTTCAGACTCAATTGTCCAATTAGTTGTTCTATAAATAACTCTATCTGTAATTTGATAACTCATAACCTTTATTTTAATTATTAATCAATTCCTAAACCTTCATACTTAAACATAGCATTGGTAGCATACTGTTGAATTTGTCTCAATGTAGTCATATTTTCTACCTCAGTCAACATTTTCTTTTTATCTGTATCTTTAATTTTAGTTGTGTCAACAAACTTGATGAACAACTCTTTTGCTTCTTTTACATTACGGGCAGAATAGATATCTGTTATGATCCCGTTTAATACAGATTTAATTTCCATACATTAGTTTTAAAATTGTAAATATTACTTGTATTGATATTGCAAAAAAAGCAATCCATAATGTCAAAAAATATAATATGTCATCTATTTTATCCTTCATACTCATCTATAAAATTACTTTTCTTAAGCTCAGCTCAATTTTATTAGTTTGTTCAATTTTATCTTTCACCTTATCCATTACTTCTTCTACTATGTTGTATTTAGCTAACTTATAAGGTTTATCAAGCCATGTTTTTGCAAACACATAATAAATCTCATTCAACTCATCTAAGCTCAGCTCAATTCGAATTTTCTTTTTCATGTTTTCTTATTTATATATGAATATACTTAATTAGTTAAGGTCAATTAATCTAACAACCCATTATCATAAGCATTAGTTGCTTTAAATTTAGCACCCATGTTCATTGAATGTCTAAGTTCATCAGCAGTCTCTTGTAATGCTTCACTTAACAATTGTTTAGCTAGGTGTGTTGTAAAACGATCATGACCACCAATATGCCATTCAATTTGTTCATTTGGGTGTAATACTCTATATTCTTTATAGTCATAAACAGTAAATATATTACCATCAGGTGTTTGTCTATACCATTCTAAGTTTACTTTATCAGCCCCATCATTACTATCCCAATCAGGTTCTCCAAGTATATGTTTAAGTTCATTTGGAGTAGCAAAAATTACATCATTATGAAAACTTGAGCCAATAACATGGTTTGTGTTTTGTAGTGGTTTGAAATCTGGATGCATAACTTTTTATTTTAAAGAATCTTCATAACGTTGATTATCTTGATCAATTGATGCTTGGTAATCTTCCCAACCATTATTTAATTCTAAAATAATTAACTCTAATTGTTCTTCATCAACCCATGGATTACCATCTACATCTATTACATCACCAATGTAATAAAAACCATCAACACATTTAAAATCATCTTTTGTATACATAACATTTATTTTTTTATCTTCTTCGTAGTGTTTATAATCAAATTTCATAACTTTTATTTTTTATTCAAAATAACCTGGTGTTTGGAGCCATACACCATTGATACGATTCTCCACAACGTAATCTCCATTGTATCGTCTGTTTTCAGGTAATACAAGCCATACCTTAACATTATTGTCCTCAATCTTCAATTCGTCACCATCCCAAGCTTGTTCAATTGTGTCTAATTGTTGTAATTCGTGTTTTGTAAATTGTAATTTCATAACTTTTAATTTAATTAAATATAACCAATTAGTCCTGGTCATCATCATAACAACCCATCATACATTCTAATTCATAGTCAATCCTAATTTGATGTGGTTGCCATTTTGCCCAACGTTCAGCATTGGTTTCTTTTTCTTCAGGCCAATGACTATCATTATCCCAACCTTCTGGAAACATAGGTTTTAAATCCTCATCTGTAACTTTGTTATTCAATAACTTAATAACTGCGTCAAAATGACGTTTGGGCAAATTTACTAAAATTTCTAACTTCATCTTATTCATAACTCACATATTTTATTTCCAATCTAATTTTTGATGTCTATTTTGTGTTTCAAAAAAGTCAATAATAAATTTTTTAATATTATCAATTTTTGATATATCACCTGTAAATTCTACATCTGATAAATTACTTAATAGTGTATACTTGAGATCAGTATTTGTATCAAATATTAACTTTGTTAAACCATACTTTTTTAAAAATTGTTCTTGTGTCATACTTTTTTATTTATATACTAAATATACATGACTAGTCCCGGTCAAGTACCCATTTTTATAGAACGTTAATTTTCAACGCTCTATATATACTTTCCGTCGACAAAAAAGTTACAAAAAAAGAAGAGTTTACCCCCTCACATTTTATTGTGAAAGGGGTATTTCCGAAGCTCCAATATTGTTGTTTGTGGGTATATAGGTATATATGTGTCGATGTGAAAGATTATATTCGATCTCTAAACACATATCCTTTTTTAGGGGGTCAGCCTCTCCTATCGATGGACCTCAATTACCAGGGGTCCTTTAAAAACAAAAATCCTTTAAAAATAATAATCCTCTAACACACACATAAATTATTCTTCGTCCTCTAACATCCCGTCACTATCAAAATTATTTATATTATCATCATATACACCACTATCAATATCTCCAATTAGTGTTTCCATTTCAGATAGTGCTGATTCAAGTTTACTGGTAATGTTTCTATATGAGTCATCTACTAGATCCTGGTTATCTGTTTGTCGTAGTTCACTATCTAGATCCTCATATAGCTCCTGTAGTTCAGCCTTCATCTCATTCAGGTATTGAGTTAGATTATTCATGGTTGTATTATTTTTTTATTTATACATATAAGTAAATTAGGGGGCTCACACCACCACATCTGGCTGCGAGTACTCATTCCGGTGGCTTGTGATTTAAGGCTAGGTGCACCCCACCCCCCTGTATACGTTACAGCGAATGCCCCCTCATCGGGGGCCGCTGTGTTAACCCATTTAATTAAGCTACATTAACGTCAGCCAATGTTGCTTGTTTCTGTGCTTTAGACATTTTAGTCTTGGCCACTACATTTACCTCAACCGTTACTGGTTTACGAGGGCGACCACGCTTAATTTCAATACCAGCATTACGTTTTGCATCACGCATAGCAAGTACTGCTTGTCTTTTAGAACCGGCCACAACTGGGCGGCCACGCTTAACTGGTGCTGATGCTTCAGTCAAGATTTGATCTGTTGTCTTTGTTTTTGACATAACCTTTATTTTATTGTTATTAATATTTAAATATACTATGTTTTGTTCGGTCAGGCAAGCTCAATTTCATCTGGCATCCAAGTACATACATTACACTCTAGTTCCTTAAATAAACGATCGCCAAGGTGACCATGTACCATTTTTGTGTTAATCCAGAACGCGTTACGATCTAATATTACATCGTATGCGGCTTGATCCTTAACCATAAGCATAAAGTAACTAGCGGTTTGTTTATAACCACGTTGTGAAAACCAACTAACCACTTCATCTAATCGCATTCTATTTACTGTCATAACTGTTTATTTTTTATACCAATACTTAACTCCGTTAGGCAATCACTTCTTCATTCATTACAAATGACTTTGATGCCCATGTTTTGGCGTTAAGTTGTTTCCATATGTTCCAATCAACCATCTTAGAAAATGCCTGGTGTATATTACCTACACTTAATGATTCTAAAATACCTTTATCAATACTAACCCATTTACCTCCTTTAACACACATTACATGGAACCAATATTCACCAACTTTTACTTCAATACCAGCGCAGTTTTTAGATAAGTTATACACTAATTCTTTAACTGTACAATTCGCATCAACAATAATCTGAAAACCAGCTCTACATTTTGTAATGTAACGAAAGTCATATTTTTCAGTTGCTGATTTAAGGTGGTTACTAACGCCTATATTTTTACCATTAATATTAATGTTACCATAAAACACATCGCTTTTACCATTTTCGTGAAGTGTAATTAAATTTTTCATATTCGTTTTTATTTATATAATAAATTTATTGAACATATCCAGGTCAATTGTGCATATATACTTATATAGAGCCTGTCGAGTAAGGCTTGGATGACCCAGGTGAAGGGGGGGACCATACCCACATCTATATACCACCCATTCATTCTTAACTTATCACATACCCATACGCCATTTACTTGTACTATACGCCGCATATAAGTGTTTAACTCAACGTTAGGTCACCCGTTACACATTGTGTCACCCATTTAATCTATCT
>Ga0194116_10001701_pt1 | contig 30225 bp, 27 predicted proteins | sample TA2MahsurfametaG_4_FD_148617 | JGI IMG/M metagenome (GOLD analysis project Ga0194116, IMG submission 148617) | Freshwater microbial communities from Lake Tanganyika, Tanzania - TA2015008 Mahale S9 surface | ecosystem: Environmental > Aquatic > Freshwater > Lake | place: Tanzania: Lake...
ACGTCGGTGGAGTAGTGGATTTGCATGGAATAATCCTGATGAAGATTTATCCGGATATGATGGTTATTTTTTCAGAGACGATCTTCTTCGAATTCAACAATTCTTATCGCAATATGATGATATTGATCGTTGGTCCTCTTCTGAAAATGCACCTGAATGGCTAACGGATTTATTTCCTAAAAAACACGATCGGATTCTCGCGAAAAAACTTATTTCCCGTAAAAGAATGATCAAAGATCCTTATGAGCAATTTCTTTTGAAAGAGGCTGCAGAGCGGTCTGCCAAAGTCCATGCTGCACTCGCTAAAAATAGATTTGAGGCTAAACCACATGAAAATTTCTGGCATGCAGATTGGATTACCTATGGGGCGCAATATAATCTCTCTAAGCAAGCTTATCAACCAATTATTGCTGGTGGGCCTCGTGCATGCTGCCTACATTACCACGGCAAAACCATGCCCCTTAATCAAGACAGATATATTTTAATTGATGCAGCATTTGAGTATGAAGGATATACGGCGGATATTACTCGAGTATATTTTTGGAAGGCTAATGCTTGGGATCGAATAGTTTATGAAGGCTTGTTAAGTGTTCAAAAAAGAATGATCGAAGCGTCAGTTGAAGGAACATCTTTGCCTAACTTACAGATTCAAACCCAGTATCTTATCGCAGAACTTTTGCAAGAGTGGGGTTGGGCACAGGGCTCTCTTGAAAAAATTGTTGTCGAAGATGTTGCACAATACTATCCACATCGTATTGGCCATCCCTTGGGAATTGATGTCCATGATTTATGTGACGATCGTGGATTAGTGGATGAACCATTACAAAATGGCGCAGTGATTACAATTGAGCCTGGCATATATATCGACCCTACTCTTTTTCCAGAAACGCATCCCGCTTATGGACTAGGATTAAGAATTGAAGATGATGTTCTTATTCATCACAATCAGCCTATTGTTTTAAGTCAGTTAGCTCCAAAAGAATGGAAAGATGTGGGTGCTTAATATTGAATAGTATTTATTAAACAAGAAGATACACCAATTCTTTTTTATAATTTGCTATTATCAAATAAAGATTATCATAAAGGATCGAAATGTTAACCCTGACATTAGAGGTTTTCGGACAAAAACATTATCTGAATATTTCAGACGATCCAAAAGGAATTGGAGCACTATCATGTCAATTTGTGGAGGATGCGGCAAAAGAAATTACGCAATGGCCTCAGCGCGATAGAATGTATATTCATTTGGCACTACACGCCGCAATGCAATTTTATCAATCATTAAATGCTTCTGAAGATCGAGCCCGACAACTCGATCTTCACATTACTAAACTCTGTGGTATGATAGATCAGAATCTCGAATATTCGAGAACCGTTCTTGATCAATGAAGCTTAGGCGGGGATAGCGATTTTTGAGCCGATGTCTTCCCATATCGGAGGTCTAACCTCTAGTGTGTGTGCATGCCTAAATCTTAGGAAGCCTAATCATTAGCGCGAGACTTCCACTTGAACCTTCTGGTTCAACGATAATCCTGTTCTCACTAAGCTTCTCTTTTATTTTTCTCATTTCTCACAGCTTGAATTGCTGCAATCATAATCAGAACTCCTCCCAAACATGTGTGAAGAGAAGGCTGTTCAGAGAAGAATATCCATCCACCCATCAATGCTAATAACACTTCAACATATTTCATTGGAGCTAAGTCAGAGAGCTTAAGAATCGATAACGCTCTTAATAAACAATAAAATAAGGCATTTGCATTACAACCTAAAGCTGCTAATAAAGAAAGCTCATATAATGATGGCATTGTGAATGCGTAGAATGTACCTATTGCACAAAAAATAGATGTATACACTGCTGTCCAGAAAAGTGTAGAAACAAATGCTTCTTCACCACCTGATATTTTGTTTAATAAATCAACATATGCAAAAAACCATGCTCCAACTAAGAGAGAAAGTTCTGCCATATGTAATGAGCCATGAGCCCAGACATTACCATGCAGTGTTAATAACACCCCAGCAAACCCTAAAAATGTTGCAATATACTGGCGTGTTGAGATCGACTCTCCTAAAAGCGAACGCGCCAAAACTAAATTCATTAAAGGAATTGTTAAATTAATCATCGTCGCTTGTACTAAATGCACATGTGGTAATGCCATTGTCCAAATAGACATTCCAGCGCCTAAAAACAAACTCCGTAAAATATGAGTTCGATGATGAACACGTGCAGTTGCTTGTAAAGGTTTGTAGCACGTAACTAATAAAATCACAGCTGCAAAGAAAAATCTGAAAAAACTTACCTCTATCCCTGAGAGACGAAGGCCAATATGTTTAACAATCACGTCATTCGTTGTGGAAATAAGAAGCGATCCTAAAAACCATAGCCAAGCTTGAGTCGATCGTGATAATGAGATTGATCGTAAAACTAAAGACATAATATTCGTTATTATTTAATATAAATCAACATTATAATCGTTTTCCACTGTAAAATATATCAAAAGTTATTAAATATCGGTAGATTTGTGATTTTGGATAAAAAATTCCATAAGCGCTTACTCAGTAGGGTGTTTATTTTTTGTACATACACTCTGAATTCAGATAACATGAAAAAATATATGTGAAGTTATCTGGCTATCTATGGATTTTAAATCTCTTACCAATTCCCCTCTATCAATACGTGTTGATTGTTTTGATGAAAATCATCAGAAGATAAAAACAAGTTATAACAAAGTGTTGCGGCAACTTAATGCAGTTAAAGTATCCTTTTGTTATGAACAGCCCAGTCAAATAATAAAATTCGAGACAGTGTTTAAAGATTATCAAAATCTTCTTTTAACATTTGCTCAGGTCATGAATCATCCAATCCCTGCTACTGTGCTAGAAGCGAATTCTTCGATCGATCTAAGTATTGAGCGAATAAAATATGATTTACAGTTTTCAAGCTCCAGGGAGATTAATCAATCTAATATGTCAGAGTTAGATGAATTATCTGAAAATTTAGAAAAATCTTTTACTGAATTTTCAGCATATTTTTCAACTCTTCAAGAGTCGTTAGAAATTGAATTAGAAAAGGAAGTTTTTCAAGATTTTTGGAACAATGCTTCCGCAAAACCAATGATTTTTAATCGAGATTGTTCAAATTCCGATCTGAAAAAATCTGCTCTTAAAAAATAGCACTTAACGAAGATACAGTATTTAACGCGAGAGGTCTGACATGGCACTTATTTCTTTGAAAAAAATATTAGATTTAGCTGCAGAGCATTCTGCCGCTATTCCAGCTTTTAATGTAAATAATTTGGAGCAAATTCAAGCAATTTGCGAGGCAGCTCAAGAAATGAATGCGCCAATAATTTTGCAAGCATCTAGCGGAGCAAGATCGTATGCGACCATTCCCTTTCTAAAAGGTCTCATTCAAGGTGCTTTAGAAAAATATCCTAATTTGCCAATTTGCTGGCATCAAGATCATGGACATACACCTGAAATATGTTTTGAATCTATTCGTGCTGGATTTTCATCAGTCATGATGGATGGCTCATTACTTGCAGACGGAAAAACCCCAAGTTCTTTTGAACACAATGTCACTGTTACCTCTCAAGTTGTTAGCGTGGCACATGCTCTTGGAGTCTCAGTTGAGGGAGAAATTGGCTGTTTAGGATCGCTAGAAACCGGCCTGGCTGGAGATGAGGATGGAACAGGTGCTCAAAATGCTCATTTTTCAGATTTACTCACCGATCCGGAAATGGCATATGAATTCGCTCTTAAAACTCATGTCGATGCTCTAGCTATTGCAATTGGTACCTCTCATGGTGTTTCAAAATTTCAAAAACCACCCACTGAGGAAACTCTTTCATTAACACGATTATCTGAAATTCATCAGCGTTTGCCTAATATGCATTTAGTATTGCATGGAGCTTCAACTGTCGATCGGGCAACAGTTGAAAAAATTAATCAATATGGTGGTGCAATTCCGCTAACGTACGGAGTGCCCATTTCTGCATTGCAAAAAGCAATCACACTCGGCGTCCGTAAAATCAACATTGATACGGATTTAAGGTTGGCTGTCACTGCTGCAATTAGAGAATATTTCTACCAGCATCCTGAAGTTTTCGATCCGCGCTCTTACCTCAAGACAACACGTATAGCAATGCATAAAATTTGCTGCGATCGACTCATAGCGTTTGGTGCTGCAGGATTGGCAGCACATCTTTGATAAGTTAATATAGCTACGTTTTGATATATCAAGAATAGGTATTAAATAATGCTTATCAAAGTTGCGATGTTATAGCATAAGTGAAAGTAGACTATGATGGATGAGATGATAGAAGATATTACTGGTTCAAAATCTGAATCGATAGCATTCACTTTAAATAAGTACGGACTTGTAGAATATGCATCTTGGTTAGACTTATTAGAGGAAATGCAAAGAGCAATTATTTTTTTTCAAAAGATACCGCAACAAACTCCTTGGGCTGCATACATTCGCCAAGAAGCAATCATATTGCAAAAAGATATCGCAATATTGCAGCACAATATGCGCAATACACAACAAGACCAACTTCATTACTTCTTTGAATCCGCATCCTATTTTCAAATGTTTATGTTCATCACAGCTATATCTGATTACATAGAGGATTCGACGCTTTTTTTAGATTTTTGTGACTCTATAGAACATATACAAACTCATGATGAGCTATATACTTATCTCTCTGAATATCAAAAAAAAATCATAATTCCATTTCCTACAGAAGAGGATGATCTGGAGAAAGATCATGATGCACTTGATAAACTTGCTTTAAAAGCTGCGCAATGGAAAGAGCGCGATCAAAAAAGTTGGATTAATCCAAAGTTGGTAAATATATTTATTACAAGTGTTGAAGACCAGATTGCTGAAAGAAAATTAAAGTTCGATGCCTTTAAAGAGCAATGCGATATATTGATTGTTCAATTAAGACAATGGCAAGTAGCCTATAATATTCTTTCCTCTATAGAGTCAGACCCAGCAGCGAACGATCAAAAAACCATAGACCATGTCATTGAGTGGGAACGTGCGCTAGAAATGAGTACTCAGCTATCTGCTCCAATAATATCAAATTATCTCGATCTTGCGATTGAATATGGATGGATATATTCCGATCGAGTGAGTGCTCATTTAACAGAATATTGGACGCTGAGTGAAGAGGCTATAAAAATCTGTCAACAGGTTGAGAGAAGGTTAAATAGTTATTTTCCAATTCTTAAAGAATTTGATTGTATAGACCTATATTACGGTTATCGAAACTGGTCAGTACAAATGAGGTACGATCGTTATCGAAATTATTCCGGCACAAATCTTCATGAATATATCGATCGAAATGAAAAAAGCAATTTTTTAACGTATGCAATCAATGAAGATTTATATTCTGAATTGATATTACCATACCTTCCAGAAAAATCGGATTTTTTCAATTCATTAGAATACCATTACAGTATATCTAATGACCTATTAGAACAGGCCAAATTTCAATATGATCAATGTTTAAATGCCAATCATAACAACCCTGAAGAAACGCTCGATCGATATCAAAAATGGCGCAACACACTCGAAATTTTACACAGCGCACATAATACAGGTATACATATCCAATGGGATAGTCTTCCTCGCATAAGAGAAAAATTCTTTCTAATATTGAAGGCGCATTTTATTGACCGTAACACACATATTACCGAGCTTAAATTAAAGTTAAAGAATATATTACAGCACTGGAATTCATTGAGACCCTACAGCGGATACCCAACTCTTGTGTTGAGCGCTGTAGGATTTGTATATTCGGGCCCAAGCCTTTGGGGGCGCGGTGTTCTTACGTATGGAATGCTAGAAACACTATTGTGGTTAGATTTTTTCCTTTTACTCAATCCTGCAGAGAGAGTAACACTCCAATCACCATATCTTCTTGATGATCAATACCAGAATATTACTTATTTGATAGCTGAAGTAGAATTAAAAAACATCATTACAGCATGGGAAGAATTATTGATTGATTTTTTTCCATCGATAAGATTGCTATCCGATCGATCTATGTCCCTGCAATACCCCTCGATCGAAAAATATAATTTTTCGGATATCATTTTCCATGATGATGTCCTTACTCCACCGCTTGATGGAATGGACACATTAGAAACACAACTTCGCTTTATTGCATATGTTTTTCTACTCGTCTGTAAAGAAAGTCACTCATTAGAAGAGCTTGTCGCTATTGATATTCAAAAAGAACTTGAAGGCTGGATAAAATCTCATCGCGGTTTAGATTGTGTTCGAACAACGAAAAGCGAGGATGAGCTCTCTGATTTAGATCTCGAATGCATGAAACCTGTAGAGTATTTCTCAGCCGATCGAAGAGTGCCTGAAAAAATACAGCATATTATGAGCACTATGGTAAATTGCGGCGCGATTAGTCGTATAAAAAATGTGGCTTATTTATGTGAAACGCTCTTTTCGCTGATTTTAGTGAGCCCATATCACCAGTATCTTTTTGTTGAAGAATGGAAAAAGACCCTTAACAATGTGGTTAATCTCTCTTCTGGATTACAATTTGTTAACAGTCTTCGGAATTCGTGTAATATCGCTATTAGTATAATGCGGGATGTATTTGCAAAAATTAATTTTGTGTGGCGTTCAGACACAGATTATATAAAAAAAGAATCGATTCAAGCATACAGTAATGTTATAAAAAATATTAATAAAGCCTATAAGCCTGAAAATCAAAAATGCCCGCATCCAACTGAATTGAGATATGAAGCTCAACATCTCCTTTTCTCAAAAGAACAGTTTATAGATGCTCATCCGAGTAAAGATAATTTACATAAAGACGCTCTTGTCTATCATATTAAGAATAACATATAGTGCACATGCACAAATCATTGTTTAATTGACTGGTAAACTTAGAGAATAGACTCATCAAATTGACAAATTTGAAAAATATCTAAAATGATGTAAGATATCTTAGTTAAGAAATAATATATTTGAGTGAATACACGATTATGAGATGTGCGTCCTTTTGTAGCGCCGAAGCTTATCATATTGATGATTTTTCTAAGTTTTTAAGAAACGAGGGCTTCGAGCCTAAGTTTTATGATGATGTAATTCATATCCAGAAAAGAGCCCACCACGACGAACGTGTTTCAGATGCGTTCTTTTTTCCTTATGGGTGTTTGGTTACTTGGGATATGGATGAAGACGAAGAGCTCCAAATGCTTGAGCTGGTCGAATCTTTTCAGAAAAATTCTATCGATCCGTTAATTAAAGATCTTTCTTTTTATACAATTAATCAAGAAGATAGTGGACAAGAAGAGGCTATTATTGATGAAGAAGATGATTATATCATCCTGCCATCAGACGATCCGCTCATTAAGCTGTCCCTTTCACATGCTTTATCTCAATCTGTTAAATTAAGCTCATTTGAACTGTCTATTTCTGAGACAATTGCTCAAACACGTAGCGTTCCAGAAGAATTAGCCACAACAGGCCGAACTTCGTTATCGAGCGAACAACTCACAAAATTAATGGGTAAGCTCTTTGCACAGCGCGATTCTATGAACTTGGATAGCGATATTTTGGATACACCAGAGTTTTTCTGGAGACGTCCCAAATATGAATCTTTCTATCAACGAGGATCGCAATATCTTGATATCCAGGCGCGTGTAGCAATTCTCAATCGTAAACTTGACCGATTACATGAGCTCTATGAGATTCTATCTAATGAACATAAGCACTTACACTCAACTCGACTCGAGTGGGTTGTGATTCTATTGATTCTTATCGAAGTCTTGTTCAGTATTGTGCGCGACCGAGATTTATTATCAACATTGATTCTCAGTGTTCTTGGAATGTCGCATTAAAGCTGAATCAACACAATAAATAATAAAAATATTCTGAGATTTTTTCTATGCTAAAAACTTTTTATATTGAAACCTGGGGTTGCCAGATGAACGTGTATGACTCAGAGAAAATGAGTCAACTTCTAAAAAATACCCATCAAATGACTGCTGTTTCTAATCCAGAGGATGCAGATTTACTTTTATTGAATACATGTTCCATTCGTGAAAAGGCTGAAGAAAAGGTTTTTTCACTTCTAGGCCGTTGGAGAAAATTAAAGGCAGCCTCTCCTGAAAAACGTATTGGTGTCGGTGGATGTGTTGCTTCCCAAGAGGGAGAAAGAATCTTCGATAGAGCACCCTATGTGGATTTTGTCTTTGGACCACAAACTTTGCAGCAATTGCCATTGTTTATACAGCGGTTGAAAGATGGCCAATCTCATTTCTTAAATATCGATTTTCTCCCGGATGAGAAGTTCGATCAACTTCCAACTCCTCAAACTTCTGGAGTCTCTGCGTTTGTCACCATTCAGGAAGGATGTTCAAAATACTGCAAATATTGTATCGTTCCTTTTACGAGGGGGCCTGAAGTCAATCGCAAAGTCGAAGATATTTTGAAAGAAGTAGGAATGCTTGCAATTCAAGGTGTTCGAGAAATTACTCTTCTTGGGCAAAACGTCAATGCTTATCGTGCGATTGATGAGTCTGGTCGATTTTTTGATTTGGCAGCATTGTTGTATCATTGCTCAAAAATCCCTGGTATTGGACGACTAAGATTCACAACATCACATCCTGTTGAATTTACAGACACGCTTATTGCTGCATATAAGGATATTCCAGAGCTTGCATCTCATTTACACTTGCCAGTCCAAAGTGGTTCCAATGCCATATTACAAGCAATGGGGCGCGGACATACGGCTCAAGAGTATCTTGATAAGATCGCTGCATTAAAAGCGGCACGACCAGATTTAACAATTACTTCAGATTTTATTATTGCGTATCCAGGCGAGACCGAAGAAAATTTTATGGATACCTTGAGGCTTGTTGATGCTGTGCAGTTCGATCAATCATTTTGCTTTATATATTCTCCACGTCCAGGAACATTAGCAGCATCGCTTGAGTGCACCATTCCTGATGAAGAAAAACATGCAAGATTAAAGCGACTACAAGCTAAACTCGATCAACATTCTCTCTCGCATCGTGAAAAGCTAAAAGGGACTATTCAACGAGTGTTAGTGGAGTCTTATGACCATGAAACCCAGCGCGCAAAAGCTCGTACAGAAGGGAATGTGATTGTTCATGTGAACGATGCTTCTCCTCGAATGGCGGGGCTTTTTATTGATGCTTTGATTGAAGATGTTTTTGCTCATTCGCTAAGGGGGCGATTTTTAGCGATTCATGATCCATATTTAGATCAGAGGATGTCAGATCATCGAATGAGTAAGGAAACTAATGGCGCACAAAGTATCGAAAAAAATCTCCGAACATCATGCGAATCAAACAACAGCTGTACAAGCCACAGCTGTAGCAGTTGAGTATGATCGCTTATCATCGCGCCAACTTCAACTAATGTGTGGCGCGCTTGATGAGCACTTAGCCCTTATTGAGCAGTTTTATGATATCAATCTCACACGGCGCGGCCATATATTTTGGTTAACCGGAATGCCAGAGCATATTGTTGCTGCACAAAATTGTTTAAATCAATTGAGTCAGGTGGTCACAAGTGCTCATGTTGATCGCGTGGATTTAAAATCCCTTATTTTTGAACCCGATTTGAAAAATCAGTCCATACAGGCACATAGAAACAGTGTGCGTTGCTATCCTAAACATCCATCTCAAAAGAAATATCAATTAATGATTCAGTCTCATTGCATTACGTTTGGGATTGGACCCGCCGGAACAGGGAAGACATTTCTCGCCATTGCAGAGGCAGTCGCGGCCTTACAGCAACACACGGTTGATCGTATTGTTTTGACTCGCCCTGCTGTTGAAGCTGGAGAGCATCTTGGCTTTCTCCCTGGAGATTTGCAGCAGAAAATCGATCCGTATCTTCGCCCATTATTTGATGCTTTAAATCAACTTTTGGGGCCTGAAACAGTGCAATCTTTGCTTGTAAAAAATATCATTGAAGTCGCACCTCTTGCATTTATGAGGGGAAGAACATTATCACACGCATTTGTTATTCTAGATGAAGCCCAAAACACAACTTCTACCCAAATGAAATTGTTTTTGACACGACTTGGTGAAGGATCGAAAATGGTCATTACTGGTGATTGCTCACAAATTGATTTGCCATCAAATCAATTGTCAGGATTACAAGAGGCTATCAAACTTCTGAAAGATATTCCTGAAATAGGCTTTTATTTCTTTCAAAAAAACGATATTGTCAGACATCCACTTATAGGACAAATTATTGAGGCTTATGGAGATACCTGATTGTAATATTGTGATAGAAGACGCAAGGTCTTTGCCCACATTGTGTGCGCCCGATCGCATTGAGCAGATTGTTAAAACATGCTACCCGTTGAATTCGGTTAGTATTGTCTTTGTAACTCCTGCAACAATGCGACACCTTAATAACCTCTATCGCTCAAAATCTGGAGCAACAGATATGCTCACCTTTGCAGAAGAGCCTGGGACGGGAGATATGATTGTCTGTAGTCCTCATATCGCAATTTATGCACGCAGATACGGCATTCCTTTTGAAGTTCGATTTTGGCACCTAATTGCACATGGCCTTGCTCATTTGCAGGACCTGAATCATTATGAGCCTAAAGAGAGAGAGCATTTCTTTCAGGTAGAGCGAAAGTTTTTTGAAAAAATATCCGAATTTCTGCCTTTTCTTAAAGCATGGAGTTGGGATGATTACTATAAATATCACTATCAAATAGGAGAACACAGATGAAACCCTTGTCGGCGGTTATACAAGCATTATGGCCAACGTATCAATCCGATAAACAAGAAAAAATTATGACATTTCTCCAAGAAATGTCCGCAGATGCTACAACCGCCGGGCTTGTTCGTGGAGCATTAAATCTTCATGATTTACGAGTCGTTGATATCATGATCCCAAAAGCACAGATTGTGAGTTTGAAAATGAATGACTCTTTTGAAAAGATTATGGAAGTCTTTAAAGAGTTTACTCATTCTCGATATCCAGTTTTTGACGATCATGGTTTTTACGTCAAGGGTATAGTAATTGTTCGTGATTTGGTTACTATTCTTGCACAAGATGATAAATCAGAATTTACATTAGAACCCTATATTAGGCCTCCACTCCTTGTTCCATTTTCTAGACGATTACATGATGTCTTAAACGATTTTAGACGTATGAGAACACACATGGCACTCGCCACTGATGAGCATGGACTATGTTGCGGACTGATTACTATTGAAAATGTTCTCGAACAAATCGTAGGTCAAATTCAAGATGAACATGATGAGGGAGAAGGAAATTCACAGCCAGTCATTGCTCAAGCTGAGGCAAATACCTTTTCTGTGCGTGCAGATTGCACATTGAGTGAGTTTTCTCAAAAATTCAATATCCAAACATATGAAGAAGATGAATTTGATACATTAGGTGGATTTGTCACCCATCTTTTCGGATACTTGCCAGTCGAGGGCGAAAGTGTAGCTTTTGGCGATTTGACATTTAAAGTCCTTGCTACCGACCAGAGAAAATTGAGGCTTATAGAAGTGCAAGATCGACGCTCCGATCGGCAGTCCCATCAAATGATGCCCGAATAATATCTGTTTTGATACATTTATAAAAAATAAAGTATGGTATTTCTTTGAAACTATAGAGGAAATCCATACTTCATGATAACATTAGGCCTATCTAAAATCCTATATTATGTGTAATTAAACATTATGTCTTTGTTAGAAAAAACACTTATTGCTGCTCTTGAAGATCGAAAAGCAGTCGATTTAGCACGAGTAGATGTGCGTCCTTGGAGCGATCAGTTTCATGTATTCTTAATTGCAACAGCAACATCAGGCCGTCACGCAATGGCAATCGCTGATTATTTAAGTGAAACACTTAAACATCACGAAGCTTTCGGGAAGCCTGTACGCATCCAAAAAGATGCAGAAGCAGAATGGATTTTGATGGATTTTGACACGATTATTGTCCATATCATGCAACAAGAAGCTCGTCATTTTTATAATCTTGAAAAGCTTTGGATGACTCCGTCTGCAGGGCCGCGCTCAACATCGCTATGACTCAATGGACAATTGTTTCATTCCAAGATAGCAAGCTTTCCCCTTGGGTCAATGCTGGCCTCGACCACTATTTGAAAAAAATGCAGCACTGGGTGCAGTTGCGACATATCACAATCTCCCCAACGGGAGGGCGTGATGAAAATTTTGCAAAACAGCAAGATTGGCGCAAATTTTTAAATCAAAAAAGTTTGCAAGGCCATACTATTGTCTTATGTGATGCTCGTGGGCCCGACCGGCAATCCATGCAGTTTGCCGCACATGTTCAGAAGTGGGTTGATTTAAGACCAGGAGTTTGTTTTATCATTGGTCCAACTTATGGCTTAGATCGTCAGTGGGTTGCTAATGCCCATGAGTGCATCAAGCTTTCAAGCTTGATCTTTACTCATGAGCTTGCTCAGCTCGTTCTGGCAGAGCAGTTATATCGTGGCCTAACGATATCTGCAGGCATCCCTTATCATCATGAAGGGTGAGCGCGTTGCTCAAGTAAAACTTTTAATTCACGTTTCACAATTTTTCCTACAGGAGATTTTGGTAGCTGATCGAAAAACAGAAATGTTTTTGGAATCTTGTACCCTGTTAAAAGATGTCGACAATGCTGTTCTAAATCTGATTTCGAGCACTCAAACCCCTTTCTTACTACACAGCATGCTGTAATTGAAATAATACCATCAGTATCTGTTTCTCCTAAAGCAGCAGCCTCTTCGATTGCAGGATGTTGCAAGAGAACATGTTCGATCTCTGATGGATAAACTTTGAATCCTGAAATAATAATTAAATCTTTTTGCCGATCGACCAAATAAACAAAGCCTTTTTCATCTTGGTATCCAACATCACCAGTATGGAGCCATCCATCTGCACTAATTGTTTCGGCAGTTTCATCTGGTTTTTTCCAATACCCCTTCATAACTTGAGGGCCTCGTACACATAGCTCACCGCGCTCTTCATGATTGGTAATCCACTTGCCATCTGGATCGCGAAATTTAATTTCCGTATCATCGATTGGCAATCCAATGCTGCCATTAAAAGCCTTCAGATCTAAAGGATTAATGCAGACACCTGGAGACGCTTCAGTTAAGCCATACGCTTGAATGATCACCGATTTGGTTTGTTGTTGCCAAGCATCAGCGACTTTTTGCGAAACAGCCATCCCTCCGCCAAGTACAATTTTTAATCGACTTGTATCAAGATTTTTAAAATCTGGGTATTTTAATAAACCTTGAAATAATGTATTAACCCCACAAAGAACATCTACTGGGTAACGGCGCCAATCTTTTAAAAAGTTGCGCATATCTCGCGGATTAATAATCAAAACATTTTCCGATCCAAGCACGAAAAATGCCAGAAAGTTCGCTGTTAATGAAAAGATATGATACAGCGGTAGAGCGGTCATAATCCGGAAATTTTCAGGATGCGCATAGTATTTCTTTATCCATTGTGCTGCTTGACGTACATTCGCACCGAGATTTCCATGTGAGAGCATTGCCCCTTTAGGTACACCTGTTGTTCCGCCGGTATATTGAAGAAAAGCAAGATCGTCTGTCGTGAGTGTTACATCCAGGGCCTCAGCGTGCGTACTATTAAAAGAATGCAAGAGTGAGCGTAGCCAAAAAGAACGTTGGTATAATTTTGGATCCATTTTGGGAATGCTGCGCATGATATAATGCTGAGCAACATATATTGCCCACATTTTCCATGTTGGATGAAAATCGCCAACAGTTGTTGCAATACAAGTAATGTTTAAATCTGGACACTCTTGAAAAGCTTCAGAAACAACTTGATTAAAATTTTCTAAATATATAAAAATCTTTGGCTCGGCATCTCTTAAAACATGCTCTAATTCGCGCGCTGTATAGAGTGGGTTAATATTAACCATAACAGCACCAATTTCTAAACCAGCCTGCGCGCAAATAATAAATTGAATAGTATTTGGTAAGAAAAGGGCAATTCTATCGCCTTTTTGAATGCCAAATTGATGTTGAAATATCGCAGCTAATTTTCGAACATGTAAATCAACATCTTCATAGGTCAAAGCAGTGTTTTGACTTATCAGTGCAGTCGATTTTTTGTATTTTTTTCGTGAATCGCGCAAAAGATCTCTTAAAATCGGGGAATAACTTGGGGATGTTACAGTGTCCACAATCAATCCTAACTTCAGGTTATAGTGCCGTTCAGTTTAGACTATTGTGTTCAACCTGCGCTATCCTAAGCTTTATATAGAAATTTGTGCTTTGATGGTTGGATGCGGATCGTAGCCTTCAATAACAAAATCAGATAGCTCATACTCAAATATTGAATTTGGTTTGCGTAAAATTTTCAACGTTGGTAATGGTCGAATATCGCGCGTTAATTGTAAGCGAGCTTGTTCAAAATGATTTTGATAAAGATGTAAATCACCAATCGATAAAATAACTTCACCAACACCCAAATCACATTGATGAGCCAACATATGTGTTAAGAGCGCAGCACTTGCTAGGTTATAAGGGTGTCCTAAAAAAAGATCGTTAGAGCGGATATAAAGTAGGCATGAAAGCTTATCATCTTGCACATAAAACTGATACAACAAATGACATGGAGGTAGCGCCATACGACCAGCTCGAACATTATCTTGGGGGCTGATTGTTTCATCGGGAAGATATGCAACATTCCATCCGTGAAACAAGTGACGTCTACTATAGGGATTTGTTTTGAGATTGTGGACAAGCTGTCCAATCTGATCGATTGTGCCGCCTTGTCTATCTGGCCATTTTCGCCATTGAACACCATATACAGGACCCAATTCTCCATCTTCGGTTGCCCATTCATCCCATATTGTAATTCCATTCTTGTGAAGTGGTGCAATATTCGATTCGCCCGAAAGAAACCAGAGCAGCTCTCCTGCAATAGATTTCCAGTGTAATTTTTTTGTTGTTAGAAGAGGAAATCCCTCATTTAAATCGTGTCTGACTTGACGGCCAAATACAGAAATTGTCCCCGTGCCTGTCCTGTCCGATCGTGATTTTCCATTCTTTAAAACATCATTCAGCAGATCATGATAAATTTTCATATGATAAGTCCTGTTTTTGAGAAAGGTGTAAGAGGTGTAAGACATAAAGTCCAGCAAAAATCATACAAATGCATAACCATTGCCCTAATGTTAAGCCAAATGTAAGAAAGCCAATTTGATGGTCGGGCATCCGATAATACTCAAGCATGAGTCGGATAAGACCGTATGATATTAAAAATATCCCAGATAAGAATTTAGGGTGTTTTCCATAGTGATAATCTGCGTAATACATAATCCAGCCTAGGATGATCCCCTCTCCGAATGCTTCATATAACTGAGACGGATGTCGAGGAATAAGTAAACGGTCACCATATGGAAAAATCACGCCAAATGAATCTAATCCCGTTGGACGGCCTAACAGCTCACTATTTAAGAAATTTCCAATCCTGCCTACAAGCAGACTCCATGGAACCCAGCGAGCCGTTCGATCTAAGAGTGTCCACATTGTTTCAACGCCATATTTTTTATAGCAAATATAACCCGATACACAGGCTCCGAGTACTCCGCCATGAAAAGACAACCCATTCAGTGCAAAGAGGGCTTTTAGCCAGATTTTGGGTGATGTATAGAACACGACATACCCAATTTTGGCGCCTAATAAAATACAGGCAATAACCATGGATAAGAGATTTTCAAATAAAATTTTTTGAGGGCGGATATACTTATCTGATGAAAAAAAGTGAGTGAACAAGAACATGCCGGTTGCAAAGCAAATGCCATACCAGCGAATATCAATTGGCCCAATTGAAAATGCAATCGGATGAATGTTCATTGTGAAGATAGCAGAATAAGGTAAAAAACTCACAAAAGCTCTATTTCACTTTAAGATTGAAGTTATTCTAGCAAGGTTATGCGCGATCGGGAAGGTTGATGATGTATTCGACTAACTTTCTAAGAATAGAGTCGAATACACCATCCCTTATCTTAAGAGGATTATTTTGATGTAGATGGGTGAGATTTTTCATCAAATGGATTTGGTTTTTCCATCATCATCAACACAATTGAAAGAAATACACTTATCCATAGAGCATATTCAATACAGGAAAATGCTTTCTGATAGTTGTGAAGAACTGATGTTGTCGCCTGTGGATTCGCAAGACGCTGATCGAGAAGGAATCCAATAAGCTGCTGTGCAATTGCTCCGCACAAGGTGTTCATTGTATTCATAACCCCAGATGCCGTTGCTGCCATAGATTCATGGTTGGCCTCTTTTGCTGAAGTAAAAGCTAAGATAAAGCCAGCAGATGTTAGTCCTAAAATGAAAAATAGAAACGTCCACATTGAAACATCTGTGAGCGCAAAATTTGGCTCCGCAATCATTCGGTAAATGAGTGCCACGCAAAAACTTGAAGAAATCATTAGCCAAGAGCGTTCAATGAATTCTGTTAAAAATCCAAAAACAAAACTTCCAATTGCCCAGCCAATAAATAATGTTGGCACGATTTGATGTGCTGCTTCGCGGCTGAGCCCAATAGCTTCAACAAGAAACGCAATGCCCCATGCTTCGCCTAAGGCTAATGTTGGTGTATACATAAGTCCAGCATAGAAAGCTGCAACCCAAGTGCATGGATTTTTTAGAACAAGGATTAATTCATCTTTGAGTTGTTTTGTAGATTTTACTTCCTCAACAGGGTGTGCTGAGTGGTTTGGTAATAGTAAAACCATCAGACCTGCGATTCCAACTCCGACAAAAAATAAGATATAAAAAACATCTTGCCAATGCGGCATCTTGTGGAGAACCGGTCCAAGTAACGCTTGCCCAAATGCAGCACCAGACATTCCAATCATCACTGTGAGTCCAGTAAGCATTGAGAAATGACGAGCTTCAAATTCCATTGCAGCCACCTTAAAGCATCCAATAACAGCAAATGCTCCGCCGATTCCAGTTAAAAATCTACCGAGAATGGCAGCTTGATACGTTGTGGCCATACCAAAAAGTAGTGAGCCAAAAGCACAAAGAAGTGCAGCATAAGGCAGGATACGACGAGGACCATAACGATCGAGTAAAAGTCCAACAGGAATTTGCATTGCTGCATAAGCATAGAGAAGGAATGCTGCAATTGCACCAAACCCCTGCGCAGAGAGATTAAATTGAGATTGAATTTCAGGTTTTAAAACACTAGGAACAACTTGAAGGAGGAATTGATAAAAATAAAAAGCGCAAGCAGTAATCCAAGCAAGGATACGATAATGTAGTTGAGCTCTATCTAACGGCGTTAATTTTTTTTGCATGTTGCACTTTCCTTTGATAAATCATGAGCAAGAATGATCTTGTCATATAAAACATATAAGAATCAATATGTTCTAGTAAAAATACTTTGGTTTTATTTTATGGTTAATATAATATTCATGAAATTCATAAAGATACATACTTTTATTTAACGATTTTCAATTCATCCTCTCGTGTTATTTCGCTATTTTTGTTAATCTGTACAACATATTTTATCCAAATATGAGTTCTAAACTATGTCCTATGTTGCTGAGTCTCTCGTGAGTTATGAAAAAGAATTACAAAAACGCTGGGATGCTGCAAAAGCATTTCATTGCGATCTGACAACAGAGCTGGATAAAGAACCTTTTTATTGTTTGACAATGTTTCCCTACCCATCTGGACGTGTGCACATGGGACACGTAAGAAATTACACCATCGGCGATGTAATCGCTCGCTCTAAACGGATGGAAGGATATAAAGTTTTATTCCCAACAGGGTGGGATGCGTTTGGATTACCTGCTGAAAACGCCGCTTTAAAAAATAAAACACACCCTTCTGTGTGGACAAATAATAATATCAATGAAATGAAAACAGAACTGAAGCGATTAGGATTTAGCTATGATTGGGATCGAGAGGTCTCTACTGCAGATGCATCTTACTATGTACATGAACAAAAATTATTTTTAGAAATGTATGAGCGCGGATTAGTTTATAAGAAAGAATCTATCGTTAATTGGGATCCGATCGATCAAACTGTTTTAGCAAATGAACAGGTCATCGATGGCCGTGGGTGGCGCTCGGGTGCGCTTGTTGAGCGAAAAGCTATTCCTCAATGGTTTTTTAAAATCACAGCATATGCTGATGAATTGCTTAATGGACTAGAGGACTTACCTCAATGGCCAACACAAGTGAAATTAATGCAAAAAAATTGGATTGGTCGCTCGGAAGGTACTCAAATTAAATTTGTTTATAGTCACGATCAGGCGCAATATTGCGATGTCTTCACTACATCTCTTGAAACATTAATGGGTGTAACATTCATTGCTGTTTCACCTCAACACCCTCTAGCCATTCAAGGACTCAGTTCTGAGATTTTAAAAGATCTATCTGTAGGAAGTGCAAAAGAATCTGACTTAATGACTATGGAAAAGAAAGGAGCATTTACCGGATTTTATGTCAAAAATCCGTTAACTTCCGAAAATATCCCTGTATGGGTCGCGAATTATGTCTTATCAGATTATGCTTCAGGCTGTGTTATGGGTGTGCCTGGTCATGATGATCGCGATCGGGAATTTGCTGAAAAATATAAAATCGATATCAAAATTGTGCTGTCTGACGATCAGGTCCCTGTTCTCATCAATAGTGCTCAATATAATGGTTGCGATATTCCAACTGCTCGGTCTCAAATGCTGCTCGTACTTGAAGAGAAAAAATTGGGACATGCCCATACACAATATCGACTAAGAGACTGGGGAATTTCCAGGCAGCGTTATTGGGGAGCTCCTATTCCAATCATATATTGCTCTGATTGTGGCACCGTTCCAGTTCCTCAAAATCAGTTGCCTGTTGTATTGCCTTTGGACTGCCCAATTCATGAAGGGGTACATCTTAAAGATTTTGCGCCATTTATGAATACCACTTGCCCAAAATGTGGAAAATCTGCACGCCGGGAAAGCGATACATTTGATACGTTCATGGAGTCTTCTTGGTATTATGCTAGATTTCTTTCTCCGCAATCTTCTCATCCTGTAGATTCTGATTTAGCAAAACGATGGTTGCCAGTCGATCAATATATTGGCGGTGTAGAACACGCTATTTTGCATTTGTTGTACGCAAGATTTATTCATAAAGCAATGCGTGATATCGGCTGGGTGGATTCAAACGAACCATTTCAAGCTCTATACACTCAAGGCATGGTTTTAAAAGATGGTGCAAAAATGTCTAAGTCTCTCGGAAACTTAGTAGAGCCATCAGAATACTATGAACGTTATGGCTCAGATACAGTTCGTCTTTTTATGATGTTTGCAGCGCCATGCGATCAAGCTTTGGAATGGTCTGACCAAGGAGTTGAAGGAGCTCATCGATTCTTAATGCGTATGCAGGCAGCTGTACATCGTGTACTTAGCTACGATCGCGTACTTCCATCTTCGTATTCAGATCGTCAAAAAGAAATGAGATACTTGATTCATAGCACAATACAAAGTGTTCGTGATGATTACGATCGAAGATTCGCTTTTAATGTTGCTATTGCTCGACAAATGACCCTCCTCAATGCCCTTTCAACATATATCTGTGAAGAAGATGGTGATTCAGCAATCGTTCGTGAAGGTGTTGAAGCCCTCGTTTATTTACTGCAGCCTGTCACGCCCCACTTTGCCCAGTATGCATATGAGATTTTGACACAAAATTCAGATTGGATTATGGATCGTGGTTGGCCTACATGTGACCAAGCGGCACTTGTTAAAGATGTAATTATTATCCCTGTTCAAATTAATGGAAAACGTCGTTTTGAGTGTTCTGTAAAAATTGGGATTAGTGCAGATGAACTGCGTAATCAATTGATCAGTGATAATGAATTTAAAAAATACTTTGATGGCCATGAAATTCAAAAAATGATTTATGTTCCAGAGAAGATTTGTAATTTCGTGCTGAAACCTCTATAAGAGAAGACAGGTAATATAAAAGGGTAATGACATGATCTCTTATTATAAAATGGTTCTTTTACAGATCAGCCTCTTTCTTTTGGCAGGGTGTCATCTTGTTTACGATCCATTGATGTTCGAATGTGAGTTGCCACCGTTTTTTGTAACAACACTGGCATGGCCTAAAGAATCACAGCAAGTCCTTATGGAAAGATTAGATTTTCTAGGCTTAGTACCAGCGACAACCCTGCATGATGCGCGGTTTGAAATAGTGCTAGATGATATTCAGCATGACTCTATAGAGCATTGGATTGATACGGTTGATCATGTGTTTTATCGCAACTACTATTCAAAAATGCATGCAAAATGCGTTGATAGACTCACCGGTGTTGTTATCTTTGATAAAGTTTTTCAAGCTACTCAAACACTCAAAACCGATCCACATGTTTATCTGACAAATCAAATGGCTCTTTCAGAGCTCTATTGGAGTCAGCAAATCGATTTATTTGACCAACTTACTCGTGAACTGAAAACATTATGCGTAATGAATCCTTCTGGCAATTAAATTGGGACGATTTAGATCAGACGAAATGTATTATCATCCAGAGTGATGATGAAAGTGCTGTTGAAGCGCTTTTACTTGAGCTGGCAAAGATCTTTCATAAATCTTGGATAAATCCACATGAGCTGTTTTACGACAGCTCAGACTCTGTTAGCCCACAGTGGCAACTTGTTTCGAATATTAATTTATTACCATATGCCACAGACGATCATATAACTTTCTGTAACCCTTCAGCTAGTCAAAATCGCATGCAATCTCAGAATATACCGGATGATACTAGGGTGGTATTTTGTGCTCCTCCATCGCTAGAGCAATGGAATGATTTTCTCAATCATTGCTTTGGGAATTGCAATTTTTCTGAAAAATCGCCTTGTCCTCAAACACTATGGCTTGCACATACGTATTTGCAGGAGTTAAGGCTTTTTCAAAAAGTTTTGCCATATCATGAAGAAGAGCTTACTGTGGACCGATTTGATTTAATAGCAAAACTTATGGAATCTCCTGGCCTTATCAATCATCTCTCTCAAACAGAGATGAATCAATTAACTTATTCCTGTGATAAATTAAATCAAGCTCTCTGCATTCCAATGATTTTCCGAGAAGTGCTCCCCAATTCACTACAACAGATTGTGCAGAAAAAACAAAATGCCAGCCGGTCTGAGCAAGATCTGTTGCAAGAAATATATCAACGATTTTTAAAGGCGGTCGCACAGTCTGAATTAGATTCTGCACAGACTCTGCTCCAACTTTGGCTCTCACTTTGGGCTAAATAGCTGTTACATCTTGATTGTGACCATATTTTATTAATGTTAGCTCTGGTCCCATTTGTGTTTGCTCAACGATCTCTCGTTTCTGTAATAATTCCATTGGAAAATATATATCCGCAACAACTGCTCGATGTATATGTGTAATATATGCATAGTCGCATTGAGACTCGAATAGTCGAAAAACCTCCGACCCCCCAATAACAAATGCCTTTTCGCATTGAGTATCCCTGCACCAGGATAAAATATCCTCTACCGAGTTAAACCAATACACATTATCCTTGCTTATGTCCGGAGCCCCTCTGGAAAGCACTAAGTGCGGGCGGTTGGGCAAGATTCTACCTAGAGAGTGATATGTTTTGCGACCCATAATAATAGGGTGCCCAAAAGTCGTTTCTTTGAAGTGTTTGAGATCTTCCGGATAATGCCAAGGTAAGCGTCCTGAATAGCCCAACTCGCCGCGTGGCCCAATAGCTGCAATCAAAATCAAGGTAGTCATTTTTTTAACACATACTAAACTTCGTATTAGGTCAGTTATCTTAATACAGGAAATAATATAAATGGAACTCTCTTCCTTAAAACATTCCATAGCACGTAAGTTGCTAACAATCGTATTCTCGCTTTATACGATCGTAACTGTGACTGTGACTGGATTACATATGTACTTTGAATATCGTGGTGCAGAGGAGCGTATTAATACCGATTTGAAATTCTATGCGAGCATGATTGTACCGTCCTTGTCAGAATCAATCTGGAATTTTAGTAGCCAGGGGATTCAAACAATTATCCAAGGCATTGCAAAAAGCCCCTCTTTAGTCGGAGCTAAAGTTCTTGATGAGCGCGGAAATCAATGGAACTCTGCCTTTGCTCCTAGTGACCAAGCTCCTGGTATGTTTGTATACTTCGACCCAAAAACCGGAGATGCAGATTTAAACAATAAACAAAGTGCATCACACTCATTTAATTATAAAGAGGAAATTTTCTTTTCTGACGAAACTGGTGAGCGTATTAAAATTGGAACATTAATTTTATACTCTTCATCTAGCATTGTGTTCGGACAAGTGCGTGATGCATTTATCATTATTCTTTTAAATGCTGCTATTAAAATTTCAGCGCTGTGGGCTCTGTTCTTAATATATGGATATAAGCTTTTGACAAAACCATTAAATGCCTTAACTCAAGCAACGCAAGCTGTTCGTCAAGGAAACTTTTCTAATCCAGACCTGCCAGTTGCTTCCTCTTGGCCAACAGAGATTGAGATATTGAATGACAATTTTAATGTTATGACAAAAGACTTAAGTACCGCTCAATCACGACTTCTTGAAGCTCAAAAAAGAACAAGAAGTATCATTGATTCAATGCCATCTATGATTGTAGGAGTGTCCGCGGACCATCATATTACAGATTGGAATGCGCATATGGTTGACTTTACCGGGGTAACGCTTGACGCCGCCCAAGGAAAAGTCTTTAATGAAGTCGCTGCAGAATATCAGTTCTTGCTTGAGACAATTGACCGCTCTATCAAGGAAAAGAGTATTCAGCGTCTAGAAAAACAATCAATCTACCATGACAATAAACGCTCATTTCAGGATATCCTTATCTATCCTATTGCATTAGAAAATGAACTCGGAGCAGTTGTTCGAATGGATGATGTTACAAATCGAATTCAGCTTGAGAAAGTAATGTCACAAAATGCAAAAATGTCATCCGTTGGAACATTAGCTGCAGGCATGGCTCATCAATTAAGTACACCAATTGGAGCAATTTCTCAGGGTGTTCAAAACATTCATCGCCGACTCGATCCAGCCTTAGAGGCAAATAAAGACGTTGCAACAGAAATGGCAATCGATTTACAAAAAGTTTCTGAATACTTAGAAAAGAGAAAAGTTACTGAATTCTTAACACAAGTTGAGCACTCCGTAGAAGATGCAAACAAAATTCTTAATAACCTTCTTGCATTCTCAAAACCCAGTACATCTGTCAAATCAACAGTGGATTTAAAAACATTACTTAATCATGCACTCGAGCTTGCAAAAAGTGATTACGATTTAACTAAGAAAATGGATTTCGCTCATACAACTGTGAACTTAAATATGCCTGAATCAGCACTGAATGTTTATGTAGCAAGCACAGATATCGAACAAGCTCTGCTTAGTATCATCAAATATAGTGCACAAAATATGCAATATATCGATCGTGCACGTAGCATTACAGTGACCGCTAGCCTCGAAGAGGGCTTCGTCTCTCTCGAATTAAGAGATAATGGACCAGGTTTAGAGGCTGAGGTCTTATCTCATGTTTTCGATCCATTTTTCACTCAAAAAACTCAAGGAGAGCAAATTGGCATGGGGCTATCTGTGAGTTATAAAACAATTACGGAAGAGCATAATGGCTCAATGAGCATCGAAAATGCTCAACCCACGGGACTGGTTTTCAAAATCTTATTACCAGTTTCTAGTAATAAATGATATGCGCCTTATTTAAGGAATTGGCTGTAAGTTAGGCTTCATGTTATGCTTCTGAGTAAGTTATTTTTCTCAGGAGCAACATGACTCTAAACTTTCAAGATATTGCCGAGAGATTTTATAATCCATGGCATCTCGATACACAAACATTGCTCAATGTTGTTGATAATATGTACTCACCAGGTATGATTTGCGCAGACTTGTATTTAGAATACAATAAACGCCACTCCTGGAGCGTAGAGGATTCACTCTTCAAAGACGGTTGTGCACAGCAAGGCTATGGCGCAGGATTAAGAGCAGTCCATGGTGAGCAGATTGGTTTCTCATCTACATCAGATTTATCTCCTTCTTTACTTATGAAGAAAGCCGCTGAAACACGTGCATTTGTATCTGCAGATGAGCATAAATCTAGACGGCTAGAAATGCATTCTATACCGACTTATGCGGCATATTATAACCAAGAAATATTAAATATTGATCTGAACGAAATTAAAGATTTGCTTTTATCCATTGATGCCGCGGCGCGTGCACGCTCTCCAATGGTGTCACAAGTTCTCATCGATCTAGTCTATTCACAATCCGAATGCATTATTGTGCGTGAGGATGGACGTATTGGCTTCGACCGGCGGCCACTCATTCGTATGAATGTCACGATGTTGATTTCAGATGAATCTGGAAAAACATACCATGGATACTATGGATTCGGAGGGCGATATGATTGGGCACAATGGCGCAGTTTATGGAATATTCCCGATCTTATCGAGGAAATTTATCGTTTAGCATGTTTAGAAAAAACAGCACAACCCGCACCTAGTGGGGTAATGCCTGTGATTGTAGGTGCTGGTTGGCCTGCTGTTCTTATTCATGAAGCTGTTGGTCATGGAATTGAAGCCGATTTCAATCGTAAAAAGACATCTATTTATCACGATCAGAGAGGGCAGCTTGTTGCTTCACCACTCTGCACCATTATTGATGATGGTACAGTCACAGGATTGCGTGGTTCTTTAAATATTGATGATGAGGGTGAGCAAACTCAGAAAACTGTTTTGATTGAAAACGGTATTCTAAAAAATTATTTATTTGATAGACAAAATGCAGCTCTAATGGGAGAGAAAACAACAGGTAATGGACGACGTGAATCCGCATTCCACTGCCCTATGCCTCGTATGACCAATACATATCTACAAGCTGGATCGGATTCTGTCGAAGATATGATTGCGTCTGTAGATGATGGAATATATGCTGCAAACTTTGAAGGTGGCAGTGTAGATATTACATCTGGCCAATTCGTTTTTAGTGCTCATGAAGCTTATCGTATTCGTAATGGTAAAATCGCAGAGCCTGTGCGCGGCGCCACTTTGATTGGGATCGGACCAGAAGTGCTTAAACAAATCTCCATGGTTGGTAAAGATTTTAAACACGACCCTGGTGTGGGCACATGTGTGAAAAATGGACAGTCTGTTCCTGTATCTGTAGGACAGCCTGCAGTTAAGATCGATCAACTCGTTGTTGGAGGTGAAAATGAAAAATGATTTTATCATTAGCGCACGAAGCGTGCGCAACGAACACACATCAGAAAAAATAATATCCCAACTTCGTAATTTTATCGATCTGATAAATACTCGATCGGAATGCACTGATTGGGAAATAACTTATAGTGAAGAAGATAGCCTCTCTTTAACAGTGCGTAATAGCCTTACAGAAGAATGTATGCAGTCTGCAACGCGCCAGCTGGTAATTAATGTATTAATTGGTGCGCAAAGCGGAACTGCAACATGCTTAGGAGCTCAATGGTCTGATTGGCTTGAAACATTAGAACATGCTATTGGAATTGCACAGCTATCTCAACCAGATCCATTTCATGCACTTCCTCCGGAGCAGTATTTTTCACAACCCATTCCAACACTCGAAATATGCAGTCCTGAAGAGGTCTCTTTTCAAAGTCTTGTTAATCGCGCAATAGATCTGGAAAAGATCGCATCAGGATTACAAGGACACCACCAAAAAGGGACTCGTCTTCAATCTGATGGAGCGTCTATTGGTGCTGATTTTCATTGGATTGTTCGTGCAAATAGTAAAGGGTTATGGGCAATCATACCGTCTAGTTCATTTGCTCAATCTGTATCGCTTTTGGCGCATTTGGATGACTATCATGAGTCAGATGGTGCTTATGAATATTGTCGCCGGTTCACAGATTTAAAAAATATAGATACGTTTGCTCTACTCGCTCAAGATCGTGTTTGTGGAAAAATTGGAAAGAAAAAAATTCCAACAGGGAATTATCCAGTGATTTTTAGTCCTCGTTGTGCAAGAGGCTGGATTAAGCATCTATGCTCAGCATTATCAGGTCGTTCACAGTATTTAAAATCGACATTTTTACTCGATTATTGTGATAAACCCATTTTGCCTCAATGGGTGAATATCTCAGATAATCCACATAGCCCATGGGGGAAATCATCATATCCTATCGATAGTGATGGCTTAGTGACTAGGCCTCATGAATTTATTGTCGACGGAGTGGTAAAAGAATATTTACTATCATATTATTCTGCGTTGCGATTAAATCGTACACCAAATGCCCTAGGTGATGGATTAAAAAATGTCCACATGACAACTAACATTGAGTCTCTTAATGAAATTGTAAAAAAATATCCTCAATGCATCGTCGTGGATGGTGTTATGGGTAACGGTGTAAATTTGATTCAGGGCTCATATTCGCAAGGAATTGAAGGGTTTTTATATCAAAATGGAGAAAAGATTCATCCCTTACAAGAAGTAACAATCGCTACAACATTGTTGCCATTTTATCAGTCGCTTGAATATCATGCTAATGATGCTGAAGGTGATTCTGGCTTTCAAATCGGTAGTCTTGCATTTCCAATGATGCGCGTATCATCTCAATAACAAGATTCAGCAGAAAAGCCTTCATGATGAATGAAGGCTGCTGCTGAAGACCAATGTTAGTCGTGCTGACATCCTGAATGATCGCCATGGTGGTGATGATGTCCATGATGTCTTTGATAAGCTTTCCCTCTCAAATGCTCAACATGATTCTCAAAAGCCTCAAATGTTTCAAGGAGTGTAGAGAGCATATCTAGACCGGTTTTTTTGATTGGCTCACAGTTTAAATGACTAAATTTTGGATCCCACTTGATCTCGAAATGATGATGATCGTCATGATGCTGTCCAGTTTTATTCACTGTAATATCCAGTTTTTGCAAGTCAGGATAAACATGGCTGAGATGTTCATAACGATGATGAATCCAGTGCTCACATTCAGTTTTTTCATGGCCAGAAAGCGACCCATTTAAATGAATATGCATATCAAGTTTCTCAGTACGCTTTTGCGACATAACTTTCATCTCCTATTCTTTGACTTTATGATTCGACTGCTCGCGTGTTCGACGTTGATGTGAATTTGCGATCCCTAGTTCTTCACGATACTTCGCAATTGTTCTTCGCGCAATACAAAATCCTTGTCGATTGAGAATTTTTGTCAATGCTTCATCTGAAAGCGGGTTATTTTGGGGTTCATGTTCAATAATATTATTCAGAATATGCTTAATGGCTCGATCGGAGACAGTGTCTTGGTGGTGCTTGATTGAGCGTGAAAAGAGTTTTTTACAGTCCCAAATTCCAAACGGAGTTGCAATCGTTTTGTGTTGAAGTGTGCGAGATATCGTTGACTCATGTAAGTTTAATTTCAGCGCAATATCGCTCAAAATCATCGGCTGTAAAGCCGATTCGCCATAGGTAAAAAAATCTTTCTGATATTCAGCAATTGCTGAGGCTACTCGTAACATCGTATTAAATCGCGTTGTGATCATTTTTTTTAAAACCACTGCTTCTTGATAATGCTTTCGGCATTCCTCTCGTTTTGAAAGATTTTCTGGCCAATCAAGAATCTCAATATTTGGGACAAGTGCCGGGTTTAATCGCGCGCTATATCCATGCTCATTTTTTTCAATAAGAATATCAGGGAGATTGTATTTTTCTTCTATGGATAGAGTCGGCTCATAATGCATAATCATATTAGCTGGACTCCAGTACAATAAATTAAGCTCTTTTGTATTTAATTCTTCTAATTTATGGCTAAAATCTCCATGACTCAGATACTCATAAAGAGCTTGATATTGTTTTAAACCTTGAAGCTCAGGTCGATACTGTAATTGCCACAGTAGACATTGGCGCGTCGTGCGAGCTCCTAAGCCTATGGGAGATAAACTTATCAACCATCGATCGAGGGCATTTTGTGTGTTGCTTGAAAAACTTTCAAATACCTCTATTGGACAAAAGCCTCTTGCATCAATCGCTTCAATAAGTTCCATGGCAGCGGGCCAGTAAGAGTAATCTAATATTGTTCGATCTAATGAATCATGCATGAGAGCTGCGATTGGGCAGATCGAGCGATCGGGAATATTTTCTAAAAAAGATTCATCTGATTTTGATGATGATGGATATGTAAAATCAAAAAATGGATTTTGCTCTCTCCAAGTGGACAATGTGCGCTCAATTTCTTCATGGGAAAAAGATAATAATTCAATAGCTTGCTTTAACGATGGAGTTAAGCTGAGATGCATGGATTGATGCATTTTCAGCGCTTGTGTTTTCATATGCTCTCTCAAAAATATTACGCAAATTCACGACTCTATTAAAAGAATATGCGTTTTCAATCTGAGATAGGAGCATGTTCACGTGCCTATCAAAGCATAGCAAGCGTTTCGGCTATGTTAAAAGCAGTGGTGTGTCGAATAGAACTCTTGAATATCCTCTCTCGGATTAAATCTTAATATTTTTATTTTTCTCGGGCTTGAAGCCTCAACAGCATGAGATAATTCTGCAATCTCTTCTAGACATTCTTCTGGTTTGAGAATGTGGAGAGGACTCGTCACTTCTTCAGCTGATGAAAAGGATAGACTGCTTTGAATATGATTGCAGCGCTCTGCAATATCTGGTTGCTCGCTAAACGTTAAAACTTGCTGAACCCGATTGAGTTGATGGGTTGCGGCGAGTAACGCACTCTCTTCTAAAACACATTTGTATTGTTCCATGATACTTCTGTAGTTGCTTTCATGTAATTCAAGCTGAGCGATATAATGCTCTTGATCAAGAGAGAGTTTTGTTTGTATATCCCTGTATTTTTTTAGAGATTCTAATATTTCCTGTAAGTTTTTATTTAGGCGGCGGTATTCACTGATTTGTGTTCGATGACCAATATGATCTAAATTTGTATGACTATAATGTGGTTGAAGAACACGCAATTTTGACAAGATGTGATTTTTCTCACACTCCAATTCTCTAATTTTTTGAATATTATCCATATATTCTTGAGCAATTCTCGCATGATTTTTGATCTTCGAATTATATCGCTGAACTATTTTGTTCTTTGATATCTTATCATTATCAACTTGCCAATCGGTTTTGATATTGTCTCGATTTTGCCTCATATGCTGAATGGAGGTAATGATGCTGTCACGATCGGAGTCTTGTATATTTTCCTGCCCAAGCATGAGAGGATTGTGAGATTTTTTTTCTAGAATGCTTGTATAGACATCCTCGGTCAGGCGCATAACCCATTCCATATCAGAAAAGTCATCAAACGCACTTAAGAGTTCGATTGCAAAAAGCGATGGATATTTCACAAGATGATAATAAAAAAGACTATAAAATCTCAAAGTTCCAGCATGGATATATAAATCTATAAAGCCTTTTTGCAAAATGCTTTCTCTATGCTCAATGAAAGGAAAATTCTCCATATACAGAAATTCTAAGCCATCGTATATAAAGACAAGCTTCGAAAACACCCCAATACCGGCCTCAATCACGTTATTGTCGAGTTTGGTTTTTGATAAGTCAACGATCAGTTCTTTGAGCTTTTCAATTTGCTCAGCAGAGAAAGTATGATTAGGAGATTCTATCGCAATTGTAATAATGTCACGGATATCAGAGAGAATATGAGCCATGCAGCAAATTTAAAGTATGAATAGAGATATTATCTCAATGTTTTAAATATATTTCAATATATCAATGAGATGTGCTTTTTTTCGGTTTGTTTTTTATAACATTGCTTATCGGGTTGATATTTGGAATATGAGCTGTATGCAGAATTTTTTGATATGTTTTATGTGCATTCTGATATTCTTGTGTTCTAAAAATCAAACTCTCATGATTGGTTTGTATATGAGATTCTACTACAGACATAAAGTGTGCAATTAAACGGAGGTTTTTTTTCAACACTTGTATATCCGATTCTATCTTATTGATATATGTTCCTTGAAGCATAAGTTCTTTTTGAAATTTTTTGATTTTATCTTGTATGGCTGTTTTATTGGAATAGCACCTGATTTGCGTGAAAAATGATTGGCTCTTAAATTCCGAATATACAGTCTCAACTTCTTCAATGCAGGCTTCGAGATTACGATAATATTCTTTTTCCGCATCGAGTTTTTTTTGCAGAAGGTGAATTTG
>Ga0194116_10001702_pt1 | contig 30224 bp, 25 predicted proteins | sample TA2MahsurfametaG_4_FD_148617 | JGI IMG/M metagenome (GOLD analysis project Ga0194116, IMG submission 148617) | Freshwater microbial communities from Lake Tanganyika, Tanzania - TA2015008 Mahale S9 surface | ecosystem: Environmental > Aquatic > Freshwater > Lake | place: Tanzania: Lake...
CCCCATTTGTTTCAAATTAATTTTCATATAATGATTAACAAAATTAAACTTTTCAGTCTTTGAAAAATTTTCTAAAATTGTAAATTATATTATTCAAAAATGGAGAATTTACCAAAATTAGTTAAAGAAGTCAATAATGATTTAAATAACATAAAACAAATAGAGTTTGAAGTAAATTTTTTAAATTTCAACAAATCATTTTTTATTAATTTAAATATACACTAGATATTCGAAGTAGCTTATTTATTATATTTTATTTTGAAATAAAAGCAAATCTTCATTGTATTTAATTATAATAAATTAATTTGCATCGACAAAATTTAATATTTTTTAATTTAACTACTAAAATAATTAAACAAAGAATAATTCATCTTTTACGACTACAAACTCAGATAATCTAAATTTTCAAGATCACTTACTAGAAGAAGAACCATTAAATTTAAAAATTGAAAAAATTTACTTAGACTCTTATTATTACGATAAAGTAAAAGAAAAGAGAGATGAAAAATTTGTTGAATTAAAGGATTTTTATATTTCAGACGTTGTTTCAACTAATAAACTATACAAAGAAATTCAAACAAAAGTTTTAAAGGAATCAGAAAGTATCCATGAAGCCCCTAAAAGAAATTACAATTCCGAATACAAATTATTAGAATCAAAAAAATTAAAACTTTTTGAAATAAAAAAAACCAACTGGGATGAATCCATTGGTGGATTACATGGTTTATTGCTTGAAATCAATCAAATTATAAGAGAATTACAAATTAACAATAGTGATTATAAAGAAATTCAAAAATTTATTGATTTGTATAATTCAACTAAATTGACTTTGGCGACTACATATTTATATAATAAAAAGTATGATATCGGTAAAAGATTAATTGATTAACTTATCAACGAACATCCAAAATATTTAAGACCTTATATAAAAAAATTGGAATATTATCATACAAAAGGAGAATTAGAAAATGCTAAGATAATGTCTGAAACTATAAAAAAAAGGGAAAAAGAATTAGTAGAAGAAAAAGATCGAGTCTATTTCCAAAAAGTGGAAGAAGCCTTCAAAAAAGATTGGGAAATTTATGAAAAGGTTAAATATTTTTATTATCTTTAAATATATAATTTTTTAGAAGAAAGAAGAACAAATGAGAAGTAGTTTTAGTGGCTTTGGAAAAAAAAAAGAAACTGGAGAAGAAGAGAAAAAAGAAAATGAGAAAGAAGAACCTATCATTAAAAAAAAGGAAGAAATTATTATCGAGAATAAAGAAATTAATAAAGTAAAATCTCAAGATCAAATCGCAAAACATTGTGATCAATATTTATGGTTAAAAGCAATATTTGGAGGTTTATTATTTATAGGATCAACTGTCTCCATTTATCTTTTGTTTAGATTCAAGAGAAATTTTATGACTAACAAAAATTAATAAAAAGAAGAATTAATTCCTTCAAAGGCATTATTTTTTCTAAACCAGACAATATTATAAATAGAATAATAAATGCTTATTAATTAGATAATTATTATTTTGTAAATAAAATTAGATTTCGTTTATTATAATTTCTTGAAAAATATGCACTAAAGCTCAAAACATTTTTTAATGTTATAATTATTATTTTCAATTCAATAAGATTTTAAATAATTTACAAAGATAACAAGCCCATCTTTAACATATTTACAAAAAGCATAAAAAATTGAGAAAATTTTCAATTTAATTCATAATCTTATTATAATTCATATATCGTATTCTAGAATCTTCTGGTTTCATCGGTTCCCCCCTAAACCAAATACTATGATGTGTTTTCACATTGATATTTTCGCCGCTCATTAAATCCCTGTGCATATTCCCACATTCAAGTCTTGGTTGTCCTTTATTCTCTCCTATAACAGACCAAAAAACATTTTTATTGCTTATTCCGAATGGAGTATTCCAGAATCCTCCATTTAAATTCGTACCATTTATATCTATATCTGCAACATTATCATTATTCATTATTCTATTATGCTTTCTGAGTAATTTATTAGGAATTAAATCTTTATAGCTTTTTCTCCATTGTTTGGGAATAATTTTTGTTTGATCTCCTGTAATTGCAAGTTGATTAATATAATAATTCGAAATCTTAAAATGCATAAAGGTTTTTTTAGGAGCATTTTCTTCACAGTAAAATCTAAGTTCATTTATATCATCATTGGAAAAACCTGCATCCCCTAAATTTATATGAGAATTGTCATCTAAACTTTCTGGAATTTTAGTACTATCAATCAAAATTTTATTAAAACTCTTATTTTCGAAATCATATTTATAATTGAAAAAAAGGGTCCAACCTCCATTATCAGTTTCCATATCACAGAAAGCTTTAGTTTTACCTTTCATTCCTAAATCAATCCAATAAATTCCAGATTTAGCCTTTGGATCTCCCCATTTTTTAATATCAGCGCAAGATTTTGCTGATTTGTGAGGAAAAAGTCCAAGATTTAAGAGTCTTGGTGGAGAAGGCATAATAAAAACTTTTCTTATTGGAAAATTTTTGTGACACTCTTTTTTACATATATTTATTTCTTTATTTGTAATTATTCTCCCAATTCTTTTTAAACCTGATTTTTTATTTAACATTAATAATTTTGCTACTCTACTCTGTTTTGAAATCATTTGAAATATTTGACTCAAATTATCACAACAAACATTGCAAAAAGAATTCTTACAATCATTTAATTTTTCTGGAGATTTAGTTGCGTAAATGCTATCACACTTTTTAAGAGAATTTAATTTATATAAGGGATTTTGACAAAAGCCCCAAACTTTAGCAGGATATTTCATCAAGAGATTGAAATTTTTTTTATTAGATCTAAAAGCGAATGCTTTTTTTCTTACTTCCTCAGGGAAATTTTCAGGAAGTATTCCATTCTTTATTCGTTTAGTTCTTAAATCGCTTTTTTTAGCTAAAATTTCTGCATATTTTATTATTTTTTTATGAATTCGTTCTTCCATCATATCGTCTGTAGGATATTCACGAAGCTTAATATTAAAATCTTGATTATTTTTGGGCTTAATTAGTTGTAAGTTATTTTTCTGAATAGGATAGCCAAAATAATTGTTTTTTATCTTTTCCATCTCTTTTGAATTTGGCACTTTAACTTTATAGTAATAATTCGTATTTTCTTTATTGATTTTCTCGTTCAAATTGGGATTTTTATTATATAAATTATTTTCTTGAGTTTTTATTTCGTTGTTTCCATAATTTCTTTTATTAATTATGTTATTCAAATTATTCCTATTGAATCTATGAAAAAAGTCATTTTGACACACTGATAGAGAAATAAAAAAAGCAAATGAGCAAAGAAAATACATAGAGATTAAACCATTAAATTTCTTCATTTTTATTTATTGAAAACAAATTTATTTTTATTAAATTTAGCAACAATATAAAAATAAAAGCTAACACAAAATTTGATTTTATTTTCAATAAACATTTATAAATTACTTTATTAATTGTTTTATTTGTAAGATTCAAGAATAAATTTTGGTTATTTTTATTCTGAGACATGCAAAGATTAAAATTAAATCGTTTAAACAAAATTTAAAAATATAAATGGACAATCCTAATGATAAACCTGTAATCTATGTGGGTGGATTAGATGATCAGGTGGATGAAAAAGTTTTGCATGCTGCGTTTATACCTTTTGGGGAGATTAAAACAATAGAAATGCCTCTAGATCATAATACTGGTAAATATTCTTTACTATTTTAATAATAAAATCTTATTAAAATAAATCTAAATAATTATCTATTGATATTAAATAAATTTTAAACATTATTCTTATTTTTAAGAAAGGCACAAGGGATTTGGATTCATTGAATTTGAAGATTTTGAAGATTGTCTTCATGCAATAGAAAATATGAATGATGGAGAATTATGTGGAAGAGTATTGAGGGTTAATTTTGCAAGGCCACAAAGATTTAGAGAAGGATACTATAAGCCTATATGGATGGAGGAAGAATACAATAAAAAGGAATTGAAAGAAGAAGATGAGAATATTGAAAAAGAAAAAAATAAGAAAATCAAACAAGAGAAAATGTTTTTTGCTTAAAATATTTAGAAGTTTTCTTGAATAATTTTTTAATTAAGAAAATAATTTAAATTATTTCTATTGGTAATTTTTATATTTTTTATCAATATTAAAATAAAAAATATTTATAAAATCCTATTTTTATAAAATTTGTAAAAAATTCTTTATTTATTTAAATTTATATTTTCAACAAATTGAGACATTATTCTATAATTTAGGTTTTTATTTATTAATAAGCATCTATCCGAGATAGTATAGTGGTAAGTATACCTGCCTGTCACGCAGGTGACCGGGGTTCAATTCCCCGTCTCGGAGTTCTTTTTTTAAAAAAATAAAAATAAAAATAAAGCATTTCTGGATATCTACTTCAAACCTAGATCAATTTGTGAAAAGGAGATTGAAGTTCTGAAGAAATTTTCACTTCAGCTGGCTATTACTAATTCAAAGTATTCTATATAAAATTAATATTATTATATAATTATCATTATTAGTATAAGCTAGTTCTGTTTTTTTTGTTTTAATATTAAAGTGGTTGTTAAACCTTAAACCAAACTAAACTAAAAATAAATAAAAGAAAAAAGAAAGACTGCTCTGTATTTGCAAATGAGGGTTTAAATCAATCCAAAGAAATTTCAAAATAAATATAAATGAAGTTTTCAACAATAGAGAACATTATATCAAAAAATCATAAAACCTATTTAGAGAAGAAATATTAAATCAACAAGATGTCTTTATGATTTTCTAGAAATATTCTCTTTCACTATTGAAAAAAAATCACATAATAAAATTTTTAAAAATTTTATTGATTTATGAAAGTTTTTATAATTCAAATTCAAATCTATTATAAATCAATTCAAAGAAGGAAAATTCTTCTATCAATGATGATGATAAAAATATAAATTATTCAATTTTAGATAAAAACAAAATTATTGAAAAATGACTTATTTTCTTTTGGTAAAATAATCAAAGAAAGTGAATTAGACTCAAACTAATTTTTCATTCTAACTATCTTTGACCAAGCCAATTTGAATAAAATTTATTAATAAATTCTTTAGAATAATGTAATAAAATAATAATTTAATAATATTAAATTTTTATTAAATAACTTAATAATAATCGTTAAAAGCCTCTAGGATAGTAATATTATTCTTTATATATCTGATTTTGTTTTTATCTAATAAATTTTCTTACCAACTAGTTCATTATTTAAAACTTCAATTAATAGTTGCCATAACACAGAATTTTTATATTTAAAAAATAATTTTAAAATTTTAAATGATTTATGGCAAGTAGATTGTTTACATTCATAAATGAAACAAAATATCTGAAACTTTTAAATAATCTAAACAAAAATAGTCAAATTTGTATATTTACACTTTAGATTTAAATATAATTATTAATATTTTATTTATATCAGTTTATCTTGAGGTTTTTTATTTAATATAACTAAAGTGAATAATTAAGCAGAAAAATTTTAAATATGTTGTTTTTCGAATAAAATATAATCGGATAAATTTTTCTAAATATTGAAATAATAGAATTTTCATAATATAAATTCTTATTCATTTTAAAAAAGCTTAACTTTTGTATTTTCTTAATTTAATATCAAGCTTTCTTCAATTATTTACTTAGCAAACCATTGATTATTATCTGCATATATAATTTTTAATTGCCATGGTCTCTAGAATTATTTACAAATTATCCTTATATTAATAAAATTGCTTTAATAATCATGAATAAAAATTAAATTTTCTATAGTGTAAAATACTTAATTTTATCTAATTTTACATATAATATTTTAGCATTGAAATAAATATAAATTTTATGAGAAGAGGCAAAAAATTTCATCTCAATTTTCTACTTTGATGTGTTATAAATAATTGTAAAATTTAAATTTTAATCAATTCCAACTAACATAAAAAACAATAATTTTACCAAATTTAAATGGATGAAAAACATATTTTAAAATATAGGATAATAGAATCAAGCAGTGAAGACCCTGATAATCCATTACACGAATTAATGAGAGGTAATGAGATATCTTATAAAGATTTTTTAAATGATGTTTTAAAATTTTCCTGAGATTTTATTTTGTTTAATTATAGCTATATTCAAAAAATTCTTATTATTTTGGTTAAAAATTTTAAAAATATAGTAAATTGAAACTTTCAATTATAAATTTATCTATTCAAGTAACAAATATTTTAAGGCTTTAAATTGTAAAGGTCCTGATTCTAGTGGGTGGTCTTCAATGCGATTTTGTACATATCCACAAGAAATTCTATTACAATTTATCTCTCCAATTTGTTTAAAACAAATTAATATTCTTTCTCATGAAAAAAGAATCTCTTCTTTGGTTGAATTTTACTGTTATTATCCTCAAGATACTACAGAAGTCCATCCGAATTATAAAAGTCTTTTCTTTGAGAAGCTAGGATATATTCGAATGGATAATAATTCGAAAACAAATTACAAAGCAAGGGAATTTCGTAGAGTTTATGTTGAAACTAATTGCTATTATTTGAAAATAGTTTTTCATAAAAATTACGTAAATAAATTTAATATTTTTAATCAAGTGTCTATAATAAACTTGGAATTTATGGGAAGCCCTATATATATACAAGCAAACGACCTGATTTTATTTGAGCAACTTAATTTAGAAATAAAAGACTACGAAATCGACGATATTACTCAAGAAAAAATCAAAATAATGAAAAATTTATTAGAAGAAAATATTAAAAATGAAGATTTTGATGAGGCTAAGAAAATAAAAGCAAATATTGATAAAATTAAATTATTCGGTAAAAAATTACTTGATTTGGAAAATCAAAAAAAAAAGCTTTTGAGCCTCGAAGATTTTGAATCTGCAAAAATAATTAAAATGGAAATAGACAGGTTAAAATCTAAAATAAAACATATTGATAAACAAATTGGTGAAATAAATCATTATTCTATTATCCTCGGAAGTCCTAATAATATTAATAGCTCTGTTGAACTCAATAAAAGTATAGGCATAATTTCAAATATAAATGATGAAATCAAAGATAATCTTGAAAATAGTAATAAAGAGAAGAGTAATGAAAATGAAAAAGAAAAAGAAAGTGGGAATAATATCATTAATAAATCATTGTTAATGGAGAATCCAAAAGATATGTGAGAATACATTTTTAAACAATTTTTCTAAAAATGTCTTTAATTGTTAAAAATTAAAATCAATAAAAATCAATTATAGGTCTTTCATAACTTCAAATGAAAATAATCAAATAAATATAAACATTGATAAAAGTATTTTAAACAAATCATTGGAAAAAATAGAAGAAAAAATTGAAGAGGCAATTCCATATGAAGACCAAGTATTTTGATTATTTAATAATTTTTCTAGAAAGAATAATTTAGATTCAAGATATTTATTACATTTTTAAAATACAATAAAATAAATCATTTTTTAAATTTTATTTTATTTAAAAAGATTATACCAGCTTTACGTAAAAAAAGCAAAACTTCAGTTGCAGTTGAAACCACAAATCCCAATATTGTTTTAAACGTTTCAACATCTATTAACCAAGAGGATTTTCTTTGGGCGAAAGGAGAACTGGAAGAACTAGATCAAAAAGTTCGACTTAGTTACGAGCCATTTGTACAATTTTTAGGTGAAGAAAGTTTGAAAAAGCTTTTTTCGCGTCATGTACTTTGGAAAGAAGAAGGATTAGAAGACTTTACTAAAAAACTTAATGAAATTTTTAATGAAAAGAACGAAAATGTTAATCAGCTTATAAATCTTTCTATGAAATTATTAAATATTTTACTGAAAGAAAAACACCCTCAGATTCCTCTTAGAGCAATTGATGTTTTTGAAAATATTTTGGAGATATTGCAAAAGTTGAATACTCATTCAAAAAGAGGGGAGAAAATTTCTTATGATTTTAACATAACAGATAATATTCTAATTCGAATTAAAGAAAAATTAGGCGATGTCAACTTTAAGCTTAGGAATAAAGCTATTGAATTATATTGGTATATGCTCAAACAAAATTTTTGCGATTTTAATAACTTATTAACTGAATTATTAGAAGAAGAATTCAAACATATAGATAGTAAAAAAGTTCAAAAATCCTCAAAAGTAATTTTAGCAAAACTTTCAATATTTGATAGAGTACTTGAAGACTTTAACAGCATAATAAATGATAAGAGAACTGATCATAATACTTTTCCTATGACTATTATTTTAAATTATGCTGTGGAAAATCTAGCGCATTCCAAAAGTGAAGTGAGAAAACTTGCTAGAAAAGTTTTGCTAAAAATAAATCAAATTTTTGGATTTAGAAAAATTGAAAATTCTTTAATGAAAAAAAGCGAAGAAAAAGAGCTAGAAAAACTAACTGATGAAATCCCAGAAGTTGTGGATTTGATAAAAGTTTTACAAATTAATAAGTTACAAATCAATCAGCAAGCGAATTCACCTAAAATTAGATCAAGTTCTCAAGGATGTCCAGGTCCAGAAAAAAAAAGAAATGGTGAAAAGAAAGCTAATAATAAAAATACAAAAACTAAAAGCATTAATAAAAGTAATAATAATAACAAAAGCGATGAAAAAAATGAAGAATCTAATTCCAATTTGATAAATTTAGGATTAGATAAGGATATTAGTGATGGAAACATCAATGAAAAAGATAGTAAAAAAAGAAAGAATAAGCAAACAGAATCCCAGCTGAATAAAATAAAGGATTTAATATGCAGTTATTGTGGAAAAACAGATAAAAAATTTATTTCTCAAACAAATTTAGATGAACATGTAACATCTGAATGTTTGCTATTTAGTAATTGTATTAAATGCCAAAAAAATTTAGAAATTAGATTGTTAAATAAACATATGCTTTCAGACTGTGCTTTTAAACAAGATTTTCGAGTTTGTAAAAGATGCAAAGAGGCTATTATAATAACAGAATATGAATCTCATGTAAAAGAAAATAATTGCAATCCTGCGAAAAATATAAATACATGTAATAGATGTCCGCTTTGTCACAATGATGTACCGCCACTCGATAAAGGATTTGTACAGCATCTTGTAAATGATGGATGCCCTAAACAAAAAAGGAAATAATTTTTTATTTATTAGATGAAACAATAAATCATAAAATTTGTTAATTTTTTAACAGAATTTATTAATTTTATACATAATATATATTTCTTCCACAGTGATTTGTATTTTAAAAAATCTTAAAAATATCACATTTTTAAGATAAAACTAAAATAAGTCTTTTCTATAGAAATTAGTAAAAAACATAAACTTAGAATTCAAATAAATAAAAATAAATAATTACAATATTTTTAAAAAATATATTTATTAAGATTACATATATGAATAATTTATCAATTTCTTAATTATTTTATTCATTTAGCTGGAACAACATTATTTTGTGAAGCCTTTTCATTTACAACTGATGTTTTTAATATTTTAAAACTACACATCAGATTTTCATCTACATGCATTAAAGCACCAGCATTATCAAATTGATTGCAATAATTAGGGGCGGAAAATATTGTAACTAATTGCTTATCTCCAAAAAACTCGTATCCATGCTCAACAACCTATTAAATTATAAATAAACCTATATATTAAAATTTAAAAATATCTTGAATTTCTTTTAGTATAGGCTTGAAACTAAAAAGTTTTTTTAAAAAATTCTATTCATTATTTTACTTGATGTCCTCGACAAACTAAATCCATATCAAATTTCGCTAAATATTCACTGAGCACTTTTCCACTAAAGGTATTTGATATTCCTCTTTCATTTTTACCCCATTCTTTAACACTTTTATCAGGATCAGCCCATAATAAATCACATAACAAACCTATATTTGTTAAATTTATAAATTTTCAAAAAAAATTTAAAATAATATTTAGAATTAATAATAATCTCCTAAATAATATAAAATATCCGTTAAATTAGTTTTACCTTGTTCAGGAACATCTGTAGGTCTAATCACTTTTGCTAACTGATCTAAAGAATTTAAATCTGGAGATAACCCACCGTGCATACATAGTATTTTATCATCTATACTTGCAGCAATTGGTAAGCAATTAAAACATTCAGTAAATATTTTCCATATTTTTATTGAATATCTTCTTTTACATTCATCATAAAAACCATATTGTCTATTAATTGAAGCGCATTCGTGATTTCCTCTTAGAAGAAAAAATCCTTCTGGGTATTTTATTTTATAAGCAAGTAATAAACAAATTGTTTCAAGAGAATATTTTCCACGATCAACATAATCTCCTAAAAATAAATAGCTCTTATCATCTGGAGATCCACCTAATTGAAATAGTTTTAATAAATCGAAATATTGTCCGTGTAAATCTCCTAAATATGAAATAATTTAATTCTATCTGTAATAAAAAAGGAATTTTGAATAACAATGCGAATATAAAAAAACATTATTTAGCGAATCAAAAATTATTTTTATATTTAAAATCTTTTGATTTTCTACTACTTAAATATTATTAATAACTCTTTTCAATTAATAAAATTCAAATTTAAATTTGATTTTTTAAATGAATTTTCTTATTAATTATTCGATTTTAATTATAAGTAGATAAGTTAAAATTATAGTTAACAAGCGAAAAATATTCAATAAGAAAATAAGAATTTTCTGTTTCTTTTGAAATTTAATATTAGAAATTCAAATAAATTTTGTTTTTACCTCCTATATATAAGGGAGAAACTAATTCTAAATACACTGGTTGTGACATGAAAATTTTTTTTAGACTCATTACATAACCATTTATTTCTGTTTCTGTCAAAATTGTATGTTTGTTCAAAACAGTACTATAAAATTATAATGTATTAAATAATTTCATGATTACGGCTTTGCTTCTAAAAGTCTTTTAATGATAGCATCTAATGTACTGCTTAGATTTTGTAAGTTATTCTCCATTTGCTTGATTTTTTAATATATAATAAATTTTTAAAAAAATTCATTTTGAAAATTTTGGAATAAAATTATTAATTTTTAAGCAAATAAGAAGCTAAATAATTAATTAAATAAATTTAAAATTTTAAACAAAAGAAAATTTTTTGTTTCTTTAATGATATTGATATTTATATTTTTAGATTCATCAGTAAAAACTTATTTTGTGTTATGAATTTAGATAATTATTTTGTATGTTTAAGAGTTTATTTATTTTTTATATTTAGTAATTGAAATAAATTTTTGAAATCAATTAAGCATATAAATGTGATAAAAATTCTTTATTAATATAGTGTTGTTATTTTCAAAATCAAATAAAAATAATAAATTTTATTTTAGTGATAAAAAATTATTTTTTTTTATTTTTATATTGAAGAAAAATGAGTTTTATTAAAAATTGCTTTTTACAGCTTGTATTGTTGGGGGTAATTTAACATATAAAATAGTATTGATAATCAATAAAACTTAGAACATTCAACAAATTATTTATAATTTAGTCAAATTTTCTTTTACAAAAAAATTGTCAAATTTAAATAAAATTATTTTAGATTTCTGTAATAATTACAGGAATTTTTATGACAAATAGTGAGTTTATTATTGCTAATGAAAATCCAATGTAAATTTTTAATCATTTTTTTATATAGATTCTATTATCTCTTATTGAGTTTTAATACTTCCTTAGAGATCTATTCTTAAATTTTAATTATTTGTTATTTTTTGAATTTAAAATGCAGAACAATTTTGAGCAAAGAATACAAAAATATTAAATACCCTTCCCCTTTATTAAAGACTCCTTATCCTATAGATGATTTTGAATTAAGCTTGGTAGTTCCTTCCTATAATGAAGAAAAAAGACTACCCATTATGATGGAGAATACTATCAAAGTATTTTATTTATCAAATATTCATATGAAAATTTAGATAAGATTTTTAAATATTAAATTTTATTCGTTAACTTCAATTAACAATTAAAAAAGTATTTTGAGACTTTAAAAATTAAATATGAAATAATTCTTGTTAATGACGGCTCAAAAGACAGTACTTGGGAAGTAATGCTAAATATAATTAAAAAATATCCCAAAAACTTCATTTATGCAATTTCATATGGGAAAAATGCAGGAAAAGGCCATGCAGTTATGACAGGTATGAAATATACAAAAGGAAAATATATTTTAATGCTTGATGCTGATGGAGCCACAGAAACTCAAGATTATGTAAAATTAAGGAAAGAATTAGATCAAATAAAAACAGAAGAAGAGGAATTAGGTGTTGCTATAGGTTCAAGAGCTCATTTGGCTAATGCAGATTCCGTCAAAATTGAGGTATAAAATATCACTGACTATTAACTTAAAATTAACCAAAAAAGAAAATTAAAAAAAAATTGATTTGTTATTTTTGTAAATATTAAAATTAGAGAAATTTCATTAGAAAAATGCTTGGAATGATTAATAATTTTTTTGTCGAAGTATTGATTGGAGTTAAAGAAATAAAAGATACTCAATGCGGTTTTAAATTATTTACTAGAAAAGCTGCAAATAAAATAGTTTTTAATACTCATTTAACCAGATGGGCATTTGATGTGGAAATGTTATATATTGCAAAAAAGTAAAATAAATTACTTTTAAATATTTATATATAGATTTGATATTCCAGTAAAAGAAATTTCGGTTAATTGGAGAGAAATAGAAGGATCAAAATTAAATGTAGTGACTGCTTCATTATCATTCTTTAGAGATTATTTCGCTATAATAATTTTTTATGCAACTGGATTCTGGAAATTAGTAATGTAGAAAGACCAGACAAAAATAAAGCAACTCTTATTATTTGTTTTTCAAATTTGAATTATGAAATAAAATTAACGATGGGAAATATTTTATTAAATATAATATTTTAAATATTCGTAATTTTAATTGAAAATAACTATTTTAATAAACTTTCAATTATAAAAATCACATTATTTTATCAATTAATGTTCTTTTTTACAGCATTTTTTTATTATAAAATAACTAAAAATATAATTTTAATTTATGGACAAAAGTTTAAATAAATGAAATTTAATTTTTAATATAATAACGATAATTTGGTAATTTTATAAATAAGATTGAACTTGACATTTATGAAAACATCCGAAAAATAAAATAAAATTAAAATTTTTAGAGATAACTTATTAAAAATATGAATATTCATGATCATCTAATAAATTTGCTTTATTATCATTATTTTAATTATTTAATTGTTTTGAGTTAAATTTTATTTTAATATATAGTTTTTTAGTTTATTTGCTAATTGACTTTCATGTAAATTTGCTCAATATTTTTCTTATTATTTACTAATAACAGATTCACAAATTCTTCCAAACATGTATTATGTATTAAAATAACCTCTCCAGTCTCTTCATCTATTGAATTTAAGACTTTTCCAAAATTATTTCCACATAATTCCATAGAAGCAGCTGTATTATTTTGACTTAGCGTTTTTAATTCTTCAAAGTTTAATTTATTAACATTGATATAAAACCAATAATGAAATTTTGTAAAATATTTTTTTTTAAATTCTTCTTTGCAATAAATACATCTTATGACTTTATCTTGCACTGGGAATATCATATTTTCATTGCTCTCACTATCGTTTGTGTTTATATTATTTTTATTAGAGTTTAAATGAATATCAGAATCACTGAGATAGTATAGAACAGCATTCAAACTAGATAAAATATTCAAATTATCATTCTTAGAAGAACTCAAAATATTTGCATTGGCTAAATTTAAATTGCTATCTGTATTTGTAATCCATGAACTTTTAGAACAAGCTTCTCTCCGATATAATTCTCTTTTTTGGCTTGTTTTTTTAATGTAATTTGTATGAAAATGTATATCAAGATGATTTACGAAATTTCTATATTGGCTTGTTCTATAACCGCAGATTGAGCATATATTTTTTATATCTGAATACAATGAATTTAGTACTTTTTTAAATAAATCTTTATATGATTCTTTTTCTGTAAAGTCCTTAATTTTTAATAAATCAAAAACACTTTTTATTTTTTTATTATCTTTTTTTATTTCATTTAAAGGATTATCTTCTGAAATACTTTCATAAAACCATTTAGCTAAAGAGCTGAAAAAGGGACTTTTATAATCTAAATGAACATTTGATTTACTGATAAAACTATTTAAGTAATTAATACCGGAATCGTTTATATTTTGAATATTTTGTCCATCAACTGTGACTCCAAGAGGGATACGACCATTAGATTGATTAGCAATAATATTTCCAAATTGATTTATATTATCAATCATTGGTAAATTTTTAAAAGAATGATCAGCTCTTGGAATGAGATTCCCTGTTGAAATACCAGTTCCTGGTGGATGCCCTAATAAATTTGTAATATTTTGCCCTGTATGAATAAAAATATTTCCTTGTTGCGCAGCAGGATTTAATTGTGGATTAATTGGTCCCAATGGAGGAAAAGGAGCTCCTCTATTTCCTGCTGCTACCATTTGATTTATATTTGGAATTTTTGGCAAAGGATGAGATAAATAATTATAACCCATAGCAGATTGAATATTTTGTATATTTCCTTGAGCTGGTGGAAACATTATTTGTTGATTAGGAAATCCTAAATTTGCCCTTGTATTAAAATTTGGATTGTTTCCTATATTTGTAATGTGAAAATTAGGATTGTTTAAAGTCATAGCGTTTAGAGGAGTTATATTAGTTTGTTGTTGAGATGATGTTGGTAAAATACCAGAATTTATATTTGGGAAATTATTTCCTGTTGAATTTGGATTGTGTAAATTTATTTGAGGGGTATTAATCTGGTTAGCAACGAATTGATTTCTATTAGGATTTATTGTTGTTAAATTAATATCAGGATTTGAAGAAATATCAGATTGCATTTCTTCAATTTTTCTTTTTTTAATTGGGACATCTTTCATAGCTTTATTCTCTCTATCAATCTCTGCTTCTCTAATGATCTTCTTTTTCATAAATGAATGCTGAAAGGTTTTTTCATCTTCCGAGTTTTCAGAAGAAGCAGAGCTAAATAAATGATCAGCTTCTTTATTTTTATCCTTTGTTTTCGTTATTGAAGGTAAAAGGCTTTGATTCATATTTCCTTTTCCCAAGAGTATATTATTTGTTAAATTGTTTGTGGAAATATTGTTTAAATTTGGAAAATTATTCAAACCAGAATTAATTATACTTTGAGCTTTATTTTGAAGAATATTTATTACTTGGTCTTGCTGATTCGAAAGATTAGTACTTGGTTGCTTTTTTATAAAATTTAAATTTAGTTTAGTATTGTTTTTATTCGGAAGAGTTTGGTTTAGATTATTTGAAAATGTGTTATTATTATTATTTGAAATTTTATTTAAATAAAAATTATTATTTAAATTTTGAGTTTGATTATAATTTAAATTTAGAGAATTATTTGAGTTGTTGATATAATTATTATTTGAATTGATTATACTATTGTTATTGCTATTGGATTTTCCGTTAACATTCTGTTTTTCAAATTCTTGAATTTGTATTTCTCTTCTTTTTTTTTCAATCTCTTCATTGTAATTATCATACTTTTCTATTATTTCAGGCCTTTCGCGTAATAATTTTTCTTTTAATCTATCTAATCCCAATTTAAATCGAAGCTCATCTAAAATTTTTTTGCCTACATAATGCTTCCATGAATAATAAAGCTTGAATAAACTTATTTTATTTTCTTCTTCAATTGAGTCTCTATAAGCATCACTGAAAATTTTAGTTAATTCATCAGAGTTTGAAAAAAATTCCAAATAATCCATTCCAACAGATTTAATTATTGAATCTATTGTATAGAGTAGAAGTAATTTATTTTGAGGATCATGTTCCTTTATTTTGAATTTTAATAAAATAAATTTGATAAATAAAAATTTATTTAATTGTATTTTAATGTAAAATTGTTAATCTACTTCGAAAGATATTTTAGTTATTAGTCTGCTAATTTTAACAGCCATATCAATATTTTCAGAAGCAATTCCTGTAATATCCTGAATTATATCTCTGCTATTATATATGTTAGATTTTGAAATCAAATTTGCTAATTTCTTTTTTATTTCTAGTAGAATTGTCATCTGGTGGTTATTCATATTAGTCATACTTATAATAAATTTTAAAATGTAAATATATATATTTTATAAGTATAATCATTAAATATCTTGCTAATATTAATATTAGACATAATAAAAAATTAATTTATTAGTTTTATCAATTTATCCTTTCTGAATCAGCTTATTTATTTTGATAGAATATTTTGTTAAAAAAATTATATTATGCATCTCAATTTATAAGTCTATTTTATATTAAATTTCAGATTCTACATTTTTAGTTATTAAAATCAAATAAATTTATCTATGAAATAGGACAATTCTTTAATGTTTTGGAAGTAACAGGTCCTGATGCAGAAAATAACAACATATTGTTATAAGTTGCATTCAAATTATCATCACTTTTGAATAATGTAATTGCTTTTTTAAACTTCTTATCATTTAATTGAGATGTAATTTCCTTTTTAAAATTTATTCCTTCAATAGTAACATTTTCTCCAGCTTGGGCATCTAAATAAAGAATAAATTAATTATAAATTCAAAAATGATTATTTACTTTCAGCTGGTCTTAATAGTTCGACGATAGAATCATCTTCTGTACAACAGCTTAAAACCATTCCATTTGAATAGAATTCTAAAATTAATATTTAAAATTAAAATGAATAATAAATAGTTAAAATAATTAAGCAATAGAGATTTAATTATTTTGTTTCGATTTATTATTCGACTTCATAAATCAAAGATCTCATTTACCTCCTAATTTCTTAGGCCTTAAATTTGCGAAAACGATAACGTTTTTGTTCAAAATTTCATCTTCTTTAACATATTTTCTCAATCCAGTTCCTATTTCTCTTGGTTGTTCTTCTCCTAAATCAATTTTAAGTCTATATATATCTTCAGAATTTTCTAAATATTTCAATTCAATAACTTTTCCAACTCTTAAATCACATTCTGAGAATAATTTTAATTTTGCTTCTTTTTCTTCATCTTCTTTATTTTTGTTATTGTTATTTCCTTTATTTTCAGCTTTTGGTGCTGCTTTTTTTATTTCATCTTTTGAAGAGTTTTTATTTTCATTTTTTGAATTTTTGTTGATGATCATCTTTTTATCTGTTTCTGGATTTGTTTCTTTTTCATTTTTAGGAGCAATTATAATATTAGCATTTGTGTTTGTATTTAATGAATTAATTTGAGTTTGCAATGAATTTACACCTAATTGTGTGTCTAATTTGCTAATCATTGAATTTAATTTATTTATGGATTCTTTGAAAATTAATCTGACGTTTATATTCGACATTTTTCTCGATGCAATGAAAAAAATATTCATTTTTTAATAAGAATAAAATTAAATTCAAAATAAAATTCATATTTAAGTGTATTCTATTCAGACTTTTTAACTTAAATATATTTAATTATTAATTAATTTTTATTTTGATGTATTTATCTTTTTAATATTTTAAATTTATTATTTTATTTTTTGATATATTTTGGGATTTTGAATTTTAAATTAAATAATTATTTTAAAATTTAATATCATTTCTCTTTTCTCAACTTATTAAAAAGTATATTAAGAAATTCATTTTGATTTCCAGTATTATTTAACTGATTGTTGTTGCCCATATTATGAGCTCCAAACCCTTGATTATAACCTAAAGTATTCTCAAAAGTTTCTGTATTAGCATCTTCATTTAATAAATTATCCATATCATATTCATCATCTTCATTTATATTTTCATATATATTTTGTTTGTTTGAGAAATTATTAAAATTGTTTTTATTGCTTATCTGATTACTTATATTACTATTTACTAAATTATTATCTGAGTTAATCTTTTTCACTTTTTTTTCTGTATAATTTAAATTAAGATTTAAATTGAAACTTTGATTTATTTTTGAGGTTTTTATATTATTTTTCCTTCCAATTGTATTTTCAGAATTTTTTCGATCAAATCCAAAAGCTCCAGATGAAGTACTTTTAGGAGTGTTAATATTCCCGCTAAAATTGCTAATGTTATTATTGATGCTTAATTTATCATCATGTATATTAAAAAAGTTTTCACTGCTGTGGCTATGATGTAACTCAATATTTTTATTGTTTAAAATTTTATAATTAAATTTATTTTGAAAATTATTGTTTGATAAATTTTCGTTATTCATTTCTGATTCACTCATGTTTGGTATTTTTTTAATACTACTTTCTAAAGAATTTGTTTCTGGTTTTTCTAATAAAATTTTTTCCATGAGATCTCTTTTATTTATCAAATCATACATTTTAACCAATCTTCCATTAACTCTTGCTTTTCCGAAATTAATTATATCATTATTATTTTCAACTAATTCCAAGTTTTCGTCAGATGATTTATTATTATTTTTTTCTATTAAATCACTAAAAGAATCTTCAGATATGTCTGAAACGCTTTCTTCATCATTGTTTTTCATAATTAAATTATTTGAATATTGATCATTTGGAGTCTGAATATTTATCGATTTTTCGTTCTGTTTATTTGTATTAAAAAAATTTAAATCAATTGTTTTTATTTTATTTAAATTGTTGATGCTGTATTTAATAATATCTTGTGAAAGAATATTTTCGTTTTCCATATTTATTTCTAAATCTTTAGATATTTCTGAAATTTTATTTAAATTTTTCTCGTTTTTTATATAATTATATTGAAAATCATTCCTTTTGTTTTCTTTATCATATTTTTCATCAAGTATTATCTGATTATTGGTTTTTCCTTTTATATTATTAACTTTAGAATTCCTTTTATCGAAAATATTGGAAATGTAGAATTTCTTGTACAAATCATAAAGATTTATTAAAGGATCATGCTTTGATTTTTCTAAATTTGTAGTCTTTTCGTTTTCTAAGATTTTAATAAAAAATTTACTTCATATTTAATTTTAACATAAAAAATTATTTAATTTTCCTTACCATTTTCATAATCCGTCTCTTGATTATCAATTTCTTTTTTAAGAGTCTCATCAAAATCAAAAAACATTCTTTTAATCTCTTTAAATTCATTTGATTTTTCTGTTAACTTCGAAAAATTATTAGTATTGATAATCTTATGAACATAGCAATTAATCCCAGCGAATTGATCAATTGCAAAATTTATATAATATTTATTCGGGTTTTTTAGACCTTTAGTACCTAAATTTTTTCCAAAAAACAACTTTGTATATATCTCATTGGATTGGATCTGATCATTTAAAACATCTTCATTTATTTCATCAGAATTAAAATTAAAAATGTTTGAGTCAGAATCCGTTTTACAATACAAAAATCCTGCAATATCATGAATATCTCTATAAGTTTTAATTAAATTTAAATCGCAGAAGTCAATGAAAAAATCTGAATAAAGTACTTTTTTTTTATCCTTATCAAAAAGATTTTCTATTTCCCTCGAAAAATTTTTGTCAATATGTAAATTTTTATTTAAAGCATTATCTATTTTATCAAAATTTTCATTGATTTTCTTTTTGCTTTTGAACCTTAAATCATTCATAGAATCATTATCATTAATTTCGTTTTCTTCTTTACTTTGATTATCTTTTCGCTTATTATTAAAAATACTCTCTGATTCATCTTCAGATAAAAGAGACATTTCATTAATTTTATTCTGAGCCCAATAGCTCGAATTTTTAGTATTTTCAAGTTGATTGAGTTTCATATCTGTATTAAAATTTGAAAAATCATCTAAATTCTTTGAATTTTTATTGTTATTGATATTATTCTTGTTATTTTTTTTATGAGTTATAAAAGAAGATAAATCTTCATCTATTTCAATAGCACTTTCAGTTAGACTGCGTTTTGGAATCCTATCTAAATTTATTTTGTTAGATATTTTCGCAAAATTTTTTTCATTTTTATTAAAGGAGGATTCAAGATCATTTTCACTAGAATCGCTTTCCTTTCTAATAAACTTAAATTCTTCGTTATCTTTATAATTTTCAATTATTTCAAATTCTTCTTTTTCCTGATCAGCTTTTTCGTTATTCAAAATAATCTTATTGCATATTTCCAAATCAAAAAGCAAATGAGCATTGTCTCTATATGTTATATCAATACCACTGAAAAAAATTTTCGTATTTAAATAATCATCTCCAAACATTTCAATATCTTTTATTTCCATTCCTTTAAAGTTAATGTTAATGGGGATTTCAGATACAGCAAAGTGAGGGTATCTTAAATCATAAAGATAAAGATTTTGAGTGCTAAAAACTAAAAAATTAAAGTTTTCTAAGTATCTAGTATCTTCTATTCTAATTTTGCTTTCATTTAAAATCATATTTTCAAAGCAGTCATTTATGTTAGGAATCCTAATTATAAAGAAATATGTACTCGAAAATCGCAAAGATTCACATTTTCTTTATTATTCAACATTATAAGATTTGGATTTGCTATGAAAGTCCCTTTTTCGTAGAATTTGTTGTTGGAAATATTTTTGATTTGTTCAATATTCGATAAATTTTTAACGTCATCGTTTGTTGATTTATTTTTATTCAAAATTGAATTAATATTTTTCAAGTTAATATTCGGGTTTGCTTGTTGGTATGTAGAAGGTATAATTATTTTATTTTTATTTATTTGATTATTGATTAAGGAAAAATATTTTATATTTGAAAATAAATTTTGAAAGGAATCGTTATTGCTTTGTTTATTTAGAGGCTCAAAATTGGATAAATTTGAATTTTGATATATCGTATTGCTGTCAGGATTAAAATTTTTGCTATTAACTAATAAGAAATTGTTGTCAAATAATTTTACAGTATCACCATTTATGATGAAAAATCGATCCAAGTAGGTATTAGATAAGAATTTATTAGGAGTTGTTTCAAGTGTTAATAATTTAGAAAATTGAATAACATCTTGAGTTATTTCTTTATTTTTGATAATTTCTAAGTTTAAATTATTATGGAATTTTTCGTTAAAATCTGAAAAACTTTTATATTTTATATGATAAACAGAGTACATGTCCATTAAGAAAATGTTTGCTTTGGAGTCAGTGTGAATGAAATATTGAGAACTTGGCTTTTTTAAAAATTTAAGATTAGTATCCAGATAAATTTTAAAGGAGTTATAATCCAGAAACTCAAGATTAATATCTGATATTTCTTTGTAAAATTCAAAAAATCATAATTTTATTTATTAAAATTTATAATTTGTGCTGAATATATATAAAATAAAGATTTTTAAATAAATTAATTAAAAATTAAATCAATTACCATTTTCTAAGTCAGAAATTTCGTTTTGATTAACTGACAAATCAAATATTTGCAATTCTTTATCATCGTTATCAAAAGAAAATAAAGTTGGATTTAAATTATCATTAATATCATATTTTGAAGAGTTTGTAAATATTTCCAAAAATTTATTTTTGTTTATATTATTATGATTCAAACATTGTTCATGAAATTTTTCAGATTCTTTTAACAATTTAGCCATTGTGCTTTTATCAATAAAACTGTTTTTTCCGAAATAAGATTCATAAAAACTAGTTTGATCATTTATAGTATCTGATCTATTATTACGCCATTTAGCTTGATTTTTTAATTCAGTAAATAAAAAATCTTGTAATTTTTCTTCTTTTTGAGGGCAAATTTCTATATTATAAATTAAAGCCATTAAGACAAGAATATTATTTTTTGTTTTATTTAAAATTATTTTTCGTTTATTTTTCTTTATTTTAATTATTAGTATTTTCAAAAAAATTATTGGGAATTGAAATATTAATAAATACCTAATAATAATTTGGGGCAATTTGAATTTACGAAATATTATACAATGTATAATATTTCGACTATTCAAATTTAAATTTAAATTCCATATTTTTATAAAAGATGACAGAATAATTTAATAAACTATTGATTTTTCAATTTGATAATTATATCAAATTTGATTAATTTAAATATATAAATAAGAATAAAAATGAAATTAGCAAAAGGGAACAATATATGGAATACTTTAAATTTTTTCAATGATTTCAATAATTTCAATATAATTTCTTTTTAATGTTAACTCAAAAATTTGAACTTAACAATAATTTAATCAAAATAATTCGAAATTTTTCAAACAATATATAGGCAATATAACTAAATATATAAATCTTACTTAAAAATTGAAAGAAATTTTTTGAATTGATTAAATATGCACGGAAATAGAATTACAATATCAATTCAAATTTCAAAATTGTCAAATATGATAGAAAATATGCAATAATCCCAAAACTATTGAAAAAGAATTATTAATTATTGTAACTAAGAACCTTTATTTAGTAGAAGAATTTAAATAAAAATTTATAATAAACTACATTTAAATATTTACCATTGAAAATCTTGACTCTCATATATGAGAGAGCAAAATGGAAAACCTATAAATAGCTAATTTAAATAATTTACTTTACAAAATTTTTATTTAATTTTAAATTTTAAGAAAATTAAAAATATAAATAAGTAGGAAAAACATATTAAACGCAATTTAATTTCTATTATTAAAATTAATAAATATTTTAGTAAATTTTAAAGAATTTTTTTAATAATATCATTTCAAAACATTAGCAGTTTATTACTCAAATATTTATTTTTTGGAGTTTTTCAGTTGATCCTCAAAAATATTAAAATTATCACATTCTCAATAATATTAATAATATTTATAAAAATTAAGAAGTACTTTAAGCTTTATGAATCCATATTTTAAATAATAAATATTTTTTTAAATAAATAGCGCAAAATTAAAAATTTTATAAAAAAGATTTGAAAAGAAAGATGAATACTTCTAATCCTAATGATTTCGTTGATAACTTTTACTCTCAAGAGCATTCTGTAACACCTATTTGTGAAATTTTCAATATGAAAATTTCTCAAAAAACCATAATTAATACAAATTTTGTTCTACAAATTATCGGAATTAAGCAATTGGAAAAACTCGCATCTAAGCAAGATGCAGAAAAAACCAATGTCTTTTGTTTAAATCTTTCCGATAATCAATTCTTCCTAAATGGATTTCTTGCTTGGGAACAAAATTCTTGTGAATTAAATCTTTTTGATATTTTGGAGATTAATTGTATAAATATAATCCCAAAAGCAAATCAGAAACTTTTTATTTTAAAAGATTTTAGAATAATAGGAAATTCTGATAGAATTATAGGACATCCTCAAAATATTGCTAAATTGGCAAGTGCAGAACATGATGATATAGGTGATTTCCATAGTATCTTATTTTTTATTTAAACAAAAATAATTTGATGTTTTTTTGGATTATTAAAAAAATGCCCGAAAATAAAGAATAATTCGTTAGTTTTCTCTTGAAAATATACTGTTTTGAAAATTTATTATTTGATTTTCACTCATAGATATTTATTTTTAAATTAGGTCAAGGTATTATAAATGATTCTCATAAAAATAATTTGAACATTAGAAATGTAAATGAGTCTAATAATTTTCCTCAATCAAATTATTTAAATAATAATCAAAATTCGTTTTATAATAAGAGTCATAATAGAAATTCAAAAAATAATGTTACAAATATGGATTCTGATTTTAATAGCGCTGATGAAACTTATCAAATAGATTTAGTCGAGAGTGATCAAGGTAAATATTAAACTTTATTTTAATTTTAGAAAATTTCACTAATTATGATAGGAAAGAAAATAATATTAATAATTATAGCATTCCCTCAAGAAATCAAAGGATTACAATCCCATCGAATAATATCAATTTTATGAAAAATAAAAATCTAATGAATAATTCAAATGGCAATAACTTTACTCAAGGTGTGGATATGAGAAAAGGAAGTAATTATTTACATATTTTACTCTAATTTTTATTTTTTATTGACAATAAGTTTTAATTTATTTATAATATCCTATGTAAAGATTTAGACTTTCAAGGACAAAACATAGATGATCATACTTCTTCAAACTCCAATAATTATATTTCAAAAAAGCGCTTACGTGAAGGAGAAATTCACAATTATAGCAATACAAAACAGGATAATTCAGAGATATTTCTCAATCAAAATTTAAAAAATGTCAAAAACCCTATAACAAATAATTCTACTAGTCTTAATGATTTTATAGAGCCGAGACCAACTAAAAAAAATTGCTCAAAAACAAATGTTCCAAATCAATCTTCGAATCCGAGTATAAAAGAAAATCCAATTTTAACACTAAGCTCGAGTAAATCAAGCAATTCGCAGCCTGTGAATTACATTCCTTTGAATCATTTGACTACCTTTTCAAAAGACTTCACAATTCTTGTCCGAATAATTAAAAAAAGCTCTATAAAAAATTTTAATATAAATTCAAATTCTTCAAGACCAGGTCGTTTATTTAATTTAAATATAATGGATTGTGAAAAATCAGAAATGCAGATAACATGTTTCAATCGTGGTGTTGATAAATTTTATGATTTTGTAGAGGAGAACAAAGTTTATTCAATTTATGGAGGTTATATTAAACTAAATGATAGGAAATTCTATAGCGGAGCGAATAAATCAGAATATAAATTAGTATTAGATGAAAACTGCATAATCAAAGAAATGCCTGATGATGGAACAATAGATTCTAATGCAAATTTTAGTCTTTTAAAAATCTCCAACATTTTTGATGTTTCTTTATATTCTGTTGTTGATTTATGTGTATTTGTTTTAGAATGCGGAGAAACGCAGCTTAAAAGCACTAAAAATGGAGATTTGTTCTTAAGAAAGCTAATTGTTTGTGATGATTCTGAATGCAAGGTAGAATTAACCTTATGGCGCACTCATGCACAGATTGACCTAAATAGAGGACAATTCCTTTTAATAAAAAATGCAAAAGTTGGTGAGTTTAACGGTAGAAATTTCACTTCATTCGATGATACTATAATAGTTGTAAATCCTGAGAACTCGAAAGAAATTGAGCAACTAAAGATTTTTATTGAAAATTTTCAGGGAGAATACAAAAATGTTTCAATTTTAGATAAGAACTCTAATAATGCTTCAAATGGGAATGAAAGTATGAACTCACATGGAGGAAAAGTCTACTTTATGCAAGAGATTTTAGATATGATTGAACTGGGATCAGAAAATAATGATGGTTTAGGAGCAAATAGCAATGTGAATATGAAAAAAATTAAAGGGACTATTACACAAATGATTCACAATGATAGGAATTTTTATGCAGGTTGTCCTGATACAGCTTGTAAGCGAAAAATGATTTATAATGATGAAAACGAAGAATGGATTTGCCATTACTGTTCAAAAACTCTGAGAAGCCCAGCTTATTACTATAATTTATCGTTAAGAGTTAAAGATTGTTCTTGTGAACATTGGATTGATTTATTTGGTAGTAATGCTGAGAAGATTTTAAAAATTAGTGCAGAGGAATATCGAAATGTCCTTTTGACTAATGATTCAGACAAATTACGGGAAATAAATAAAAATATAGAATTTAAAACATTTTATTTTACGGTTAAAGCAAAGATTCAACAATTTAATGGAAATCTAAAGAAGAAAATTTACGCTTATAAATTCGAAGAAGTGAATGATATTATTGAGTCCAAAAGGCTAATAGATAAATTAATGAAAGAAATAGATACAAATGCTAATAAAGATAATTCAAATATATCGAATAATAGCAATAATTTTTCTAGAGGGAATTTTAAAAATAATATTAATGGATATCCAAGGAATGTAAATGTTAATAATAATAATACTAATTTAAATAGAGATTATATATATTCAGGAAATTTTCAAAATAATATATCTTATAATTATCATAAAAATGAAGACTTTTCAAGGATTAAACAAGACTTTGAACATTGATAATAAAATAATTATAAAGAGCCTTGCTTTAAGCCTTCAGTTTATTGTTAAATTTTTACATTCATAAAGAATTATATTAAATATTATATATTATTTCTTAAAATCAAATTTAATTACTTGTTTTTTTAAAGAAATTTCTATTTCCTTCATAATTTATCCCAACTCCAATGAATAAAAAAAAATTTTGTTCAAAATTACAATATCAGTTAAGACGACTTTTAAAATCCTCCAAATAAATTAATAAGCCAAATTCATAAAAAGAACCATTTTTAAATTAAAATAAATAATTTTCTTTATATAAGGAATTTGTAAGAAATCAATTATTAGAGCATTTTAAATTTCCTTTTAAAAACCGTTTTCCTCCTAAGTAATCTATTTCCTTAAGCAATATCATATATGAAATTTTGGAATAAAAAATATCAATAATGAGAAAATTTTATGGGGATTGGTACAATATGAGAAGTTGAATTTTCTTTTTATTTTATTGTTTGATTTAAAATCTTTTGATTATATAAATTTAATACAATAAATTAATAAATTTTTTATTTTTGTCATAATATATTTATCAAATTGAATATTATAAATCCAACAATTATTATCATCAGTCTCATCTAAATGCTTAAATCGATCTATTCATCCTTGATTATTTTTTCTTTTAAAATTTTAATTACAAAAATACTTATTGAAATGAAAAAAATGAAATTAATGGTTAAATTGAACATATAAAAAATATAATTAAAATAAAAAAGCTTTGATATCAATGAAATATGATTACATAATCTTATTTTGAAGTAATATTTTTGATATTTTAAAGCTTTTATCTTTGAAAAGTTTAAAAATTTTGTGTGTTAATAAATAAATTTAATTTTAATGTTTAAATAAAATATTTACACTTTCCTCCTCAAAAATTCAATCTGATATTAAGATATATATATAAATTTTTAAAATATTAAACTTTTTGACTAATTGCTTTCTAAAAATTTAATTAACAATTTTGAAATCTTTCTCAATTACTTTTATGCTCAGCAATCTACAAATAATATTATGTTATCAAGATTTTTCTAAATTTTTCCCCTACTCTTCCTAAATTATTTAAAATAAATTGGTTTCATCAATATTGCTATATTAAAGAATAAAATAATTTAAATTAATTCTCGATATTATATACAATAATACAATACTTTTTCATTTAAAAATTATATTATCGAATTATAAAGCAAAGAGAAAACTCTTCATTATCAACCATTTTTCAAAAATTGGATTTAAATTAGTTTTTATTAAATAAATCCTTTTCATATTCTCCTTATTACTTTTCCTCTATTTTTATTATACTTTTCTAAGTTTAATAATTAGTTTTCATTCATCCCATATTATTTACAAATGTGAAGCATATTAATTAGTGAAGACTTTAGAAAAAAAAGTTTGAATAGTATGTTAATAAACGATATTAATCCAAAATCAGAAGAAAAAAATAACCTAAAGACTTTTGCCCTTTTAATTAAGTTATTCTAAATAAAAATTTTAGATTATTAAATTATTTATTTTATAAAATTTATTCTGATAGAAAAAAAAGTTTTCCGCATCCGGGAATCGAACCCGGGCCTGTTGGGTGAAAGCCAACTATCCTAACCCCTAGACTAATGCGGATATATTGATTATAAAGAAAAAATAAATTTTTAAATAAAAGATTTTAAATTAAAACCTCAATTAAAGATTAAATAAAAACTTTTTATTCTGGCTTAAATTAAACATTTTCAAAATATATATTCAAATAAATTTGAAATTCATCCAATTAATTTTAAATATCTTTCATTTTTAAATATAAAAAGAAAGTAAAAAAAAATTCAACAAATAAAATATAAAATTGAATTAACATTCTATTTCTTTTTAATAAATCTAAACCTTCTTAATTAATTTAAAATATTTTAAATATTGGTCTTTTGAAGATATTGTTCAATATCTTTTTATTATCTTTATTTAATTATAAAGAAAAATGTTAAAATCAAAATTATTTATTAAAACATAATTAAAATTAAAAAAAAAACTTAAAGCATGAAAACAAAAGTAATAAATAGCAAGAGTACAATTAATGTTAATAAATCAGCACCAAGATTAGATCTTAATAAAAAAATTCAATTCCTCACTGATAAATTAGCAAGTCATTTTAAAGTAAAACTCGCATCTCATATTGCTGAAAAAAATTACCCTTTTTCCCAAATGATTTTAGAAATTGGAGATTTTTTAAGAAAGCTGGAAAACTCAAATTTTGAAAATGATTCAGTTATTTTAAAATTAGAAAAACATTTATTAGAAATTCTTTCAAAAATGTCTCTGCAAAGTTCAAAAAATAATAATGAAAATAATAAATCAAAAAATATATTGAAAACTGATTTGACTATTAATAATAATTATAAAACAAATCCAGGTAGCTTTAATAATTTGAATAGTGAAAATTTAAATAATGACATTAATAATCAAAGGAATATAAGTGTTAAAGGTAATAATATTCAGACAAATTATTCTTATAAAAACGTTTTGAGTGAAGGTAATATAATAAATATGAATAATGAGAATGAAAAAAATCATTTAAATAAGCCAGGAGCTCATTTAATATTAAATCCAGTATTTTCTGCTAAAACTGATCTTAATAAAAATAAAAAGATTTCTACATCTAATACTAAACAAAGTCTTTTCAATATAAATAGTAAAAATAATAATATAAATGACAACATATTGTCAAAGCACGAATATACAAATAATTTAGTAACTGAAGCAAATTTAGATCTCAACAATAAATATAACTTGATAAATAAATATAATATAAACGAAACAAATGATGACTATGAAGCATTAAAAACTTATACGGGAAGAGCTCTTACTACAAAAATGACAAACTTTAACAATGACAATACAAATAAAAGTGCTAACTTGAATCTGATTCATAAAACAGATAAAGTAAATGATTTAAAAGAAAAGGCTATGGATGAATGGGCAATGATAGTTAAATATAATCATTTGAAACACCTAGAAGATGAACAACATAAAAAAAATTTGGAAGAAGAAAAGAAAAAAAGAGTAAAGGAGATTTTGGAGAATCAAATGAAAGAAAGAGATGAGATGAAGAGACTAAAGCAAGAAGAAGATAAAAAATTCTTTAGATTGCAAACGGAAAATTTAGAGAACATGGAAAAAAATTATTTGGAAAAGGAAAGAATAAGGATCGAAAAAATCAAAAATCAAAAAGAAATGCAAGAAAAATTAATTAAAGGTTATTTTAAAAAATAATAATATAAGCAAGATTTTTGCATATATTTTAATTAAATAGTATTCATTCAAAAATAGAATCTCAGGACTTAAAAAATGAAATGAAAATTAAGGATAAAATCAGGGATAAAATGATTTTAGAAAAATTAAAGAACGAGCTAAACACTGAAGAAGAAAAATTAGCTGCGAAAAAAATCAGCGATAGGCAAATGTATTTAAATATAATAAGAGAAAATGAGAATAAAATAGAAATGAAAAAAAAAGAAAAAGAAATGGAAAAATTGGAAAATAAACGAGCATTGGAAGAATACACAAATTTAATAGAAAAGCAAGAGAAAGAGAGGCTGATGAATTTACAAAATAAAATTGTAAAATCCAATAACAATTATGAAATCCAAAATCAGAAAGCTAAGAAACAAGAAGAATTATTAAAGAACCTAGAAGAGAAAAAAATCTTAAAAGAAAAGGAAGAAATAGACATAAAGTACTTTTCTGTTATTTTTATTCTTGATATAAATAATTTTATTAGCTATTTCCCAGTAATTTAAAATTTAGAAACAAACATCAAGAAGATACAATTAAATATAAAAAACAGAGACAATTAGATGATATAAAAAGTGCTTTGAAAAACCAAATTGAAGATAAAAAACGTTTGGAAATTTTTAATAGAAGAGAAAACGAAAAATATATTGAAATCGTTAAAAACAATACCAAAAAGTATAATGATGAAAAAGAATTTCAAATAAAAAATCATCAAACAAAACTTTTAGGATATAAAGAATCATTGGATCAACAGTTACAAGAAAAAGGATCAAAAAGATACTATATGGATGAAAAGGAAAAGCAGTTTAATAAAGAATTAATAGGAAAAATATATTCAGAATTTATTGAATAATTAATTAATATTCAACTATTTTCTTCAATTAATGATCAAAAAAATTTCTTTTATTGAATTTGTATATTCAAAAAGATTAAATAACTCTTTTAAAAATAAAAATAATGGAAAGAGACATTTAATTATTAAATTTTTTAGGGGATT
>Ga0194116_10001703_pt1 | contig 30220 bp, 27 predicted proteins | sample TA2MahsurfametaG_4_FD_148617 | JGI IMG/M metagenome (GOLD analysis project Ga0194116, IMG submission 148617) | Freshwater microbial communities from Lake Tanganyika, Tanzania - TA2015008 Mahale S9 surface | ecosystem: Environmental > Aquatic > Freshwater > Lake | place: Tanzania: Lake...
TTTATGAAGTGCATTTAACAGTTTTAGTTTTATCCCCGTGGACTGGAATGTAACCAGTACATTCACCTGGGCCTGTTGTACTTTTTTCAGAATTTCATCGCTGCTGACACCTGAAATCAGTTTCACGTTCGGCAGGCTGCCTGCCGCCACCTGCAACTGTCTAGACGGATGATTTCCTGCAATCAAGCAGGGCATGGACAAATGAGGGAATACCTCATGCACTAGAAACAGCGCTGCCTTATTGTTTTCCACCACACCGAGATTGCCGTGATACAACACAAAATAACCTTTCCCTTCCGCAATTTCCACCTTGTCTGATGAATGGAATGCCGGCAGATATGTAACCTTATCAAAAAGGGATTGATAATATCCGGTATCCCTGGGAGAAATAGGCAAAATCAGGTTTGCATGGCCAAGAACCGACTCATAACTGTGCAGACGCTCACTTTCGATGCGGAAAAAATACTTTTTAAAAAAACTGCTCTCAGCCTCTTCCAAAGATCGGTAGTAATCGTGTTCCACATTGTGTGTGCGCACCATCTTAAAACGCCCGGCGAGTTTCTTTGAATCCAGAAATGCCGTACTGTGCAGCCCTTCAAACAATATGGGATTGTTATCTTTGCATAAATTGTTCAGCAAATCTTCATCCGTGCGGGTTGCCACAATGTATGGAACATCGCCGATAAAAGGATTTTTGAAACGCTTGCGCTCGTAGTAATAAACCTTCTCGCACAGACTTTCAAGGTGGGCTGATGCTGTTTTTCCATCATACAGAAATACATGCAGTTTTACCCCAACCCCCAGTTCACTAAGCGCCTTGATTTTGTAATAAATATCAACGGCACCGCCGTAATCGGCCGGATAGGGCATATCAAATGCGATAAGATGAAGGGATTTACCCATGCTGGATTGCGGCTTCAAAAATCGTTAATAATTGCACTTGTTCCTTCTCCCAGTTCCAAATTTCACGGGCTTTCAAACAATTTTGCGATAATCGCAAATGCAAGTCATCATTATTTAGTAATAATTGCAAATTGGCAGCAATGGCATTTACCTCGGGTTCTGTGATCAGCCCCACTTCCATCTCATTATTCAATCTCACATATTCCTCAAAAGGATTGATAAGCGATGGCAAACCGGCATGCACGTAATCAAAAAACTTATTATTTAGCGACAGCTGATAACTGCGTCCGGCTGGCTCGCTAACATTGTAACCCACCCGGGCAGAGGCCGTCAGGGCAGACAAATCCGCGGGCTTCAATTTTCCCAGAAAAACAACTTTGCCCTGTAACCCTTCATCGGCAACATGTTGTCTAAGTTTTATACTCAAATCACCCTCTCCTGCGATCAGCAAGCGGCAATCAACCCGATGCATGGCCTTGATGAGGTTTTCCAGTCCCCGGCCTTCGTTTAGGGCACCCTGATACAGCACAAAAGAATTTTCATCAGGCCGGTAAGGCAAGGCTTTTTTCAGCAAAGGCATATTGCGCACCACTTCCACCTTACGGCCGTATTCCTCATCGAACCAGAGCGCCAGTGCCGGCCCCACGGTTACACAAAGTGATGCTTTTGAAAAAGCCATTTTTTCAGTCTGCTGCCATATACGCTGAACGGCCATTCTGTGAATAACTTCCGGAACACTACTGAACAATTCATGGGCATCAAACACCCATGGTTTTCTTCTAAGCACAGAAACCAACCTTGAAGGCCATGCCGTGTCACAATCCACAGCCCAAAGGCAATCAAAACGTTGAAAACACAGCCACAAAAAAAGTCTCAGGTTATACTCCAGATAGAACAGCTTGCCCTTATTGAACAGACAGCGAAAGCGTTTCACAGGAAAACCCAGATGGGATACCGATGAAGAATTGGTCAAACGCCTGCCCACCAACTGAACCGAAAAACCAGTTTCAGCAAAAGTACCTGCAATGCGCTGCGTTCGCTGGTCGGTAACCAGGTCATTGGTTACGGTGAAAATGATAGATTTTACGGAGTTACCCAAACCAGCTTCCCTTCTGAATTTGTTGCAATAATACCTTCATCCGTCAATAATCGCAATTGTTTGACTGCCTCATCATCGGGAAGCCATTCCAGCAAGGCATTATATTCGCAGTTGCCGCTTTCGATCTGTTGTTTAATTTTAAGTTTCCAGCTATCAGCGGCATTTGCGGGTGCCTTCTTTTTCAGCGCGCATATATCACAATGTCCGCAAGGCTCTGCAGCTCTCGAAGTAAAATAGGAAACCCACCATGCAGCCCTGCAATCGCGGGTGTAAGCATATTGCTGCATGTGCTCGATAGCCTGCAATCGCGATTTTTTAAGGGGTTCCAGGTTTTTGACATTGAATACAGGCCTTGAATGCCGCGGATCATACAGAAACACTCTGGGTTTTTCTGAAGCCGGCCTGTAATCGAGTATTTGCCTTGCCTGCAGCCATTTCAGTTTTTCAACGAGTTCATTTTCCTTTGTGCGCAAACGTTTACACAACACCGACTCAAAAATGGTGGCATAATTATCCAGAATACCTGCATGCGAGCGCAACAGTATATTAATTAGAGATTCATACTCCGGATTTCTGATTTTAAAATCATATACCGATGCGTAATCGGCGCTGATATGGATGGCAGACGGTGTATGTATTCCTTCGGAAAGGCTGAAAAACTGGAGCATTTCCAGTGATTTGAGTCCATGGATTAATTCAGAAAACTGAAAACGATAACGGCCCGCAATTTCAGCCGGATCCATTTCATACCACTTGTGCAGGCCGCCACCTTCGGGAATATCCAAATATGACATCAGTGCCTTGTATACTCTGGCCAGCACCTCGGCGTTGGGAAAACGCGCATCTACCTGCACTTTCAGCTGCTCAAAATCGGTCTGCCGGTATAGCATTATACACCAGCTATCCTTGCCATCCCGCCCGGCACGGCCTACCTCCTGATAGTAATCCTCGGGTGCCGATGGCGGTGTTAGGTGAAACACAAACCGTACATCGGGTTTGTCCACGCCCATGCCGAAAGCATTGGTACAACACATTACCCGCAACTGGCTATTCATCCACAAATCCTGCTTTCGACCACGCTCTGAACCACTCATGCCCGCATGGTAAAAGTCGGCCGACAAACCGTGCTGTTGCAAAAAAACCGAAAGCTCTTCCGTCTCTTTACGGTTTCTTGCAAAAACCAGACTGCTTCCCCGGGTATTGGCCAGCATTTTCAGTACAAATCCATATTTATCTTCATGTTCTCTCACATGAAAATGGAGGTTGGGACGACCAAAATCACCTATGTTGATGCGGGGCTCATCCAGTTCCAGCTTATCTGCTATATCTTTCAACACGTAGGGTGGTGCACTTGCAGTGAACGCGGCAAAAGGCACACCAGGCAGTATTTTACGGCACTCTGCAATACGCAGGTAAGCCGGCCTGAAATCATAGCCCCACTGAGAGATGCAATGCGCTTCATCCACCACCAGTAGCTTTATATTTAGGTTGGGTAAATATTCCCTGAAATTTTCCGTGGCCAGCCTTTCTGGTGAGATATACAGAAAACGATATTCACCGCGCAATACCTTGTCCATGATATGACAGGTTTCTTTGTGCGAAAGACTGCTGTGCAGGCCCACTGCACGAATATCGCGGCGCTGAAGAGCGTCTACCTGGTCTTTTATGAGTGAAATGAGCGGACAAATAACCAGAGTAAGACCATCATGCATCATGCCAGGTATTTGAAAACAAATACTTTTGCCACCGCCGGTAGAGAGCAGCGAAATGGTATCATGACCCGCGAGGATATGGGTAACAATAGCCTCCTGACCCGGCCTGAATGCCGGATAACCCCAGTGTTTTAGAAGAATTTCAGTGGCATTTACACCCATCAGTCCGCCGCAATTGCTTCCCTCAACTCCACAACCCTTTTCAGGGCTTGTTTGAAAAACTGGTTGCGCTGCTTTTCAGCCACCCTGCTTATCAACGTGCTCTTAGCTATCAGGTTCTCCAGCCAGCCGCTGATTTGCCTGTTAAATATTACGTTTGAAGTACGCATGTAATTAAAAGACCCATAGCCTATGTAGCTTGATGTTCGGGCACCTGATGACATAAACACATGGTTATTCCCTATCATCAGATCGCTGATGTAAAGAGAAAATGGGGTTTCGCTGAAGGTTTCTTTGGCGGGATTGTATTTTTTACCTGTTTCGGCCTGACAGAAAGCCATTTCAATCACTCCGGTCAGGTCTTCCAGTATATCCATCAGGGTGGAAACATCCCTAAAAAAACCCGCTTCCCAGTAAAACCGGATCTGCTGGAGCGTGCTCTTGATGGTGTCCTCATTCCATATTTCCGTAGTGTGAATACTCTGGTATTTTCGGGTTATGTCTGAGAGCGAATCCAACCAGGCTTCAGGCAGCTGCATCTCTTCTACCCTGGCACGCTGAAAAGCAGGCACATTCAAAATACTTTTGGTCCAATAAATCATTTTGAATCGCGCCAGGCGAGGAAAGAAAAAATGATAAAATACAGGCAGGTCTTCGGCAGCATAATAGAGCATGCTGTCATCAAACCTGGCCAACCAGGCGAGGTCTCTGTCAAGCGATTGCAGGTACTGTTCAAAACTGTCGCTATTCCCCAGGATGTTGTTTATGCGGAAAGACACCACATCCTCCATCTCTGCATTAAGTGCTTCCAGCGGAATGCTGAAATGCTTGCACAAATTTACTGTTTCGTTGAGGGTAAAATCCGTTTCGCCGCGCAACCTGCGGTAGGCACTGTCGATGCTTATTCCCAGCGCACTGCTTACTTCTTCTGCCAGATGCAGATTGGGCGGAATCGTATTTTTGACTATTTGAATAAAGGATGACTGGTAATTCATGAATTTGCGATTTTTAATAACGGCAATTCATCAAAATTAGTAATTTTTAATACACCATAAAATTATTTCTATCTTCTATAGAAATTCGTATCTGTGCAGTATGCTAAATTTTTGATTGTCGTCCAGGCTTGATATTTATGACAATATTCAATAATTTCTCAATCATCAAGTTCAACCCCAAAAAATAACAGTATAATCTGCGCACCTGAAACCCCTAAGGATATAAACGAAGTGAAGGTTTTAATTGCCGATGATCATACCATTATTCTTAGCGGAATAAAACTGATTCTTACCATGTGCCTCATTTCAGCGCATTTTGAGCCGTTACAAAGTTGATTACTGTGAAAAGAAAGCATCAAAATCGGAGTAATAATTATATCCTTACTCATTGAAAAACCCCGTCAACCATGTGCAGGTTACGGTCTGCCAGTGCGGCTAATTCAGCATTATGGGTTACAACTACAAAGGTTTGACCCAGTTCATCCCTAAGCTTTAAAAAGTATTCATGCAGGGCTTTGGCGTTTTTACTGTCGAGGTTGCCACTAGGCTCATCGGCCATTACCACCCCCGGATTGTTGATAAGGGCGCGCACCACCGAAACCCTTTGCTGCTCTCCCCCGCTCAATTCGTTTGGTTTGTGGTGAATTCTGTCTTCCAGTCCCAACATAGCAAACAGGGGCATGGCCTTTTCTTCGGCTGCTTTCTTTGACATTCCTGCAATCCATGCCGGCATGCAGGCATTTTCGAGCGCCGAAAACTCGGGCAGCAACTGATGGAACTGAAATACAAAACCTAAGTTTTGGTTTCTGAATGCCGCCAACTGTTGTTTTCCCAGCACCGATATCTGCTCATTTTTGTAGTAAACATCACCCTGATCCGGTTTGTCGAGCGTGCCCAGAATGTGCAGCAGCGTACTTTTCCCGGCACCGCTTTCTCCGGTAATACACACAATCTCCGAAGGCCTTATTTCCAAGTCAATTCCTTTCAAAACCTCAAGGTTCCCATAGCGCTTTTTTATTTGTTCGGCTCTGATAAGGGAGGCATTGTCCATTGCACTTCAAACCTACGGCAAAAATCTTACCCAGAAAAATCGGGTTAGACGGCATAAAATGGTTAATTTTGCCACCCGTAAAACAAGCATGAATATTCACGAGTATCAGGCCAAGGAAATACTAAAAAGTTATGATGTAGCCATTCAGGACGGATTTGTAGCCGAAACCTCCGAGCAGGCCATGCAAGCAGCCCAAAAGGTGAAAAGCGCATTCAACAGCGACTGGTGCGTTATCAAAGCCCAGATCCACGCCGGTGGTCGCGGCAAAGGCAAAATTGCCGGCACCGAACATCGGGGTGTGCAGATTGCCAAATCCCCCGAACAGGCCGCCGACATTGCCAAAAACCTGCTGGGAGGAACCCTGATTACCATACAAACCGGTGCAACCGGCAAAGTGGTAAACAAAGTGCTGGTGGCCCAGGATGTGTTTTACCCCGGCCCTTCAGAGCCTAAAGAATATTACATGAGCGTACTGCTGGATCGTCAGACCAAAAGAAATGTCATTATCTACACCACCGAAGGCGGCATGGATATTGAAGAAGTGGCCGAACAGCACCCCGAGAAAATACACAAGGAATGGATTGACCCCGCAGTGGGTTTCCAGGCGTTTCAGGGCCGCAAAATCGCATTCAAGCTGGGTCTGGAAGGCAAGGCTTTCAAAGAAATGGTGAAATTTGTTACCGCCCTCTACAAGGCTTATGATGAAACCGACAGCGCCATGTTCGAAATCAACCCGGTGCTGAAAACCAGCGATGACCGCATCATTGCCGTAGATGCCAAGGTAGACCTCGATGATAACGCCCTCTATCGCCACCCCGACTTTCCCGCCCTGCGCGACATTGCCGAAGAAGACCCAACCGAATTAGAAGCAGGCAAATACAACCTGAACTTTGTGAAACTAGATGGAAACGTAGGCTGCATGGTGAACGGCGCCGGTCTGGCAATGGCCACCATGGATATAATTAAACTCAGCGGTGGTGAACCTGCCAACTTCCTGGATGTGGGCGGAACCGCCAATGCAGAAACTGTTGAAGCAGGTTTCCGCATCATCATGAGCGATCCCAATGTGAAAGCCATACTCATCAACATATTCGGCGGTATCGTGCGCTGCGACCGCGTGGCCAAGGGTGTGGTAGAAGCCTACAATAAAATCGGGGATGTGAAAATCCCGATTATTGTGCGACTGCAGGGAACCAATGCCGAAGAAGCTAAGCGCATTATCGACGAAAGCGGACTTAAAGTATTCAGCGCCATTGTGCTGAAGGAAGCCGCCGACCTGGTGAAGAAAGTGCTGACCGAAAGTAGTCCTGCTGCCTGAGCAAAATTTCAACCAAAAACTTGCCTAAATTGCAGGATATATTTTCATGGGATTTATAGCCGAATTTATGGGGTTTATTAAAAAAGGCAATGTGATAGATCTTGCCTTGGCCGTATTGATTTGTGGTGCTTTTCAGAAAATTGTGGACAGCATCATAAATGATATTATTATGCCTATCATTGCGTTTATTGGCAGATTTAAAAAGATTGAATCCCAGGCGGCAGGGCCATTTACCTGCGGAAAACTCATAGCTTCAATACTGAATTTTATCATCATTTCCGCGGTATTGTTTATCATGGTTAAAGCCATCAACCGCACTAGGAATGTTATCAGCCAAGAAAAAGAATAAGCCTTGCCATTGCGGTATGCATTTTTGATATTGTTTTGTGTCTTGTCGGTAAATGCCCTGGGCAATTTCACCACAGATTCCACACAGAGCCTGGATTCCAATCGCATCATCAAGCAAGGCGCGGAACTGGGAGCCACCACAGCCCTGTCAGGCACAAGTCCCAACTGGAGCGGCGGTGCTGCCAACAACCTCAGTGGGAACTTCTACATTAGGATTTTTTACAATGTAAAAATAAAAAAACAAACCTGGGACAACATCCTCAATATCAACGCGGGAGCCATTTCCGGCACCATGCAGGATAATTTCGGCAACAAATACCGTAGCACCCGCAAAAACATAGACAACGTATTTATGGACAGTAAATACGGCATGTCTATCGAGCGCCTGAAATGGCTAAGCGGATTTGGCGGCCTGAACCTGCAAACCCAGCTTCTGCCTGGCTATTACTACGCCCGCGATGCCAATGGCAGGGAAACCAAAAATATGGTCAGTAGTTTTCTGAGCCAGGGATCGCTGATGTCGGCCATAGGATTTGAAGCCAAGCCATCGGAACAGTTTTACGGCCGTCTAGCACTGTTCTCTTTAAAACAAACCTTCATGCTCAATCAGAGCCTGTATGCCAAACGAAACCAAAGTACCATTGCCGGTGTCAACAAAGGGCAGTACATACGCAGTGAGCAGGGTTTTCAGATACAAACCGGATTCAACCGCGAAATTAATTTCAACAAGCAGATTTTTATCCGCACCAACTATATTGGTTTTATACCCTACAACTATAAACGCAGTCATAGCCCACTCGACAGCCGTATTGATCTCGGCTTAACTATTAAGCTGAACCGCTACCTGCATTTCAACTACACCCTTATCAGCTTATTTGATAAAGATCTGGCCCGTCCGGGCGAAAACGCCTGGCAAAACTCCTGGGTCTTGGGACTGGGTTTCCTGTATAAGATTTAAATACCGTTTGCCTTTTTGCGGGCAATCATGAGTTTGGTGTGCAGCATCTTTCTCATTTCGGGCTGGTGGATACGTACCAGCACCAGGACCAGGGATCTTTCCTACACGGCCGTAATCAAATTCAGGTTATTATTGCCGTTTTCCAGCACCAGGGTGTAATGCGGAATACCAGGTGGCTCCATGTATCAATGCCTTTGCTACGTTTGTTGCTGCCACGTTGTTGTGCAATTTTATTTATCTCATCACAAGGCAAATGCGCTAAAAGTTGCGCCTGTAAAGTTATTTTTGTCATACTCCGTTTGGTTTTGCTTAACAACTTGAAGGTAGTGTAAAGCTACCTTTACCAAACGGTGGTAAAATTTATCTTGGAAAGATGTGATCTACTATATAAAAAAGGAGCAATAAACCTACTATTGGGTTCTATGCCCTACGATAAATAAATATGCTAAAAGAACCTATACCTTAAACTCGCTGGTGGCGTGAAAGGTTATTCTCGGGTAATTTTCCTGCATGCTGCGCAGGATGTAGGCGGTCTCAGCCAGAAACACAGGCTGCCCATCTTTGTCCATGGCAATGTTGTTCATCCTGAATTTCATGAACTCTCGCAAAACAGCTTCATCACCGCTCATCCAGCAGGCCTTGTGTATTTGCCGGGGCTCAAAACGGCATTTGGCGTTGTATTCGTGTTCCAGCCTGTATTGCAATACCTCAAACTGCAGTTCGCCCACGTTACCCACAAAGCGGCGGCTACCGGGCTCCTGGGTAAATAATGATGCCAAACCTTCATCGGTCAGTTGCTGTATGCCTTTTTCCAGCTGCTTGCTCTTCATGGGATCCAAGTTCACCAGTTCCTTGAATATCTCGGGTGAGAAGCTGGGAATGCCCTTGAACATATGCTTCTCGCCTTCTGTGAGCGAATCGCCAATTTTAAAATTACCGGTATCGTACAAACCCACCACATCCCCTGGGTAGGCATCATCCACCACTTCCTTGCTCCGCGCCAAAAAGGTATACGGGTTGGCAAAACGCATCTGCTTTCCCAGCCGCACGTGGGTATAGGGTTTATTGCGCCCAAAAACGCCGCTGCACACACGAAGAAAAGCAATACGGTCACGGTGCTTAGGGTCCAGGTTGGCATGAATTTTAAAGATGAATCCGGTAAACTTCTTCTCGTGCGGGTCCACATCACGCAGGGATGTGGGACGCGTCTGCGGCACCGGTGCCAGTTCTATGACAGTATCCAGCAGTTCCTGTATACCGAAGTTGTTCAGGGCACTGCCAAAAAACACAGGCGCCACATTGGCCTGCAGGTAACGATTTCGATCCAGTTTACCATACACACCCTCTATCAATTCTACATCTTCGCGCAGTTTTTCGGCGTCCTTCTCTCCCACTTTGGTATCCAATTGTTTATCATGCAAATCGGTAAGCCGTAAATAATCATCGCTCAACTTGGATTTATTGATTTCAAACAAATTCAAGCTCCCAGATTCCAGCAGATACACCCCCTTAAAATCGCGCCCCATATTGATGGACCACGACATGGGATGCACGTGAATGTTCAGTTTGCTCTCCAGTTCGTCCAGCAAATCAAATGGATCCTTGCCATCGCGATCCAACTTGTTCACAAACACAATCACGGGCGTTTTACGCATCCGGCACACTTCCATCAGGCGTTCGGTTTGTTCTTCCACGCCTTTCACACAGTCTACCACCAGGATAACGCTGTCTACAGCGGTAAGCGTCCGGTAGGTATCTTCCGCAAAATCCTTGTGGCCGGGGGTATCCAGAATGTTTACCAGCTTGCCTTTGTATTCAAACGACATCACCGAAGTGGCCACCGAAATACCGCGCTGTTTTTCAATTTCCATAAAATCGGAGGCGGCGGTTTTCTTGATTTTGTTACTTTTTACGGCACCGGCGGTTTGTATTTGTCCGCCAAACAGCAGAAATTTTTCGGTAAGGGTGGTTTTACCCGCATCGGGGTGACTGATAATAGCAAAGGTCTTGCGACGGGCAATTTCAGTTTCGAAGGACATGGAGCCGCAAAAATACGGCTATGGGAACAACTGCGGGTGTGTCGCAGATTATTCCACTAGAATTTTTTGAACAGTACGGCCTAATTTACCCGCCACTTGCATTGTGTAGATTCCGGGTTTCAGGCCATGGGCAACAGGTTCGCCATTGCGCATAGTTCCTGCTTTCACCTGCCTTCCGGCGGCATCGGTGAGGGTGTAGCTGACAGAGGCTTCCCCTCTGAAATACAAATTGCCTGCAGCGTACCAGGGTTCGTTTACCGCATTGGCAATGGTTTTGGTACCCACACCGCTTCCAAATGCAATGGTGTAGCGCTTTCCGCTTGCAGGGTAGCCGGTTAAGCCTGTTGAGTTGGATAAATCAAAAGAAACAGTGGGATTATTGGGATTACCTTCCAGGACAATGCCACTTGCGGAAATACCATCGGAAACATAATATCCCATAATGGTATAATCGGCCATGGTGGAGGAAAAATCGGTTATAAAGGAAGTGCCGAAACGCATTTCAACTTTACTGCCGGTTTCATAGATCCAAAGCTGCATGTGGCCTGAGTCTTTGCATTGTCCGCGCAGGTCGAAATCGCCGTAAAAGCCGTGGTTTGCCCACTGAATGATAACCACACGGTTGGGTGCAGTGCCAATGCGGTGTATTGTGATTTTTGATTTGGGACCGGCTTGTCCACCCAGGCCTTTATCCACCAGGTCGCTGAAGTTTCCTACACCAAAGCTTTCGTCTACACTGGTAATGTAACCGTCACCTACCCAAAAGGTATCCAGGTTGCATCCGTCCGCCATAAAGGGAAAATTCAGGCGGAATGTTAGTGCAGCGGAATCCCATTCTGCGGTGGGGTCATCCCACAATGAATCGGGAGCTATGGCTTGTCCGGCAACACGATCGGCATAAGCGGCATTATCATGGCTGAATGTGCCTTTCTGGGCCTGCAGCTCAATGCCCAGCAAAAACAGTAGGGTAGAGAAAATTTTGGCTTTCATGGTGTATGCAAATGTAGTGTGATATTCATTTGGCAGACATGGCAAATATCTTTTGGCCTTCGGGAAGCAGCAATCGCACTTCTGCCTTTCTCAGGGCAGTAGCGGCACTCCGGTACCACATTTCGCGGTGGCAGTGCAATTCCACCCTGCTGTCTTTTTCATACAGCCAAAGCTGAAAATGCAGGTGGCGGTCGCAGAATCCGCGATAGCTCCAGTCTTCAAAGTATCCGGCGTTTACCCATTCTACTTTCAGTATTCGTTTGCCACGGCGGCGGGCCATTTTCCATGAAATGGGCGATTGAGAAGTATCGGTTCCGATGCCGCGGTCGCAGAGGTCTTCAAACATACCGATATTAATGAGTATACCATTTTTTTCGGCCGTGATTCGTCCCTGACCAATAAAGATTGTATCGAAGGCGTATCCGGCCCAATACCAGGTAAAACCAGTCACAACCATGCGGTTTTGCTGAGGAAATTCATTGGTAAAATTATCCCAGACGTGCTGCTGATTTACAGAAACAACATTCTTCAGCGGACGGAAATTATCAAGCACTGGCAGAAGTTGCTGGGACCGGGAAAATCCGGTGGTTAGCAACAGGCAAAAGATCAGGGTGGTTTTCTTCATTATTCAGCCGAAATGCGGTAAAAAAGTTTCTTCGATTGCGGTTTTTACATTTTGTAAATGTAATTCGTTTTTGTCGCATATTTCTAGTATACCCACATAATTTTTATAGTTTTATATGAACGATTTTTACGTCCTATATTCACAGATTTAACGAACGAAAACGAGGTTCGGCTTCAGATTCAGGGGTGAAGGAGGGTTACCCTGTCAGGCCGGGCTTCTTTTTTCACAACCATTCAGAAAGGTTGTTGGTGATAAAGGAATGTAAAAAAACAATTTCCCGTATTTTTGCGGCAATATTCCATTCAAATGAAATTCGACATTGCAGTTATCGGTAGCGGACCCGGCGGTTATGTAGCAGCCATTCGCGCCTCACAGCTTGGCAAGAGTGTTGCCATTATTGAAAAATCTGAACTGGGCGGGGTGTGCCTGAACTGGGGATGTATTCCCACCAAGGCGCTGCTTAAAAGCGCTCAGGTATTCGATTATATTAATCATGCCAAAGAATACGGCATTACCGTTGGCTCCCACCAGGCCGATTTCGAAGGCATGGTGCAGCGCAGCCGTGGCATAGCCGGCAATATGAGTAAGGGTGTGGAATTTCTGATGAAGAAAAACAAAATCACTGTTATCAAAGGAGCAGGCAAAATGGCTGGTAAAGGCAAAATAGCCGTTACTGCCGATGGCAAAACGGAAACCGTTGAAGCTGCCAATATTATTCTGGCAACAGGTTCCCGCAGCCGCGAATTACCTAACATAAAAATTGACGGAACCCGCGTAATCGGATACCGCGAAGCTATGGTAATGCCCAAACAACCCAAAGAACTGCTTATTATTGGCAGTGGTGCTATAGGTATGGAGTTTGCCTATTTCTACCACACCATTGGCACTAAAGTTACTGTGGTGGAATTTATGCCCCGGATTCTTCCTGTTGAAGATGAAGAAGTGAGCAAAACCATGTCCATGACTTATAAAAAACGTGGTATTGAGATTTTGACCGAAAGTAGCGTGGAGAAAGTTGATATTAAAGGTGAGCGTTGTATGGTAACGGTGAAAACCAAAACCGGCGAACAAACTTTTGAAGTTGATAATGTGCTGAGTGCGGCAGGTGTGCAAACCAACCTGGAAAACCTGGGTCTTGAAGAAATGGGTGTAAAAACCGACAAAGGCAAAGTGGTGGTGGATGAATACTATCAGACCAGCGTGCCCGGTGTATACGCCATCGGCGACATCACTCCAGGTCCGGCCCTAGCCCACGTGGCAAGTGCTGAAGGCATTATCTGCGTAGAGCACATGTGCGGCATTCATACCGAACCCCTCAATTACGGCAACACCCCTGGCTGTACATACACACACCCTGAAGTGGCCAGCGTAGGCTTAACTGAGGCTCAGGCCAAGGAAAAAGGCTATGATATCCGTGTAGGAAAATTCCCTTTTAGCGCCAGCGGAAAAGCCAGTGCAGGCGGACACAAAGAAGGTTTCGTTAAGGTTATCTTCGACAAAAAATACGGCGAATGGCTGGGCTGCCACATGGTTGGCGAAGGTGTTACCGATATGATTATTGAAGCGGTGGTGGCCAGAAACCTGGAAACCACAGGCCACGAGATCATCAAGAGTGTACACCCCCACCCCACCATGAGCGAAGCGGTAATGGAAGCCGTGGCGCAGGCGTATGACGAGTGTATACATCTCTAATTTAATTTTAAGCATATAAAAAAGCCCCGAAATCCGGGCTTTTTTTATTGGCTCAAAACTATCGTCCTAACACAATCCGCTCTGCTACCCAGCCATTGGCTGTGGGGTATTTCACAAAATAAATTCCTGAACTGTAGTTACTTAAATCGGGGGTGAGCACATCGCCTTTTTTGCAGGAGAAACGCTGCAGCAGTTTTCCGCCAATGTCTGCAATGAACACCTCCATGATATCCGCCTGAACATTTATGGTTAAAAGACCTTCGGTGGGGTTGGGATAAATTTTTACCCAGGAAATGACACCAAATTTTCCGCGTTCGCGAATGAAGGCGCTATCGCGCAGCGCGGCACTGTCTTTGGCACTGAGCTTAATTGACTGGATGCTATCGAGAACATTAAACGGGTCTTCGGTAGTCCTCAGCGAATCGGTATGGTAAATGGCGTTGGCATCCAGGTATTTCTGGCAATCGGGCACGATGGAGAACTCAGAAGTCACTGCCAGCATTTCATCCAGCAGGCTGCGCACTGCATAAATATCAGTGCTGGGTTCTATATGCGGATTGCCAATACCGCTGTGGTTGGTAAGAAACAGGTATCTACCATTGGTGAGCAAGGAAATATTGCGCAGCATAAACTCGGTAAACTTATCGGTGCCGCTGCAGGCCACCGGCACAATACGGATGCCTTTATCGGCTGCCATGGCCACATATTTCTGCAAGGTGTCGTAGGTAGCTTGATCTGGATGACAGGGTGCATCCAGCATCAGAAAAATGATGCGTGCCCGGGCGGTACTGCTCCAGTTCATGTTCAGCACGGCCTGTTTCAGTGCCTGATCCAGTGCCTCGGGATAATCGCCGCCACCGGCTGCCATCTGGTCAAGGATAAAATTGTCGGTAACATGAGAATTACTGCTGAATGGGGAAATTCGGTATACATATTCATCGCCCTGATCGCGGTAAAATACAGAACCCAGGCGCAGGTTAATGTCTTTATTGCGCAGGGCAATGGTTTTGATAAAAGTATCCAGATCGAGTTTCAGATGGTGAATTTCATCGCCCATGCTACCGGTGGCATCCACCACAAATGCCACATCCAGTTGATCGGCCATGCTGCATGGGCCATCCATAATCCAGAAATTGATGCCCTTTTCAAAGGGCTTTATCTGGTCTACTATCTCGGTTCTGCCATAGGCAGTAACTTCTGCGGTCAGATGTAGTTTAGATGATTTACCGTCCTTACTGCCGCCCATGTACCACAATTCAACTTTACCTGTGTTGTCTGTGCGGGCATTCCACAGGATTGCAGAACCGGTCTTCAACACCACCGCGGCATCCACCACAGGCACACCGGCAGGTGTAGTTACTTGCACCACATATCGGTCTCCTTTACATACATTGTACTTATACTTTCCGGCAAAATTCTGAAAAATCCCTTCGTTCAGGTCAGACCACATTCTCCATTTTCCAAAATCGAGAATGCTTCCGGCAGTCAGCTTTCCGGCTGCCCCCGAGGATGCCACAGGATAACCCGGCATCACTCCCACAGATCCGGGGGACCTGCTCAACGCTTTGTAAACAGCACCCGAAGGTGGTAAACCCATTGTAATCTCATACAGACGTTTTTCATCATCCGCGGATGATGGTGCATGTGCAGATTCATACCTGGCCCGTTTGGTAATGTCGGTTTCCACCCTGGATTTAGAAACCATGGAAATATCTACCTTATTCACAGAACCTTTGGCTGCATTCATGCTGTTCAATTCTGTGATATAGCCATCAGCAATGGCAAAAATGCGGTTCTTACCTTCCTTGGTGGTGATATTGTATTTTCCGTCTGCACCCACAATAAAATAGCTGGTATCACGGTTATTAATCACCATGATTTTTACATTTTTCATTTTTGTGCCGCTAACCGCCTCGCTTACGCTGCCGTTAAAATAGGCCTGTGCACGGAGCATTTGGGTAAACAAACCTGCCAGTACCGGCATCAACAGTAGTTTTTTCCTTGTTTCCATATCCATCAATACCTCTTCATTCAAAAAGGTAAATGCAAAATGTACGCTTTGTTTATCCGATTTTTGCAAAATGGTTCAATTTCAGTGTTTTGAGTTCAGTCCATTTTCAGAAAACTCCTATGTCATCACCGGAAAAGACAGACAATGCCTGATAGTAGATCCCGGATGTTACAGTGCTTCGGAAGAAATTCAATTAACCGATTACATTACTGCAAACGGATTAACACCGGTGGCACTACTGAATACCCACGCCCATATTGATCATATTTTTGGGAATTATTATGTAAAACAGAAATGGAATGTGCCGCTGTACCTCAGCCAGCTTGACATTCCCCTGTTTGAGCGTGCCGAGAGTATGGCGGCACTGTGGAACCTAAAATATACGCTTTCTCCCCTGCCCGATGAAGATTTGACACCCGAAGAACTGACAATTGCGGGCATTACTCTGGAAGTGCGGCATGTGCCCGGCCACGCACCCGGACACATGGTTTTCATTCACCATGAAAGTAAAACGGTGCTTTGCGGCGATACCCTTTTTCAGGGCAGCATTGGCAGGACAGATTTGCCCGGAGGCAACCATGAGCAATTGTTACAGAGCATACGCGAACAGCTATTCAGCTTGCCTGACGACTACGTGCTTCTCAGCGGACACGGCCCTGCCACGTCGGTTGGCGAAGAGCGAGCCTCCAATCCGTTTTTCTGATACGGCGGTTGTACCTTTGCACAACCTTGTCTCACCTGCGCCACAACCTCGATTCATTTGCCCATGCTTTCAAAGCACTTGAAATTAAGAACATTGTTGTTTCGCCAGGCTCCCGCAATGCGCCCATCGTAGCCGGATTCATCAGAATTGGTGGTTTTAATATGTTGTCGGCACCCGATGAGCGTGCTGCAGCCTTTATGGCGTTGGGTTCGGCACAGGCAACCGGCATGCCTGCCGTGGTGATTTGCACCAGCGGTACAGCTGTTTTAAACCTGTATCCGGGGATTTGCGAAGCTTATTACCAGCGCATTCCTCTGATTGCCGTTACGGCAGACCGCCCCGAGAACCTGATAGACCAGTGGGACGGACAAACCATTCACCAGAGAGACATTTTTGAAAAGCATATTCTGCACAGCTTCCACCTAGAAAAAGACATACATGAAGCGACTGCACAGGAGGCTTTATTGAATTTCGTTTCTCAGGCAGCAGACATCAGCACCGGCACACCCTGCGGACCCGTGCATATCAACATTCCGCTGCAGGAACCTATTTATGCTGATCTTGATGCACCTGTTGATGAAATATTTGCGCCAATTGAAATTCCTCCAAAAAATACTAAAGAAAAAGTTCTGCTTCCCGCAGAATGGCTGAATACCCGAAAGATTTTATTTCTTGCAGGACAACACAAGCCGGATGTAAACCTCAGACGGGTATTGCAATCCATTTCAAAAAAATTTCCCGTGCTTACCGATGTTTTAAGCAATGCACATAGCGAAGGCACAATCAGCTGCACAGAAAACATAGACATACTTTCGGATGTGCACCGACCTGACATTCTCATTACCATGGGCATGGGCGTGGTTAGCAAAAACCTAAAAATGCAGCTGCGCAAGCTGAATATTCCATTACATTTTCATCTGGGAGACGGCGGTTTTACGGGTGACCCCTTTTTTACAAAACCTAAAACGCTAAAATCTTCCCCGGCAGATATGCTAGAATCATGGCTTCAGGTAAACCATACCAACCCTGATAAATATTTTTACAGTCGCTGGCAGTCATCGACGCAAAACACTGTCACAGCAGATGCAGAGGCATTGCTTGTGCAATATGTTTTAAAGATCATACCCCAAAATGCTTGTCTTCAACTGGGCAATAGTATGTCGGTGAGGCACGTAAACCAAAGCAACAATCTGCCGCAGGTGATTTTTGGCAACCGCGGCACCAGCGGCATTGATGGTTCTGTGAGCACTGCCATGGGTTATGCCTGGGCCAATCCGGAGAAGCAGGTTTATTGTTTAACCGGCGACATCGGATTTTTATATGATAAAAATGCCTTGTGGTGTAATCCTGTACCGAAGAATATTTTGATCATTATTATCAACAACCGCGGCGGAATGATATTTGACCGCCTGCATGGTCCCGAAAAAATACCCGAATTGCGCGTATTTGTGCACACTCCACATCATTTTAATGCCAAATTGATTGCAGAGCATTACGGAGTTGATTACAGGGCATGCAAAGCCAAAGAATTGCTGAATTTAAAAAAAGATTTCAGACATTACATTCTGAAGAATTCAGGCATTCTGGAGATATTTACAGCATGAAAACTGCGGTTATAGCCGGCACTTCCGGACTGGTAGGGTCTGCATTGCTGCCGATGTTGCTGGATTCTGATGAATATGACAAAATCATTTCCCTGGGTAGAAAAAAACTGCCCATAGAACACCCTAAATTGCAACAAATACAATTTTATTCTTTCGATCTTACCGCATTAAATATGCATTGCGACCATGTTTATTGCTGCCTGGGAACTACCATTCGCACTGCAGGCTCTAAAGAACAATTTATAAAGGTAGACCACGATTATCCGCTTGAACTTGCCAAAGTTGCCTTAAAAAACGGGGCAACATCCTACACCATTATCACGGCCATTGCATCTGATGAAAATTCAAGATGGCTTTATTCACAGGTAAAAGGTAAACTTGAAAATGAACTAGAATTGCTGGGATATAAGAGTCTTAACATCCTACGCCCCTCGATGTTATTAGGCCCCAGAAAAGAATTCCGGTTGGGTGAATGGATCAGTAAACAAATTATGATTCTTTTCTCGTGGCTTATACCGGTGAAATACAAAGCAGTGAAAGATCAGGCGGTTGCCAAGTGTATGCTGCATTCGGCCACTCAAAATCAGAACAGAACTTTTATTCTGGAAAATGCCGACATATTGAAATTCAATAGTTGAACGACACTCACACTCCCAGCATGGTTTTAAAATCTGCTCCCAAACGCTGGTGGTGAGAAACATCGGCAAATAATCCGGTAAACTTCCCCAGTTGCGAGGTTTGCATTAATCCCACCGAAACGTCAGCATGCACTTTGTTGTAGCCGATTTCGGAGAATGCTTGTATGTAACACGCAGCGTACCCTCCTATTACTTTCAAGTTGTAGCACGGGTTGTCCTTGCCAAGCTCCACCACCGGCGACCAAAGCAATTGCCCTTGTAAACGCTCTAGGAAGTTTGAGCTGTGATATTTTCGTCATACTCGTCCGCAGAAAACGAGATTCCCAACTCAAGTGCAGGTTTTAGATTCACGGAAGGCATCTGTACTAGAACTCTTTCCCAGCCTTTACCATATACTGCTCCCTTGGTAAGCTTTTCCCATGTAAAATTGCTCTATTCTGCCCCGGCCCAAGGGGTTTGGGCCGACAGGCGTCTGAAACATATTAAAACCATCAAAAAGGGCAGCCGCATGAAATTCGAAAATAGACATTAATGTTTGAAACGGGCCATTTCGCGCTCCACATCTTTTGTTTTCAGATCTTCGCGCTTATCGTGCATTTTTTTACCTGGACCCACACCCAGTTCCAGTTTAAACAGCCCTTTATCATCCTCAAAAAGCCTTATGGGAAAAGCGGCAATACCCACATTCTTGAGGGCTACAATTATTTTCTTGAGCTCGTTTCGGTTTAGCAGCAATTTCCTGTTGCGCAGTTGCTCATGTTGACCGAAACTGCTCTGGGCAAGGGGTGAAATATGCAGATTTCTAAGCCACAATTCACCGGAATCCATAACCGCATAGGCATCACCTATATTAACATTGCCCGCCCTGATACTTTTTACTTCCGTACCCAGCAACATAATCCCCGCCGTGTATTTAATATCGGCGCGGTAATTAAAACCTGCCTTGCGGTTGAGAATCTCTATTTTGGGTTTTTTAGCCACGAATAAGACTTTCTATTAACCGCGCTACTTTTTCTTTCTTCAGAATTTTTTGCCCCTGAGTGCCTTCGGCAACGAGCCTTTCACCCACATAAACCTCAAATCCGCAATCCACCGTATTGCCTTCCAATTTAATGAGGGTGGTGGTGATGCTTACAGTTTCTCCCAGCATGGCCGGGCTTTTGTGGCTGATGTTCAGGAATGTGCCTATTCCTTCCTCATCTTCGTTTTTCATATTCAGCACAAACTGTCTGCAAGCCCATTCCACATCGCGCCCCAGGGCAAATGTTCCGTAAAAAGAATGCACATTGCCGGTCTCAAACGTTGCCAAATCGGCCGTTTCAACCACTTTATCCATACGGATTACATCTCCGGTTTGGTGCACTGCTTTCATGAAATTTACGATTGAATTGCCTGCAGTTCCTGTAAAATCTCCCTGGGCTGAATTTCAAGATGAGATGCTTCGTAAATGCATTCTCCTTTATGTATAATCAACAACTGAGGGGATTCGTGATGCACTGAAAAAACTTCTGCCACCTTGTTACTAACCGGCCGACTTGCAATTACATCAATCAATCTGTAGTGCAAAGGTGGATTTGAAGTCAACATTCGGTTCAATGCCATGCTGCTAATGGAACAGCGGGTACTGTGTTTAAAAATCAAAACAGGTTCCGCATGCGATTCCTCAATCAAAGCCTCAAGTGCGGCCTCGTTTGTCAACTGCGGTGAGGAATACATTACTTCTTGATGCTCATGCCGTGATTCACCATTCCCACAGTAGGACATTTGTCTTTCTTGCGCAATGAACCACATGAAACTGCGGTTGCACAAATCAGGAGAGCGATGATTACTTTTGCCTTGTTCATGATAATGGAAATTTAATGCAAAATAAACTCAATTTCAGGAGATATACCAAGTATAGAACGAATATCTGACAGGATTTATTTAAAAACCGGACAATCGGACCCCTTTATCTGCCGATGAGGAGGCATTTGCCGGAGATATTTTACCTGAGCAGCAGCAGTGCAGACTGAAGGCAGAAAAGATACGCTGTTTATTTTTTTTCGGCGTTGGCCCTTTTAACGTATTTCTCCAATGCGGCCAGCATGGATGGGCTATCGGGCGCCGGGGCGGGAATATCTAGTATCAGGCTGTGCTCCAGTGTGGCCTTCTGGGTACTGTCGCCAAAACCCGCTATGCGTGTGGCATTTTGCACAAAATCAGGAAAATTGTCATACAGCGACTTAATATCAGCAGGGCTAAAAAACACGAGTATATCGTAAAACACATCGCGCAGGTCACTCAAATCACTGCTAACGGTGCGGTAGATGATACATTCCTTTAAGTTCAGCTTATGATCGGCAAAAAAATTGGGGATGCTAGGTTTGCGAATATCTGAGCAGGGAAAAAGAAATCTTTCCGAGCCATGGTTTTTCATCAGTGTCAGAAAATCTTTCTCAGTGCCTTTGCCGTGAAACATCTTGCGCTTGCGGGGCACAATGTATTTTTGAACATAGTTAGATACATTCTCATTGATAGAGAAGTATTTAGTATCCTGAGGCATTTCCACCTTCATTTCCAGTGCCATGGTAAAAAATGAATCCACCGCATTTTTGGAATTGAAGATAATGGCTGTGTAATCAGAAAAAGATACCTTCTGTCTTCTTATCTCCTTTGCTGTAAGCGGCTCAATATGAATAAAAGACCTGAAATCTATCTTCAGTTTGTATTTTTTGGCCAATTCCTCATACACATTTTTACCTGTTTCTGGCGGCGGCTGGGTAATGAGAATGCTCTTTACCTTTTTCTCTCTTTCGTTCATGGAGTCTGTGAAATACTGAAAAGGGTTCTTGTCAGAATTGCATGGGGCAAAACTTCCAGTGCGCAAAAATACAAAATATTAGTCAATGAATAATTTTTTTCGCGAAACAGGTACACCAACTGCACAAGCATTTTCAATAAAAACCATGCTACCACCGTTATCAGCAGGTATCGTGAAACCGGATATCCATGCAGGCGATTTGGATTATAATAAACAATATTTATTACCGGAAAGACTACAATTGAAGCCCAGAAATCTACAGTAATCTGCTTTTGCAGCAAAGAACGAGATACTTCACCTGCAGAAAAAACAAATGACTGTATACGCTGTGAAAAATAAAGTAAAACCTTCCATGCTGAAACTGCTAAAAGCATTACAATAAAAAAAACAATACTGTTTAATTGTAAAAATTGGCTGTAAACTGTGATTAGCAAGCCGGTCTGAGCCAGCACAAAAGTTGAGATAAGAATACAAACCAGACTGCCTGAAGTAAATGACAGTGAGCGATCCATGATCAGCTCATTAAAATAATAATTATTAAATATCCCGCGGTATCGCTGGTAAAACTGCTTGGGGAATGCTGCTCTGTAATAAATAAACAGCCCTATCAGCAGCAGCGAGATAATAAAAAACCAGATCTTGGCCTGACCTACCCTGTAAAAAGCCTGGTGATTAAAAGGATCAAACGGATCCTTGACCCTTGGAATTACGGTATTTTTAAACTTAATGGTAAATCTTGATTTTAGAATATTATTAAGACTATCGTTTTTAAGGCTGTCTAAAAAAAGATTTCGATTATTTTCCACCGTATCGCGGCTCCCTCGCCCGAAATTTTCGGTTCTCTCTGATTGCTGACTCCTTTTGCGTTTTCTTTGAACATCAACCGGGGATGCAAATACCTGTGTGGCTTGCAGCAGAAGCGCAAGACACAGGAATACAATTTGTTTGGGTTTAAAAAACATTACTCAACCCCAGGTGAAACTTGGCATCGCGCAGACAAAATCCTTGTCCTTCGTTTCCGAGCGCCCATGTAAACTGAAGAAACCCAGCACCGGTTTTAACGCCGCCGGCAAGGCCCAGGCTGTAAATTGACCGGAATATGTTTTGCTGAAGGTTAGTATCTTGGTAAAGTACTCCCGAAACAAGAGCTGCAACAAAACCGGACTGTCCTGCCATGAAATGAAATTCAATATTTGCCATGTGGAATGCCTTTGCAAAAATACACTGCTCATTGAACCCGCAAATGGAATTTATTCCACCCATGCGCGATAATTCTGTTAAATTGATATTGGGAGCCTTGTAAGCCTCGCCCTGTATGGACAAATAAACAACCCAGCTGCCTGTAACTAACAAATATCCGGAACCTGTATACCTCAGTTTCATGGCATTTTGCCGCAGCTTACCCATTCTCTGTAAACTGACAAAAATGCTTTCTGCGACACCTAAACTGTTTTTCCCCGCAATAGATGAAATACCGGCTTCTTGCTGTCCGGATTGTCTTTTGCGGCATGAAAAATAGTGTTTTGGCACACAGAGACCCTGCCTGAGCAACTCAGAGTGGCAGCATCGGTATGAAAAAGTCTTTTGACAAACGGTATTATGTGCAAATTACGAACTTTGCCTCGAATTGTCGGGACTTTACATTCATATTCCCTATTGCCGGAAAGCCTGTACTTACTGCAATTTCCATTTTACCACAGGAGGTAGTTACAGAGAATATTTCATGAAGTTTATTCAAACGGAATATGACCTGCTCTTGCCTGATTGGTCAGAACCCTGGGCAACCCTGTACTTTGGGGGCGGCACCCCTTCCCTGCTCCCGGCCGAACAGTTAGGTGCTTTTATCTCGCACGTTAAAATGAACGGCGGCATACAAACTGGTGCTGAAATAACGCTGGAAGTCAACCCGGAAGATGTAAATGAAGAGAATATTAAAAAATGGAAACAGGCCGGTATTAACCGTATCAGCGTGGGTGTTCAGTCGCTAAACGATGCAGAATTGCAAGCCATGAACCGTGCACACTCAGCAGCAACTTCTCTCTCGGCTTTGAAATTGCTTTTAAATTCAGGCTTTGAGTCTGTGAACCTTGATTTAATCTATGGCAGCCACTGGCTGAGCGATGATGCATGGAAAAAAACCCTTCTGTGGGCTTTCAATTGCGGGGTACAGCACATTTCGGCATATGCGCTTACTTCCGAACCAAAAACCCGGCTGCAGAAAGATATTGACCTGGGTAAAGTACCCCCCATGGATGACGACAAACAGGCCCGGCATTTTGAACTGTTGCAGGAATATGCAGATAGAAATAAATGGCTGCATTACGAAATCAGCAATTTGTGCCAACCCGGTTTTGAAGCCAAACACAACAGCAATTACTGGGAAAACAAGCCCTATCTGGGGCTGGGCCCTTCAGCCCACAGTTTCGACGGTAAACGCACCCGCCGTTGTAATGTATCAGACAATCAGGCATATGTAAATGGCATAGAAAAACGGCAGCCCATTTTTGAAAAAGAGTTGCTTTCGGATAATGATTTCATCAATGAACTGATAATAACACGCCTTAGACTGGCAAAAGGACTCATCACAGATCTAATCAGTGAAGTAAGTCCCCAATGGTATCAAATAAAAATGCAGATTATTCTGGAAATGTCAGAAAATAAACTTATACTATTTGAGAACAACCGGATTATTTTAACACCCAAGGGGCGCCTACTTTCCGACGCAATCAGCAGAGAACTAATGGTTTAGTATTTTATATTCAACATAAATAATAAATAAGCGATTTACACCACTTTAACTTGGTTTTTTGGCAAGTAATATATTATACTTTTGAATAAGATTTCAGGCAACGCCTGACAAATAAGAAATGTCTATCACTAAAATCCATAACACAAACCATGAGATTAAAATATACCCTTCTTTTTGGCTTGATTGCCCTTCTGCTTGGCAACCGGCAGGAACTTAAAGCACAAACTCAATATGGCTGGACCTACAGAACTGAATGTCTGACGGTAATAACCAGCTACTCGGGAAAGTCCGACAGCTGCCTTACTGTATACTGGCAGGCTGCAGGAACAACCTACACAGGAAACAGCCTGACCTACAAATTTGCGAAGCCAGGCACCTATCAAGTTTGCATGAAGGTAAAAAACTCATGTAAACTTTGGGATACTGTTATATGCAAATCTGTGACGGTTGACACATGTACCCCCAATCCCTGCCTGAGCTTTAAACCTGATTTTACCTGGAAAGCCGATTGCAGAAACGTCCGCTTTCTGGCCAGTTCGGGTATGCTTAACAATACCGGCGTAAGCTATAGCTGGACATGGGGCGACGGAGGAACAGGTACCGGTTCGGACCCACGCAAGACTTATGTTAAAGACGGCATCTACAAAGTATGCCTGAAAGCCACATGGAAAGTTCCCGGAACTACCACGGTTTGTGTTAAAGAAATTTGTAAGGAAATAAAAATCAGCTGCACCAATCCCTGCAATATCAAAGGTGATTTCAAAATCTATTATGGAACCGGCGGACAGGTAAAATTTGAAGGATCCAGCAACACCGGCTATTACTACACGTGGAAATTTGGCGACGGCACCACCGGCAGTGGCAAGAGCGTTTCCAAGTGGTACAAAACACCCGGTACGTATGAAGTCTGTGTGCGCATTTGCGACAAAACCCAAAAATGCTGCACTACCATCTGCAAAAAAGTGGTGGTTGAAGAACCTTGCCGCCTGCAAGGTGGATTTTCATTCAAGAAAACAGGCAACGGAACCTATAAATTCTATGGTTACAGTACGGATAAAGGCGCAACCTACAGCTGGAATTTTGGAGACGGCACCACAGGAACCGGCATAAATCCACTAAAAACCTACAGCAAATCGGGAACATACACGGTATGCGTAACCATAACATCAGCCGATAAACGCTGTAAAATTATCTATTGCCAGAAAGTGGTGGTTGTGGTTGAAACCAAACGTTGCACCTGGTCACAGGCAGGATTTGGTATTACCAGCACCACGACCTGTGCTGTGGTTAAGGTTGAGGCCTGGAATCTCGCTGACACCTGCATATCGTATAAGTGGACTGTAAACGGTGTCCTGACCGACAGTACAGGCGGCCGCCTTAAAACCTTAACACTACCTAAAAACGGCACGTACACCATTTGCCTAAAACTCTACAATAATTGCAAAAAATGCGATACCGCGATTTGCAAAACCGTTACTGTTTCTTGCTACAAGGAAACCTGTAACTGGGCTAAGCGCGGTGCCGGATTTACGTATTCTTTGAAATGTCCTAACCTAATATTGGAGGGAAATAATCTAAATGACACTTGCATCGGATATGCGTTTACGGTTTCTAATGCCAATAATGTTCCGCTGGCTACCTTCAACGGCAGAACCCAGAGCATTGGATTCAGCAGCAATGGTTGGTATTGGATATGCTTAAAGTTGACTGACAACTGTAAAAAATGCGATACTACAATTTGCCAAAAGATTTACATAGATTGTTCATCACCATGCAACTGGAAAAAAGAAGGGGCAGGCTTTACATACAAGGTTGATTGTAAAAAAGTGACATTAACAGCAAACAACCTGAACAATGGCTGTGTGAAATATAACTGGTACAGCGCAGGAGCAATGGTTGGCTCAGGACAGATATTTACCCTCAACTACACCAACAATGGCACCTATAATGTTTGCTTGAAACTAAATGACACATGCAAAAAGTGTGATACAAGCATCTGCCAGAATGTTGTAATCAACTGCAATCCTTGTTCTGCGGTTGCCAAATTCAGGGTTGACAGTGTGAGCAAAGCCGGCATTGTGTACGTTACTAACCTCAGCACAGGTGGCTACAGATACAGCTGGGACTGGGGCGACAGCACCTACAGCAAACTCAAATCACCCATATACCATGCTTATAAGTTCGGTGGCACCCGCAAAATTTGTCTCACTGTATGGGACTCACTGGGTAAATGCAGCACCACTTTCTGTATCACGGTTCAGGTTGTAAAAACACGCTCGGCGCAATCTTACCAGCAGAATAAAACCGGTATCGGAATGCAAATTTACCCCAACCCCGCAGACCAAACCACCGCTATTGCCTGGAATGGTCAATTTAACGAACTATTCGTTTACGCATCAACCGGTAAACTGGTTTACAAATCAGCTGTATCCTGTGAAAAAACCACACTCAAAACATCTACCCTGCCACCAGGTATATATACCATTCAGTTGAAAGGCAACGAAGGCCGCCAAACCAGTCGGCTGGTGGTTGAAAGAAATCCATAAACGGAGGACTTACCCTTTTCAAAAAGCAGGCTTGTCCTGCTTTTTGTTTTTTATGCCTACAAACAACATCAATAATGTGATAAAAGTCGCTTTTATTGATGTACAATGTAGTAATTTTGCACCATCATTTTTAAATATGCAACGCGAAACCAATAACAACATTCTTGTGCCGACCGATTTTTCGGATTTGGCTTCCAGTGCTTTAGGCCATGCCATTAAAGTAGCTCAGATATACAAGAATGAAATCACCCTGCTGAACATTGTGGATGAAGGTTTATTCGGCGGTATTTTCACCAGTGGAAACCAGTCAGAACTCGTAAAAGAGGCTGTTCAAAACCGACTGAATAATATTGCTGCGGAAGTAAAAACCAAACACGGAGTAACTGTGCATACCCGAATTGACTCCGGCCGGATTTATAAAACCATTTCAAACATTGCCAACGAAGAGAATTTTGACTCCATTATCATGGGGAGCCATGGAGCAAACGGACTTGAACAGGTAATCGGTTCCAATGCCAGCAGAACCATTCAATATGCAGATGTGCCGGTTGTGGTAGTAAAAAACCATTCTGCTGGTGAGGGCTATAAAAAAATTGTTATGCCTATAGATCTTACCATTGAAAGCCGCCAAAAAACGGACTGGGCAATCCATGTGGCTAAAAAATTCAACTCTGAGATTCATGTGGCCTATCAAGGCAGCAGTGATGAGTTTACCCAAAACCGCATCAAAGCCAATGTTAAGTCGGTTGAGAATAAGCTGATTCAAAATGGCGTGAACTTCAAGTCCGTGGAAATTCAAGACAAATTGCTCGAAAACTATGCTACTGAAATTATGAACTATGCCGAGAAAGCCAATGCCGATTTAATTATGGTAATGACCGACATGGAATTGGGAATTAGTGACATAATCAGGGGTACCTACACACAGCAGATTGTGAATAGAAGCAACACACCGGTAATGTGCATTCATCCCAAGGAAATAGGCTTTACCTACAATTATTGATTGAACTGATGTTCGTGAAAAAGACCCGCTATACCAGTGGGTTCTTTTATGGATTAAAAATCCAGAATCACACCTATGGTAGGCAAAACAGTGCCCGAGGTATTGGGCAGAAAATCAGCTTTATACTGCAGCGGATTGGAAGGATCTGCAACCAGAGAACCATCGGTATTTCTTGCCGCAACTAACGTGTTGGGGCCTGTGTATTGTGTGTTGAAGAAATTTTGAATATCAAGGTACAGATTCAATGAACTCTTTCTGAAGTACCAGACCTTATCCACCCGCACATCAAACTGATTAAAGTCGCCTACACGCAGCGTATTTAAACGGCGATAATCTGGAAGTGCCTGCCCTACTATATCCCAGCTGTATTTTGACAATGAACGGTTTGTGTCATAAGGCGTGAAGGGTCTGCCGGTTATAAATCTCCACTTAACGCCCAATTCCAAGTTGCGTTTTAGCTTCATACCACCTGTCAGCACTAACGTATGACGGCTGTCCCAAGCACTTGCCACCAGTTTGCCTGAAGGATCTGCAAAACTGCTCCAACATAGCGTGTAGCTTGCTATGCCATACAAACCTTTGCGGCTGCGCCTTTGCACAAGAAATTCCATTCCGTAGGCCCTACCTGTTCCGTTGGAGATAACTGGCTCGTTACCAACAATGGCAAAATCTCCACCCAGGTTGCCCAGGCTGATACCTTCACGCAGTGCCACAGGGTAGCGGTTGTATTGCTTGTAAAATCCCTCTAGGGTAATCTTTGTTTCAGACCCGTAATTGTACTGAAAACCGGCTGCCGCCATGTTGTTCCGCAGGTATTGTAACGTATTTTGGTTGGCGAGCAAACCCAAACTGTCTCTATAACCTAGAAGTGTGTAAGCAGGCAGCTGGTGAAATCGTCCCACATTGGCATTGAAAAACAATCCGTCTGCCAACGGCAATGAAGCGGATAAAGAAATACCCGGCTGATTGAACGGATTGCTTGTGTTACTGTTGTAACCGGAGCCATCCAGCCTGAAACCCATGGCCACCATGGCGCCTGAAGTGAAACTGCGGTTCCATTTGCTGAAGACATTATACTTTACAAGATTTAAATCGCTTTGGAAGTTAATGGTCTGCGGGCCTGCCGGTGTGTATATTCTATTGAATGTTCGGTTTCCATACTGGGAAAATTCAAACCCTCCCCCATTCATCACGCTCCAGCGGCCAAATCGGCGCAACTGCTCATATCGAAGTTTGTTTTCCTCCTCGGTGCTTCTGTAATCCAGAATTTTTTTCGCAGGATCTGATTCGTCGTTATTCTGAAATTTTGTACTGATGTTGCTCAGCATATTCCGGCTTAAAAAAACCTGGTGCTTTGCTTTCCCAAAATAAGTGTAGGAAGTCCCAAACGTATAGTTCCACTGCTGATAATCTGGAATGTAACCCAGGATATATTGATTGGTTTTAAGTTTCAATGAATCGGTTATTCCATCGCTAACATTGGTATTAAGACGGAAATAATCCACCGCCCCAAGCATAACAAAATTCAATTCGGACTTATTGCTGAGCTTAGTCCTTGCTTTGGCCTGATAATCAATAAAATTTGGAAGAAATGGCAGTTTTAGCAAGGTAAACAATCCCTGCAAATAGCTCTGACGGGCAGAAACAATAAAGGTGGTTTTTTTTGACTTCCCCAGCGGTCCATCAGCAGTGAACCCCAGATCAGAACTGCCCAAAGTGAAGCGGAATTTTGTCTTTTCTGTATTCCCGTCAATCTGTCTGAAATCTACCACGGCACTCATGCCATTGGCATAATTTATAGGGAAAGCACCTGTATAAAAATTTACATCTTTTATAAAATTCACATTCAAAATACCCACAGGTCCGCCTGTGCTTCCCTGGGTCTGAAAATGATTGATAACAGGTATTTCAAAACCATCAAGGTAGAATTTATTTTCTACCGGAGAACCGCCGCGAATAATAATATCGTTTCTGAAACTTGGAACACTGATTACACCCGGCAGTGACTGCACAATTTTGCTGATATCGCGGTTTCCCCCCGGGTTTCGTTCGATTTCCCGGATACTCAAAGACTGCGCACCTACTGGGCTTTCAGCTCTCCGGGCCTGTATGGCACTTCGCGATATATTGACGGTTCCTATGCTCTTGGTAAGACTTTCCATGCTGATTTGCACAAATGGGCTTTTGTCATAGGTAAATAGCATTTCTGCGGCAAATGCATCGGAATAACCTTCTTTCGTGGCACCCAGCACATAAAACCCGGGCTCGGAAAGCTGT
>Ga0194116_10001706_pt1 | contig 30180 bp, 20 predicted proteins | sample TA2MahsurfametaG_4_FD_148617 | JGI IMG/M metagenome (GOLD analysis project Ga0194116, IMG submission 148617) | Freshwater microbial communities from Lake Tanganyika, Tanzania - TA2015008 Mahale S9 surface | ecosystem: Environmental > Aquatic > Freshwater > Lake | place: Tanzania: Lake...
GGCGGTGCGGAGGCCAAAGCACTTCCGCAGCCCCCGCGACGTGTTGTACTCGCCGCCACCCTCCCAGACTTTGAATTCGCGGGCGGTGCGGATGCGTCCCTCGCCGGGATCGAGGCGTAACATCACTTCCCCGAGCGAGATTTGATCGAAGGCCGTGGAGCCGGCCGGTTTGAGGGGAAGGCTCATGGCGGAAGTCAGGGAAGGTTAGGAGGCGAGGGTAGCGCCGGTCAACCCGTTGCGTGGGCTTGTCTGGCTGGGTCGGCGGATGTCCCACCCCCGGGGTAGGATGAGGGAATGATCCAAGCTTCCTCCCGTCGTACCGGTTTCGGCCTTTGGGATTCCCACCGCCAAGTGGCCCGTCGCCAGCAGCGTATCCGCGACGAGGCGGAGCAGGTCCCGCCCGGTCTCGATGAGGCTCCGGCGCTGCCGCCGCTGGAGCCGCAGGTCTGGCCCCCCGCAACTTGGCGGCGGGAGCAGCGGCCTATGGCCGCCTAAAGCGGCGGGGCGGGGCGAGGGTCTGCTCTTGACCCGCCGGCCCGCCGGCGGCGAGCCTCGCCGGTCCTACGAGATGCAGGCGGCCCGGCACTCCGCAGAGCTCTTCGATCCAATACCTTCCCGGCAGACTATGAACCACGGTCTCAATCTCCGTTCCTCTGGCACCCTCGACTTCGTGTCGCTGGGCGCCCTGATCCATCGCCTCGACCCAGGCATCATCCCCTTCCGGAAGGCGAACCATTGCGACATCCACGTCAGTGGCGGTGAGTTCAACGTCGCGGCGAACCTCGCGGATTGCTTCCGGCTCAACACCGGCGTGGTCTCCGCGATGGTCGACTATCCGATCGGCGACCTGATCGCGGAGCGGGTGCGGGCGATGGGGGTGAGGTCGTTCTACAAGCGCTTCAAGCACGACGGCGTCCGGGGACCGAACATGGCCACGGTGTACAGTGACCGCGGCCAAGGCGTGCGCGCGCCGGTCGTGTTTTACAACCGCAGCAACGAGGCGGCGGCGCAGCTCAAGCCGGGCGATTTCAACTGGAGCCAGATCTTTGGTTCCGGTGTGCGCTGGTTCCACAGCGGCGGTATCTTCGCGGCGCTCTCCGAGACCACGGGAGAACTGATCGTCGAGGCGATGCAGGCCGCCAAGGCAGCCGGGGCCGTGACCTCCTTCGACCTCAACTACCGTGCGAAGCTCTGGGACATCTGGGGCGGCCAGTCCAAGGCCCTCGACGTGCTCGGCCGCATCGTCCGGAACGTCGACGTGCTGGTGGGCAACGAGGAGGACCTGCAGAAGGGCCTCGGCATCCAGGGGCAGGACGTGGAGTCGAAGTCCAAGCTCGATCCCTCCGCCTTCTTCGCGCTGATTGAGAAGGCCGTGCGCAAGTTCCCCAACGTGAAGGCGGTTGCCACCACCCTGCGGGAAGTCCACTCGACAAACCGCCACAGCTGGGGCGCGGTCGCTTGGATGAAGGGCCAGACCTACCAGTCCCCGACCTGTGAGCTCGACGTGGTGGACCGCGTCGGCGGCGGCGACGGTTACGCCGCGGGCTTCATCTACGGGCTGCTCGCTGGGGCCTCGGAGCAGGAGGCGGTGAATCTGGGTTGGTCCCACGGGGCGCTGCTGACCACGTTCCCCGGCGACACCACGATGGCGACGGTCGAGCAGGTGCAGGCCTTCGCCAAAGGCGGCTCCGCGCGCATCCAACGCTGAGTTGACCGCCGCCAGCCGGCACGCAAGTTCCCCGGGCGGCGCGTTCACGGCCGCCCTTTCTATGCTCTATTTCGCCCGCGGCTCTGCGACCGACCAACTCACCGCTGAAGATCTGCGGGCCGGCGTGCGCGCCGCGCTGGACCGCTTGGGCCCGCGCCGCCGCGTGCTGGCCGTCCCGCCGGACTTCACCCGGTTCCACTCGCAGGCCGGCCCGCTCACCTGCCTCGTTCACGAGTACTACGGCGACCGCCTCACGGATGTGCTGCCCGCGCTCGGCACGCATTCGCCGATGACGCCGGAGCAGTTGCACGAAATGTTCCCGACCGTGCCGGCCGACCGCTTCCGGGTGCACAACTGGCGCACGGGCATCACCACGGTGGGCACGGTGCCGGCGGAATTCGTCCGGACGGTCTCTGGGGGCGCGGTGGAGTTTCCTTGGCCGGCCCAGGTCGCGAACCTCATTGCGGAAGGCGGCCACGACCTGATCCTCTCAATCGGCCAAGTGGTGCCGCATGAGGTCATCGGGATGGCCAATTACAACAAGAACATCTTCGTCGGCACGGGCGGGGTGGAGGGGATCAACAAGAGTCACTTTGTCGGCGCCGCCTATGGGATGGAGCGGATGATGGGCCGCGCGGACACCCCCGTTCGACGCATCCTGAACTACGCCGGCGAACACTTCACCCGGCACCTTCCGATTGTTTACATCCACACCGTGGTCGCCCAGGGCGCGGGGGGGGCGCTGAGGGTCCGCGGGCTCTTCATCGGGGATGATGCGGAGGTGTTCAACCGGGCCGCCGCGCTCTCGCTTGAGGTCAACTTCGAGATGCTGGAGACCCCGCTAAACAAGGTGGTGGTGTATCTCGACCCCGCCGAGTTCAAGAGCACCTGGCTCGGCAACAAGGCAGTCTACCGCACTCGGATGGCGATGGCCGACGGGGGTGAACTGCTCATCCTCGCCCCGGGGCTCCGCGAATTCGGCGAGGACCACGAGATCGATCGGCTCATCCGCAAATACGGCTACCGGGGCACTCTGGCCACCTTGGCGGCCACCCAGGCGAACCCGGAGCTCCAGCAGAATCTGAGCGCCGCCGCCCACCTGATCCACGGCTCGAGTGAGGGCCGCTTCGAGGTCACCTATTGCCCGGGTCGTCTGTCCCGCGCTGAGATCGAGGCGGTCGGTTTTAAATCGGCGGACCTTGCCGAGACCTCCCGGCGCTACGATCCCGCGCGGCTCCGCGACGGCTGGAACACGCTGCCCGACGGCGAGCGCATCTTCTACATCTCCAATCCGGCCCTGGGCCTTTGGGCCTACCGGGGACGGTTCAGCGCCTGAGCGCGCCCGCGATGAAGCGCTTTCCCGCCGCCACCGCCGCGCTGCGGCGCCGCCTCGGGGCGCGCGTGGTCCGCACGGACCACGCCGAGCTGGCCGAGGCGGGCCTCGACGGTTCCAAGCTTTCCTTCCCCCCGGAGGCGCGCATCCGCGTGCGCCGCGAATCCGACGTCGGCGTGGTCCTGGCCCTCGCAAACCGGTACCGGGTTCCGGTAACGACGCGGGGCCGCGGCACGACCCTCACGGGCTCAGCCGTCCCCGTCCACGGCGGGTGGGTCCTTGATCTCTTGGCCCTCGATGCCATCCGAATCGACGCGGAGGCCGGGATGGCGCACGTGCAGGCCGGCGCCAACGTAGCCGCGCTGCAGCGGGCCGCGGAGGACACCGGGTGGTTTTATCCGCCCGACCCGTCCTCGCGCGAGTACTGCACCATTGGCGGCAACATCGCCTGCAACGCCGGCGGGATGCACGGGGGCAAGCACGGAGTCACCCGGGACTTCGTGATTTCTCTGCGGGGCTACCTGCCCACTGGCGAGGCGGTGGAATGGGGTACCCCGACGAAGAAGTTCTCGGCCGGCTTCAACCTGCGCGACCTCTGGATCGGTGCGGAGGGGATGCTCGGGGTCGTGACCGGTGCGGTGCTGAAGCTCCTGCCGCGGCCCGCAGAGCGCTGGACCCTGCTGACCGCGTTCCGCGACGAAGCGTCGGCGCTGAAGGCGGCGCTGGCTCTGTTTCGCGCCCGGGTGCAGCCGACGATCTGCGAGTTCCTCGACCGGGACAGCGTGCGCTGCGCGGAGCGGGCGACCGGCCACGCGGTTTTTCCCGGGCAGCCCGGACGCGCCGTGATCCTGCTTGAGTTCGCGGGCTCGCGCGGCGAATTGCAGGAGCAGCGTCCCCTCGTCCGGGCATGGGCCGAGGCGCACGCGCAGGCCCACCGGGCGGCCCGGTCCCGCGCGGAGGCGGAGCAGCTCTGGGAGGTCCGCCGCAAGTGCTCCGGCGCGATGTTCGAGCTGGGCGACGCGAAGCTGAATGAGGATGTCGTGGTGCCGATGCGGAGCTACCTGGCGCTGGCGCGTTTCCTGGTCCGGCTGCGGCGGGATTCAGGGCTCGCGATCCCGACCTTCGGTCACCTCGCGGACGGCAACCTGCACGTGAACATAATGTACCATGAGGCTGTGGCAAGGGAGCGGCGCGCCGCGGAACGCGCGGTCCGACGGCTGATGACCGAGGTCGTTGCCCTCGGGGGGGCGATCTCCGGTGAGCACGGGATCGGGTTGGCGAAGACGCCCTTCCTGCGAGTCCAGCAGTCGCCGGCGCAGATCCGGGCGATGCAGGCGGTCAAGCGAGCCTTGGACCCAGCGGGCATCCTCAATCCGGGCAAAATGTTCTCGGTCTTCAAGGTCTGGAAACACCCGCGGGCCGCGGTGCGTTTCCCTTGGGACCACAAGTGAGCTCCGGCGCGGGCTTCAGCTCGCCGGTTCGCTGACCCAGTACCAGTGCCAAGGCTCGTAGCCGATGCCCCACGGGTTGCCGCGCGGGTACGACAGCCGGAAGCCGGCCCGCGGCGCGTGCTGCACCAGCCACCGGAAGGCGGGTGTGTCGCCGAAATTCTCCTCGAGGTCCGTGTAGCCCGGGCAGCCGATGTCGATCGCCCGGCCGGAGTGGTGCTCGCTGAAGCCCGGCGCCGCGATCAGGTGCAGGATTTCCTCCAGAGCGCGCCCCGCGGCCCGCTTCCGCCTGATGATCTCAGCCTGCCGCGCCACGGACCGGAAGCCGGAGACCGGCAGCAACTTCAGGCCGTCGAGCGCCGCCCCCGCCTCCAGCCGGTGCCAGCCCGCGGCGGTCACGGGCCGAAGGCGCACGGGCGGATCAACGTCCCCGTGGTCCACCCGGACCAGTTCCCCTTCGGGCGCCTCGGCGTGGAACGGCAGGCCGCGGCGCGCGGCGTAATCCGCGGGGATGCCGAGTTCGCGGTGCAGGGCAGCAATCGCGGGGGGTAGTTCCACGGCTCAGTCGCCGTGCCCGGCGAGCCAGCGCTCGGCCTCAATCGCGGCTGCGCACCCCATCCCGGCAGCCGTGATCGCCTGACGGTAGACATGGTCCGCGCAGTCGCCCGCCACGTACACGCCGGGGATGTGGGTGCGCACCGCGGAGCCCGAGGCCGGCTTGAAATAGCCCTGCTCGTCCAGGTCGAGCGGCGGGGCGAAGGGCCCCGTGTTTGGTAGGTGCCCGATCGCGACAAAGATCCCCTTCACCGGCAGCACCTGCTCGGTCCCGCTCTTCACGTTTCGCACGCGCAACCCGCTGACCGCGCCCTCGGCGACACCCTCCACCGCCACCGGCAGGCTATCCCAGACGCAGGTGATCTTCTCGTGGCGCGTCACGCGGTCGGCCATAATCTTCGAGGCGCGCAGGGTTTCGCGGCGGTGGACGAGGTAGACGCGGGAGGCGAAGCGGGTGAGGAACAGCGCCTCCTCGGCGGCGCTGTCGCCCCCGCCGATCACGGCAACGTCCATCTTCCGGTAAAAGGCACCGTCGCAGGTCGCGCAGGTCGTCACGCCCTTGCCACCGTAAAGTTCCTTCTCGCCGGGGATCCCGGTCATCCGGGGCGAGGCTCCGGTGGCGATGATCACGGCGCGGGCGAGGATGACGCGGTCGCCGGCGAAGAGCTGCCGCGGATGGGAGGTGAAATCGACGCGGTCGACCAGCGCCTGCTCGAAGCGGGTCCCGAAGCGGGTGGCCTGCTCGCGCAGGTTCTGCATCAGCTGGAAGCCGTCCACCCCGTGAGCAAAACCGGGGAAATTCTCCACCTCGCTGGTGGTGGTCAGCTGCCCTCCGGGCAGCGGGCCCTCGAGAACGAGCGGGGAGAGGTTCGCGCGGCCGGTGTAGATGGCGGCCGTAAGCCCAGCGCAGCCGGTACCGATGATGACGACGTTTTCGACGGAGGGGGCGGACATACGATGCTTGAAGTGAGGGCAGGGGAGGGGAAGGCGCAATCCCGGAGATGAATCCCAGACTGGACCGCCGGCGGGGCTTGCAATTTTTGCGGGGGATCGGAGCCTCGCGGAACGTTCCGGGTTTCTCTGGCGCGGGTTTCCCCGCCCTTAACCCACCGATACGACCCCGCATGAAGCCCCCCGTCGAATCCAACCGCGCCAAGTACATGACCCTGATCGCCGCCTTCCTCGGGTGGATGTTCGACGGGTTCGAGATGGGCCTCTTCCCCCTGATTGGCCAGCCGGCCCTCAAGGATCTCCTCGGGCCCGCCGCTCCCGCGGGGGACACGGCGGCGTGGTTCGGCGCGATCATCGCGGTGTTCTTGGTGGGCGCCGCCAGCGGCGGGGTGCTCTTCGGCTGGCTCGGCGACAAGATCGGGCGCGTGCGGGCGATGTCGCTCAGCATCTTCACCTACGCGATCTTCACCGGCCTCTGTGGGTTCGCGACTGAGGCGTGGCATATCGCCGCATTGCGGTTCATTGCCTCCCTCGGGATGGGTGGCGAGTGGTCGCTCGGCGTGGCGCTGGTGAACGAGGTCTGGCCCGGCAAGTCGCGAGCGCTGATCGCGGGCCTGATCGGCGCGGCGGCGAACGTCGGCTTCCTAATGGTGGCGCTGCTGAGTATGGGTCTCGTGGGCTTCATTGGGGGCGTCGAGGGGATGCTCCGCGGGATCGGTCTCTCCGAGGCCGCCACCCAGAGCCTGCTCGCGAACTCGGCGTGGCGCTTCCTGATGATCAGCGGCGCCTTCCCCGCGCTGCTCATCTTCTTCATCCGCCTTTTCGTTGGCGAGTCCGAGAAGTGGGTCGAGGAAAACGCCAAGGGCTCGACCTCGCACTGGAGCAAGTCCGACCTGCTCGGGGTGCTGGTGGCCTGCCTCGCCGCGCTCGTCATCATCGGCGCTTGGACGCCGGCGGTCTCGAAACTGCACTGGGCCTGGTCGACGCTGATCACGATCATCGGCGTGGCGGTGGCGCTATGGGGTTACCTTTTCCCGGTGAAGCAGTACCTTGCGCGCGCGGTGGCCGCGGGAGGCCTGAAGGCCGGCACGCAGTCCGAGGTCGTGCGCAGCATGCTCTTCGGGGCGGTCCTCGCGGGCGTTGCCCTACTGGGCACGTGGGGCTCGATCCAGTGGGCGCCGCGCTGGGCGGCCGAGCTGATGCCGGACACCGCCACAATGAAGCATTTCGCGAAGGAGAAGACCCAGCTGGCCACGTCCCTCGGCGCGATCGTCGCGACGATCATCGCCGCAGTTGCCGCGGGCCGCTTCGGGCGCCGCATCACGTACGCCGTGCTCTGCGTGGGCTCGATCGCCTCGGCCCTCTACTTCTATCTCGGCAACGCGGCCTTCGGCACCGGGTTCATAATCGCCGCTTTCATCGCGGGCGGGGTTACCGCCTCCTTCTACGGGTTTTTTCCGCTGTACTTCCCGGAGCTGTTCCCGACCGCGGTGCGGGCCACTGGCCAAGGCTTCGCCTTCAACTTCGGCCGAATTGTCGCTGCCGTCGGCGGACTACAGACGGCCACGCTGATCAAGGCCTTCGACGGCAGCTTCGCGAAGACCGGCTCCACCCTTGCCGCGATCTACCTGGTGGGGATGATCGCCATCTGGTGGGGACCTGAGACCAAGGACCGTGAGCTGCCCGAATAACCCGCGCCGCGGTCCCGCCCGCTGATGCCCCCGGTTCCGTCCGCCGCTCGGGATCCCGTGTGGGATCCGCGGCGCTGGCTGCCCACCACCCGCGACGAGGCGTCCGCCCGCGGCTGGGACGAGCTCGATGTGGTGCTGGTCTCGGGCGACGCCTACGTCGACCACCCCGCGTTCGGCACCGCCGTCATCGGCCGGATGATCGAGCGGGAGGGCCTCCGCATCGCGATCATCGCGCAGCCGAACTGGCGCGACGACCTCCGCGACTTCCGCAAGTTCGGCGCGCCCCGGCTCTTCTTCGGCGTCACCTCGGGTTGCATGGACTCGATGGTGAACCGATACACTGCGGCGAAGAAGCTGCGCAGCCAGGACGCCTACACGCCGGGCGGAGAGCACGGGTTTCGGCCCGACTACGCGGCCACGGTCTACTCGCGCCTCCTCAAGCAGATTTACCCCGAGGTCCCCGTCCTGCTCGGCGGCATCGAGGCCAGCCTGCGGCGCGTCACGCACTACGACTACTGGTCGGACACGCTGAAGCCGGGCATTCTGGCCGAAAGCGGCGCCGATATGCTGGTGTACGGGATGGGCGAGCTGCCCCTGCTGGAGATCCTCCGTCTGATCAAGCAGGGGGTCCCGTTCCCGTCCCTGCGCACCATCGCGCAGACGGCGGTGCTGCTCCCGACTGGCGCGCCGGTGCCGAGGAACCAGCACTGGGAGGACTTCACTCTCCACAGCCACGAGGCGTGCACTCGGGACCGGGCGCTCTACGCGCGGAACTTCAAGGACATCGAGACCGAGTCGAACCGGGTGAAGGCGCGGCGGCTGCTGCAGGCCAGCGGCGATCGTCTGTTGGTGGTCAACCCGCCGTTCCCGACGATGTCCGAGCGGCAGATCGACTCGAGCTTCGACCTGCCGTATACGCGGCTGCCACACCCGAAGTACCGCAAGCGGGGGCCGATTCCAGCCTACGAGATGATCAAGCACTCGATCAACATGCACCGCGGGTGCTTCGGGGGGTGCAGCTTCTGCACGATCTCAGCGCACCAGGGAAAGTTCGTCGCCAGCCGCAGCAAGGCGAGTATCCTGCGCGAGGTCGAATCCATCAAGCAGATGCCCGACTTCCGGGGCACGATCTCCGACCTCGGCGGTCCCTCCGGCAACATGTACAAGATGAAGGGCCGCGAGCAGTGGATCTGCGACGAGTGCGTGCGACCGAGCTGCATCTGGCCGGATGTGTGCCGGAATCTCGACACCGACCACACCGCACTGCTCGACGTCTACAAGGCGGTCCGCGAGACCCCCGGGGTGAACCACGCCTTCGTCACCAGCGGGCTCCGTTACGACCTGTTCCTGCACAAGCACGCCAAGGGGCAGGAGAAGGAGAGCCACGAGCGTTACGTCGACACGCTGGTCGAGCATCATGTTTCCGGCCGGCTCAAGGTCGCCCCGGAGCACACCTCGGACGCGGTGCTGCACGTGATGCGCAAGCCCTCATTCAAGTACTTCCGGCGCTTCAAGGAGAAGTTCGATGCCGCCAAGGGTCGCGTCGGGCGGGACAACCTCCAGATCATTCCTTACTTCATCAGTTCCCATCCTGGCTCTCGCCCCGAGGACATGGCCCAGCTGGCGGTCGAGACCAAGGAGCTGGGCTTCAAGCTCGAACAGGTGCAGGATTTCACCCCGACCCCGATGACGGTCGCGACCGAGATCTATGCCACGGGGGTGCACCCCTACGATCAGAAGCCTGTCTGCGTCGCCCGCTCGCCGGAGGAAAAACAGGAGCAGCGCAGCTTCTTCTTCTGGTACAAGCCGGAGATGAAGGCGGCACTCCGCGCCACTCTCCGCCGTCTCGGGATGGGCGAGACCGCCGCGCGTTTGCTGGGTGACGGAACGGCCAAGGACCGGATGCGGGCCGAGGACATGATACACTGCGGTGGCCTGCCCCCGCCGCCCCCTGCGCCGGTCCGCCGTTTGTGGTTCCGGCGCCGGGATCGCGGTTGACCGGGCCTCCCCTGAGCCCGCGTTTCACCAGCCGAGGCTGCGGCGCGGGCGGAGCGGCTGGTACAGGTCAGGGGCGAGTTCCTCGAGGAAGCGGCTCGGGCTCTGCAGCATCGCGGGGCCGCCCTTGGTGTTGAGCTTCGGGAAGCAGAGGTAGAGCTCGTCGCGCGCGCGGGTTACCGCCACGTAAAACAGCCGCCGCTCCTCCTCGACGTCGCCTGCCTCGATCGCGCGCCGCAGCGGGAAGCTGCCCTCCGCGAGCCCGATCAGGAAGACGGCGGCGTACTCGAGGCCCTTCGCTTGGTGCACGGTCGTGAGGCGCAGGGCGTCCTCCGCTGGATCGGCGGAGCGGTCGCCCGTCTCGCTACCGAGTAGCATCACCTGCGCCAGCAGCTCGTGCATGTCCTCGTGGCGGCTGGCGAAGCCGACGAGCGAGCGCAGATCGTCAAGACGCGACTCGTAGTTGGCGTACGCCCCCTTGAGGTAATCTCCATACCAGCCGTCGAGCGCGATTTCGACCGCGTTGTGGGGCTTGAGGGTACGCATCACGTCACGTACCTGCCGCAGGGAGGCGGTGAATTTGGGCCACTCGTCGCGGGCGTCGCGGGGCACGCGCGAGGCGACGTCGTCAGTTCCGAGGGCGTCGACGAAGTCCTGCCGCATCAGCCGCGCGTGGTCGAGCGCGGCGGCGTGCAGCTTCTGTGCGTTCTTGTCGCCGACCTTTGGGAGCAGGACGGCGATGCGGCCCCAGGCCGCGGTGTCGGCCGGGTTGAACACGAAGCGGAGCAGCGCCATGAGGTCGCGCACATGCGCCTGTTCGAAGAAGCGCACTCCGCTGGTGATCTGGTAGGGGATCTGCAGCCGGGCCAGCTCCAGCTGTAGGTCGAGGGCCTGGAAATGCGCCCGGTAGAGGATCGCGATGTCCCGCAGGGAGCAGCCCTCGTCGATAAGCCCGCGGATCCGCTGCACGATAAATTGGGCCTGCTCGCGTCCGTCCATCGTCTGGACGTAGTAGGGCTTTTCGGAGTTGGCCCGGTGCGGGCGGAGTTCCTTCTCGAAGGCGCGGCCTCGGGGCTGGGCCAGCAGCACGCCGTTGGCGAGAGCGAGGATCTGCGGGGTGGAGCGGTAGTTGGTCTCGATGCGGTGGAGGACGGTCCCGGGGTGGCGGTCGGGAAAAGTGAGGATATTCTCCACGTTCGCGCCGCGCCAAGTGTAGATGCACTGGGCGTCATCCCCGACCACCATTACTCGGTGGTGCGCGCCGATCAGGTCCACAATCTGCGACTGGAGCACGTTGGTGTCTTGGTACTCGTCGACGAGCACGTGGCGGAAGCGATGGGCGAAGTACTCCCGCGTTTCGGGCGAGCGGCGGAGCAGGTCTAGCCAGAGCTCGAGTAGGTCGTCGTAGTCGAGCTGGCAGCCCCCGCGCTTCCGCTCTGCGTAGGCGCGGGCGAATTCCGGCAGCCGGTCCCCGATCTCCTCGTGCTGGGGGAAGAACCGCCGCACCGTCTCCGCGAGCGGGAGCTGGGTGTTGCGGGCCATCGAGAGGATGGCGTGCAGGGGGCCCGGCTTCGGGTGGGTCTTGTTCTTAAAGAAGCCTTTGTCCAGCGCGTCCACCGCGTCGCGGAGCACGCCCTCCGACTCCTCGGCGTCGAGGATGGTGAAGCTGCGGGGCAGGCCGATCGTCTCGCCGTGGAGCCGCAGGGTGCGGTGGCCAATGCTGTGGAAGGTGCCACCCCAGAAGCGGCCGGGTTCGACGCCGGTGAGCTCGTGGACCCGGTGCAGCATCTCCTTCGCGGCCTTGTTGGTGAAGGTCAGCAGGAGGATCTCCCCGGGCCGCACGCCCTGGGAAAGCAGGTAGGCGACCCGATAGGTGAGCGTACGTGTCTTCCCCGAGCCGGCACCCGCCAGCACCAGGAGGGGACCTGGCTCGGCGGTGACCGCCTGGAACTGCTCGTCATTCAGCTCGGCGCGGAAGTCGATGGGCGGGAGGGCCGGGATTTCGGGGTGAGAAGGTAAAGCCATTCGGAGCGGCCGCCAAGGGCGCAAAAACCCCGGGCGGGCGCAAGGGTTTCCCGCCCGGCCACTCTCCGCTCGCCGTCGCGCTGCCGCGCGGGCAGCCTCCGGGGATGAAGACCGCCCTGCTGTTGCTCGGGCTCGTGCCCGCCTTGGCCGCCGCGCCCGCCCTGACGCTCTACCATCAAGGCTTCGCCGTTGTCCGGGAACGCGTGCCGTTGCGGCTCGTTGCGGGCGAGACGGAGGCCGCCTTCGCCGGGGTCACCGCGCAGGTTGAGCCGGACTCCGTGGTGCTGCGGGATCCGGCCGGTAAGGTCGCTTTCCGGGTGCTGGAGCAGAGCTACCGGGCCGACGTCGTGTCGCAGGCGCTCCTGCTCACGCTGCACGAGGGCCGGGAGATAGATTTTCTGGTGCGGGACCGCGACGCCCGCGAGCACACGGTGCGCGGCAAGATCATCCGCGGCGGCCACCAGCCTGGCGGTGAGCCGGTGGCACCTATCATCGAGGTTGAGGGCAAGGTGCGGTTCTCCCTCCCCGGAGAACCCCTTTTCCCCGCTCTGGGCGGTGACGGGATTCTTCGCCCCACGCTGTCTTGGCGCCTCGCCGCCGCAGTCACCGCGGAATTTGAGGCCGAACTCGGCTACGTCACCGGCGGGCTCGGCTGGCAGGCGGCCTACAACCTCGTCGCCCCGGAGCAGGGGGACCTGCTCGACCTCGTGGGCTGGGTCACTCTCTCAAACCAGAGCGGCCAGACCTTCACCGGTGCGGCGGTCAAGCTGATGGCGGGCGACGTGGCCCGCCTCGCGCCCCCGCCGGTGCGGATGAACCGCGGCCGCGAAGCGGTGATGCTCGCGATGGCGGCGGACGGCGCCGTGACCGAGAAGGCCTTCGACGAGTTTCGCCTGTACGCGCTCCCGCGCTTGGTGACGCTCCGCGATCGGGAGACCAAGCAGGTGGAATTCCTGCGCGCGACGGGTGTCCGCGCGCCGGTGCTCTACGTCTTCGACGGGGCGCCGGGGATGTCCTTTAGCGGCGGGGCGAACCGCGATCCTAGCTTTGTCAGCCAGGGAGCCGCAAAGGTCGCCGTGTTCCGCGAGTTCCAGAACTCCGAGGAAAATCTTCTCGGCGTGCCTCTGCCCAAGGGGCGCCTGCGCTTCTACCGCCAAGACGCGGCGGACGGTCGCCTCGAGTTCACCGGGGAGAACGAGCTCGACCACACGCCGCGCAATGAGCTAGTGCGGGTTCGCACCGGCAACGCATTTGACCTGGTGGGCGAGCGGACCCGCACGCAGTACAACGGGAGCAACCGCCAGGAGTTCGCGGAGGAGGACTTTGAGATCCGCCTGCGCAACCGCAAGGCGGCCCCGGTGACGATCCGTGTCATCGAGCGCCTCTACCGCGGTGGCAACTGGCGGCTGACGCAGCACTCTGCACCCTTCACGCGCCGCGACGCGCAGACGATCGAGTTCGGAGTGGCCGTGCCGCCGGACGGCGAGACCGTGGTGACCTACCGCGTCCGTTACGACTGGCGCTGAGCCGGGCTCAGGCCGCCTCAGCCGGCGGGCGCGAAGTCGACCTGGCGGCGGTAGCGGTCCACCTTGGCGACGATCACCTCGAGACGATCATTGAGGCCGAGGCGGCGCCGGTGACGGCGGCCGATCAGGGCGTCCCCCGACGGCGTGGGCGCGTAGCGGTCGTCGCGCAGGGACTCCAGCGGGAGGAAGCCGAAGGCGAGGGACTCGGTCAGCTCGACGAACAGGCCCTGCGGCCGCACGTCGGTGATGACCGCGGCGAAGCGGGCGGGTGGGCGGAGCTCCAGCTGGCGGGAGAAGAACTCCATCAGCTTGACCTTCACGCTGTCGCGCTCGGCCTCGGCACTGTTGATCTCCGTACGGCTGAGGTGCTCCGCGAGGCGCTCGACGCCAGGGAGGTCGTAGCGGGTGGCGCGGGCGCCGCCGGCCTGACCGCGGGTGAGGTGGCGTTCCAGCACCCGGTGCACCACGAGGTCGGCGTAGCGCCGGATCGGGGAGGTGAAGTGGGTATAGTCCTTCTTATGCAGCCCGTAGTGTCCGTCAGGCGCGGGGCGGTAAGCGGCCTTGCGTAGGCTGCGCAGGAGCTGGGTGCGCAGGGTGTGGCTCTGGGCGTGGGTCGCAAGGATCGCGAGAACGCGGCCGAGTTCCGCCCGGTCCGTGAGGTCGCCGGTGGGGATGCCGTGGTCGGCGAGGGTCGGGCGCAGTTCCGCGAGTCGAGCCGGTTCCGGGTCGTCGTGCACCCGGTAGAGCGAGGGAAGCTTGTGCTGGCGGGTGAGGCGCGCGACGGCCTCGTTCGCCGCGAGCATGAATTCCTCGATCAGCTGGTGGCTTTCGTCGTGCTCCACCCGCTCGAGGCGGTCAGCGTAGCCCGCGGGATTCAGCAGGATCTTCGTCTCCGGCATATCCAGATCGAGGCTGCCGTGTGCCATCCGCTCTTGGCGCAGCCGGCGCGCGAATCGCCACAGGCGCCGGATGCACGCCTGCAGGTCGCCCAGCTCCGCCGCCGTTAGTTCCCGCAGCGCCCGGCCGGTCGAACCGGTCTGGTGTGTGGGTGGCAACGGGAGCTCCCGGATGCGCGCGAGGTCATCCTCCTGCAGGAACGCGAGCGCCTGGCGATAGGTGAGGCGCTTCTGGCTGCGGATTACCGTGCGGGCGGGCGCACTGCTGCGGAGTCGTCCGCCTATATCGAAGTCCAACAGCACCGCTTGGCACAGGCGATCCTCCCCCTCGACGAGGGAGCAGAGGCCGTTGGAGATGGGTTCCGGCAGCATGGGCACGACCGTGCCGACGAGGTAGGTCGAGTTGCCGCGGCGCTGGGCCTCGCGGTCGAGCGCGCTGCCGGGGCGGACATAGTGCGAGACGTCTGCGATGTGGACGCCCACCCGCCAGCCGCCGTTGGGCAACTCCTCGAGCGAGAGCGCGTCGTCGAAGTCCTTCGCGTCGTCGGGATCGATGGTGAACACGGACCGTGAACGGTAGTCCAGCCGCCCGCGGGTGTCGCGCGCGGGGACTTTGACGGGCAGGGCCGCGGCCTCGCGCAGGGCATCGCCGGGGAAGCGCGGCTCAAGCTCGTAGGTCAGCAGGATTGCGCGCAGCTCCGCGTCGGGTTCGTGGGTGCGGCCGAGCCGAGCGGTGATAACCCCGGGCGGGGGCAAGGAAGCGTCGGTCCAAGCGCCGAGGCGCACAGCCACCTTGTCCCCGGCGCGCGGGGCGGGCTCAAGCCCCCCGCGGGCGGGGGCGGGCACCGTAATCTCACGGGTGAAGCGTGGGTCGTCTGGCGCGACCATCCAGCCGCCCCGGTGCCGGCGGAGTTCCCCGACCACGACGTCGCGGTTCCGCTCGAGTACGTGGACGACGCGGCCGACGCGCTCACCAGGCCGGCGTCCTTGCCGGCCAGGATGGATCTGCACCACCACGCGATCGCCTGGCAGCGCGACCCCGGAATCGCCCGGGGGAATTTGCACCGCGGGGACAGGCGCCGCCCCGGGGGGCTGTTCCGGCACCGCGAACCCGGAGCCGCCGGTGCGGAACTGGATGCGAGCCACCAGTTCCCCGCGGCGCTGGCGGGGCGCGGCGTTCGTCTCGCCGCGGACAGCCGGCGCCGGCTGCTCTCCTGCGGGGACGGGCAGGCGTCCGGGGCGGGGAAAGGGCAGGGGCGAGCCCGGGGGCGGCATCGCAGGCCCGCGGCGGCGCGGGGTGAACACGGGGCGCGCGGCGGCGGGGTTGGGCGGGGACTCCTGCTGGGCGGCAAACGTGGGCGCGGCGGGAAGGAGCCGGCCGTCTTGGGCGCGGCGTAGCTTGCCGGTCCGCGTCAGCGCGGCGATGGCCTCCGCCAGATGGGCGAGCCGCACGGGGGGTCGGCCGAGCAGGGGGGCAAGTTGGGCGGGACGGGCAGGGGCGAAGCCCGCGGAGCGGACTAAGTTGAGCAGACGATCGCGGAGCGACATAGACCTCCCGCCGGCCCTCGGACCGAGCTTTGGGATTGGCGGGAGGCAATGCGGCTTCTACCCCTCTAGCGATGAAAATCGTCCACGCGGCGAGCGAGCTGTTCCCGTATGTCAAGACCGGTGGCCTCGCGGATGCGGTGGGCGCGCTGGCCGGGGAACTGGCCCGGCAGGGTCATGAGGTCTCCGTGTTTCTACCCGGCTACCGTGCGGCGCTGGAGCATCCCACCGCGCGCGGCGCCGAGCGCATTTTGCGGCTCAAGGTCGAGCTCGGGCAGGACTACCTCGCCGGCGACGTCTGCGTCTTCTCGCCGCAGCCGAATCTCCGGATCCACCTCGTGTGTCGCGAGGAGTTCTTCGACCGGCGAGGCGCCTATGGCAACGGCGAGCGCGACTTCGAAGATAACGCGGACCGCTTCATCTTCTTTTGCAAGGCGGTCGTCGACACCCTCCGGCTCGGCGACTTCGGCGCGGATATCGTCCACGCCCACGACTGGCAGGCGGCCCTCGTTCCCCTGCTGCTGCGCGAGGCCGAGCGCCGCCACGGGTTGACGCTCGCACTTAAGACCGTGTTCACGGTGCACAACATCGCCTATCAGGGCCTGTTCCCTGCCCGCGTCTTCGGTCGCACCAACCTCCCGGACGAGCTCAACCAGATGGACGGGCTCGAGTACTATTCGCAGGTAAACCTTCTCAAGGGTGGCATCCTCTTCTCGGACCGCGTGACCACGGTGAGCCCGCGCTACGCCCGCGAGATCCAGACGCCGGAGTTCGGCTGCGGCCTCGACGGCGTGGTGCAGACGCGCGCGGAGGATCTAGTCGGGTTGCTCAACGGCATCGACACGGCCGTCTGGAACCCGGCCACGGACCCGCTGCTGCCGGCCCGCTATACCGCCGGCGACCTCGCAGGGAAGGCGAAGTGCCGCGCGGAACTGCTGCGGCGCTGCGGCTTCGAGGCCGGGCCCCGCGTGCCCGTCTTCGGCGTCGTCGCCCGCCTCACCGCTCAGAAGGGCATCGATGCGATCCTCGCCAATCGGGAGTTCTGGGTTGCTCATGACGTGCGCTTGATCGTGCTTGGCACGGGCGACCGAAGGCTCGTGGAGGAGTTGCGGGAGCTGGCCCGGGATCAGCCGCGCAAGGTGTTCCGCTCCGCGACACTCGACGAGGAGATGAGCCACCTGATCGAGGCCGGCAGCGACTTCTTCCTCATGCCGTCCGCCTTCGAACCCTGCGGCCTCAACCAGATGTACTCCCAAGTCTATGGCACCGTGCCGGTAGTGACTCGCGTCGGCGGGCTCGCGGACACGGTTATCGACGTCGACCAGGATCCCGCCGCGGGTACCGGCCTCGTCTGCGAACCCAACCCGGCTAGCCTGCTTGATGCCCTGCACCGCGCCCTTGCCCTGTTCGCCGACTCGCCTCGGCTCGCTTGCGTACGGGAGCGCGGAATGCGGCGCGACTTTAGCTGGCGGACCGCCGTCGCCGCCTACGAGCGGCTCTATCAGGACGCTCTGTGACCCGGTCGCGCGCATCCGGCGTCCCTGGGGCTAACTTGATCGTATTAGTTTTCGTCGTAGTGTGAGAGTCTCGTCTCCTTCAATCCTTTGGTTCCGCCAAGACCTGCGCCTGCAGGACAATCCTGCCCTGCACGCGGCTCTCGAGCGGGGGGGGGCGGTGTTGCCGGTCTACGTTCTCGACGACGCGGGTGAGGGCGCGTGGGCGGCCGGAGGCGCTGCACGCTGGTGGCTGCATCACGCGCTAGCCTCCCTCGACGAGTCCCTGCGCGCTCGCGGCTCGCGGCTGGTGTGTTTCCGGGGTGACGCCGGGAAGGTCCTCGGCGAACTGGCGACGCGCACCGGCGCGCGGGCGATCTTCTGGAACCGCCGGTACGAGCCGGCGGTGATCGCGCGCGACACCCGGCTGAAGGCGGAGCTGACCCGCGCGGGCCTTGAGGTTCGGAGCGGCAATGCCGCGCTGTTGCACGAGCCGCACACGATCACCAACAAGCAGGGCCGTCCCTTCCAGGTTTTCACCCCCTTCTGGCGCCATTGCCTCACCCTCCCGGTCGACGCGCCCCTCGTTCTGACCGCGGGCCGACAGATCCCGGGTCCCGCGGCGTGGCCGCCGTCGTCCGGTTTCGGCGAACTTGGGCTGCTGCCCCGCATCAGGTGGGATGCGGGCCTGGCCGAGACGTGGACCCCGGGGGAGGCGGGCGCGGCGCGGCGCCTGCGTCGGTTCATCGACGTCGCGATGTCTGCCTACGCTGAGCGCCGCAACCTGCCGTACGAGGACGGCACCTCGATGCTATCGCCCTGGCTCCATTCCGGCGAACTCTCGCCCCGGCAGATTTGGCGAGCCGTAGAAGATGTGGGCCGTGCCGCGGGTCTGTTTCCGCCGGGCAACGGCGCGCGCCACTTCCTGAGCGAGGTCGGCTGGCGAGAATTCGCCCACCATCTGCTCTTCCACTTCCCCCACACGCCGGAGCGGCCGCTGCGTGAGAACTTCGAGCACTTCCCTTGGGCCGAGGACCCGGGCGACGCGCGCCTCGAGGCGTGGCGCCGAGGCCGAACCGGCTACCCCATCGTCGACGCGGGGATGCGCCAGCTCTGGCACACCGGTTGGATGCACAACCGCGTCCGGATGATCGCCGCCTCCTTTCTCGTGAAGCACCTGCGCCTCAACTGGACCGCGGGCGCCGCGTGGTTCTGGGACACGCTCGTCGACGCCGACCTCGCGAGCAATACGCTTGGCTGGCAGTGGTCCGCTGGATGCGGGGCGGACGCCGCGCCGTACTTCCGCGTGTTCGCGCCCGTACTGCAGGGCCAGAAGTTTGATCCCGAGGGCGCCTACGTCCGCCGTTGGGTCCCCGAGCTGGCGCGCGTGCCGGCCGCCTCCATCCACGCGCCGTGGGAGGCGCCGCCGGAGGTCCTGGCCCGGGCGGGGGTGACGCTGGGCCCAAAGGGTAACTATCCCCGTCCTATCGTCGATCACGCGCAGGCGCGGCAGGCGGCGCTCGACGCGTTCCGGGCCCTGCGCGGCGGAGAGGTCGTGGTGCGCGAATGAGCGCGCGGAAGGAGCGTGGCCCAGTGTCCCCGGTGGAGCGGATGCTGATCGTGCTGGGCGACCAGCTGAACGCGGACGCGTCCGCGCTGGCCGGGGCGGACCGCGCGCGCGATGTCCTCTGGATGGCCGAGGTCGAGGAGGAATCGCGCCACGTCTGGAGCTCGCGCCCGCGCACGGCCCTTTTCCTCGCTGCCATGCGCCACTTCCGCGACGCCCGCCGTGCCGAGGGCTGGCGCGTCGACTACGTCGCGCTTGATGACTCGGGCAACACGCAGACGCTCGCGGGGGAATTGCGGCGCGCGGTAGCCCGGCTCCAGCCCCGGCGGCTGGTGATGACCGCCGCGGGCGACCACCGCGTCGCGCAAGCGCTGACGGCCGCGGCATCCGGGCTTGGGGTGCCGCTGGAGGTGCGCGAGGACGGCCATTTCCTTTGCTCCACGGCCGAGTTCGCGGCCCACGCGGCGGGCCGGAAGCAGCTTCGGCTCGAGTTTTTTTACCGGGAGCTGCGCCGCCGCCAAGGCATTTTGCTCGACGACTCGGGGGAGCCGCTGGGCGGGCAATGGAATTTCGACCACGACAATCGTGGCAGTTTCGGGCGCGACGGTCCGCCGCCCGATCTGCGGGCGCCCCGTCGCTTCGCTCCCGACGCCGTCACCCAGGAGGTGCTGCGCCTCGTGGCGGAGCGCTTTCCCGACCATCCGGGCGATTTGGCGGCGTTCGACTGGCCGGTCACGCCGGCTGAGGCCCGGCTGGCATTAGATGACTTCATCGCACACCGGCTCCCGCAGTTCGGACGTTACCAAGACGCGATCTGGCTGGGGGAACCCTGGCTGTACCACTCGCGCCTAGCCGCGGCGATGAATCTGAAGCTGCTGGATCCGCGCGAGGTGATCGCGGCCGCCGAAGCCGCACACCGCGATGGCCGGGTGGACCTGGCCTCGGCGGAGGGCTTTATCCGCCAGATTCTTGGGTGGCGCGAGTACGTGCGCGGAATTTATTGGCGCGAGATGCCGGGTTTCCTCGACCGCAACCAGCTCGGCGCCGAGGAGCCGTTGCCGAAGTTCTATTGGACGGGGGAGACGGAGATGGCCTGCCTGCGCGACGCGCTCGCCCAGACGCTGCGGTTGGGCTACGCCCATCACATCCAGCGCCTGATGGTCACGGGCCTCTATGCCTTGCTGCTGGGGGTCCGCCCACGGTTGGTCCACGAATGGTACCTCGCGGTCTACGTCGACGCCGTCGAGTGGGTGGAGGCGCCCAACACGATCGGGATGTCGCAGTACGCCGACGGAGGGCTGATGGCCTCGAAACCCTATGTGGCCACCGGGAAGTACATCCAGCGGATGAGCAACGCGTGCGCCGGCTGCCGCTTCCGGCCCGACGAGTCGACGGGGGAGTCCGCCTGCCCGTTTACCACGCTCTACTGGGACTTCCTGCAACGCCACGAGCCGCTGCTGAAACAGAACCAGCGGATGGCGCTGCAGGTGAAGAATCTCGCCCGTCTTTCGCCCGCGCAGCGCGTGGCGGTGCGCCAGCGAGCGGACGCCATCCGCCGCGGTGGAGGTGCGCCCCGCTCGGCAGATCAGGCCCAGCTTGGCCTTGGCAAGGCGGCGGCGCCGGGCCGCGCGGCCAAACGCACTTCCTCCACTCGATGAACCACGCACGCACGGTTGTGCTTGCTGGAGCTTCCGGTCTTCTCGGTGGGGCTCTCGCCTCTCGGCTGCGAGCAGAGGGCTGGGAGGTGCGCCGGCTCGTGCGCCGTCCCGCCGCCGCGCCGGGGGAATTCACTTGGGATCCCGCGCGCGGCGAGGTGCCCGCCGCGGCGCTGGCGGGCGCGACCGGGGTGATCAATTTGTCCGGCGAGAACATCGCTGCGGGACGCTGGACGGAGTCGCGTCGGGGGCTGCTGCGCTCCAGCCGGATCGACCCGACCCGTACCCTAGCGCGCGCGATCGCAGCGATGCCGCGGCCGCCCGCGGTGCTCGCGTGCGCCTCCGCGGTTGGGTTCTACGGCGATCGCGGCAACCTGATCGTAGGTGAGGATGCCTCCCGCGGCGAAGGCTTCCTGGCGGAGCTGACCGCCGAGTGGGAGCAGGTCGGCGCGGTGGTGGAGGCGGCCGGCGTGCGCTGGGCCGCCCTGCGGCTCGGCGTGGTGCTCAGTCCCGAGGGCGGGGCCTTGGCCCGGCTCTTGCCCGTTTTCCGCCTCGGGCTGGGCGGCCGGCTCGCTGCCGGTAAACAGTGGATGAGTTGGATCTCCCGCGAGGATGCAGCGGCCGCGTTTGTCCACGTCTTGGCCACTCCCGCCTGCCGGGGCCCGCTCAACGCCTGTTCCCCTGGTCCGGTGACTAACGCGGATTTCACCCGCATCCTCGGCTTCGTGATCCGGCGTCCAACGATGTTTCCGGTTCCGGCCTTCGCGCTGCGCCTTGTCTTCGGGCGGATGGCGGAGGAGACGCTCCTAGCCAGCACCCGCGCGGTCCCGCGGGCGCTCGAGGCCACGGGGTTTCGCTTCGGTCAACCGGGGCTTGAGCCGGCGCTGCGCAGGGAGCTTGGTCGACCTAAAGCCGGCTCTTAAGGAAGGCGACCAAGTCGGCGAGCTCTTGCGGCGTCAGGACGACGTCCATGCCTGGAGGCATCGCCGAGACGACCCCCGGCTGAAGGTCGGTGACCTGAGCGCGGGCAAGCCGGAGCTCGCTTTCGGGTCCGGTGGCTAGGATCAGCTCGTCAGGGGACTCCAGTTTGAGGATGCCCGAGTGGCTTTCGCCGGAGTGCATAGTGGCGACGACGGTCTCGTAGCCGCGCACGATGGCCGCGCTGGGGTACATCACTGCCTCAAGCAGCTCGCGTTCGCCGCGGATCTTGCCGATCGCGGTCAGGTCCGGGCCCAGCAGCCCGCCGCCGTAGCCGATCTTGTGGCAGAGGACGCAGGCGGTGCGCGGGCTGTTGAACACCGCTTGGCCGCGTCGAACGTCGCCCTGAGCCAAGCCAGCGGCGACCGCATCGACCCGAGCGTTCTGGCGCGCGATGTCGGAATCCAGGCTCGAGAGCAACGGCTCGGCCTCCTGACGTACTTCCGGGGGGTACTTGCTCAGCACCGGCCGTAGCTGGCCGGGCCGCAGGCTGGCGCGGGCGGGGGCGGCGGCGAGGCCGGCCAGCAGCCGGCGCCCAAGTTCGTTGCCTGGCGCGCGCTCGAAGGCGGGGAGTAGCCGGGGAATCTCCATCGCGCCAGCGGTCGCCAAGGCGTCGGCAAGCCGCAGCTGCTGCGCCGGGTTAAGACGAGCGCGGGCAAGGGTCTCAGCTGCGGCCTGCCGGACCGCGAGCGGATGGTTCGCCGCGAGATGGGCCAACAGAAAATCCAGAACGGCCGGTTCGGGGCTCCCCGCGTGGGCGGCGGCGGCGGCCAACGCTTGGAGGCGCTGCGCGGCCGGGACCATGGGGTCCGCGCCGACGCGGCTGAGCGCGTTCACCAAGCCCGCGTGGCCACCTTTGGGCAGGCGCTGCGCGCGCGCGGCCTGCACCAGCGCGGGAAGTTCCGGTGCCGTCGCTGCCGGAATCCGCTGGGCGAGCGCCTCGAGCCACGTCGCAGGCGCCTCCCGGAGCGAAGCGCGCGCGAGGATATCCGCCGCGAGCGCTCGTCCGACCGGGGGGCCGTCGGTCAGGGCTCTCGCCAGCGCCTGCTGCACCGCGGGAGAGGAAGCGAGCGAGGTGAGCTGGGCCTGCAGCGCCGTACGTTCCGCCGCTTCGGCAGGGGGCGCCTGGAGCCGTTCACGGAAGAAGACTGCCAGGGCGTCCCCCCAGGCCGGGCGCTGCGCGACGATCCAGCCGGCCGTCTGCGGCAGCGGCGTGCCGCCGGAGCGCAACCACGGCAGCACGTCCCCGGGTTGCAGCGGGCTGCCGGCGAGCTGGTCGGCGGCCACCAGCGCGGCGCGCAACGCCGCCGGGGGCGCGGGGGTCTTCAGGAACGCCAGCAAGGGCGCGGGCTGGCCGAGCTCGATCAGCGCGTGAATGACGGTGTGGTCGAGCGTCCGGAGCGCGGACTCCGCGGGTGAACCCGCTGAGTCTACGGGACCTTCAGGGAGTCTTCCGGCCGCCGCGAGTAGGGGGGCCACCGCCTCCGCGCGACCAGTCCGCCCAAGGGCCTCGGCGGCCGCCCGCACGACCGCCGCGTCGGCGTGTTGCAGGAGGGGAAGGAGCGCCTCCAGCGCCGCGGCGTCGCGCCAGAGGCTCACGCCGTGCAAGGCCACGCGCAGGACGCCGGCGTCGGGGTCGCGCAGGGCCGCCCGCGTCGCGGCCCGCGCCGCCGCGGCTTCGATCCGGGCGAGGGTCCAGAGGGCATTGATGCGGACGCGCGCCTCCCGTGCTCCGCTGGCGACGGCGCTCACCGCGGGCACGGCGGACTCGCCGCGGAGGCCCAGCCGCGCCTGCGCCTGCTCCACCACCTCGGGCCGCACGTCGGCCAGCAGGCGGGTGAGCCCGGCGGCATCGAGTTGCGCCCAGAGGAGCTGCCGCCCGCGGGGATCGGCGACCGGCGACGTGCCGGTCCGGCGGATGCGGTAAATCCCGCCGAGCACGTCCGGCTTGGCCAGTTGGGAGGTCGGGCAACAGATCTTGTACCATCCGCCCGTGTCGACCACGAGCACGCTGCCGTCGGCGTCCTCGAGCACATCGGTTGGCCGGAAGTCGGGCTGGTCCGAGGTGAGGAAATCCGTGTCGCGCGTCCGGAACGTCGCCCCGTCGAAGATCAGCTCGTGGCGGACGACCTTGCGGAGGTTGAAGTAGCAGACGAGCAGGTTGCCGCTGAAGCCCGCGCCGAGGGAGTCGCCGCGCAGGGTGGCCGAGCCGCAGGGGGCCGCGGCGCCCATATGGGTCATTATCGGCATCAGTTCGCCGGTGCGGGGATGGCCGGTGGAGGCGGCGTTCTCCTTGCCGTAGACCCCGCCGAGCAGGGCGTGGATCAGGCCGTCGCGCTTCCCCGCCGCGGGCAGTTGGAAGAAGGTGCCGGACAGGAAGCGCTCCCCCGCCGGGCCGAAGGTCACGCCGACCGGGTTGTCCATCCCGCCAGTCATCACCGGCTCGAAACCACGGCCGTCCGGGCGGGCGCGGTAGATGTGCGCGGCGCGGGTGACGAAGGGCCGGCCATCCCCCAGCGTGTGGCGCTGTTCCGCGAAGGCGCCCTTGGTCCAGTAGAACCAGCCGTCGGGCCCAAGGTAAGGTCCGTGCACGTCGTTGGCGCAGCCGGTGAGCGTGCCGCCATCCCACCAGACCTCGCGGCGCTCGGCCACGCCGTCGCCGTCCGCGTCGGTGAACTTCCAGATGTGCGGCGGGGCGGCCACGTAAAGCGATCCCTCGTGGAACAGGGCGCCCTGCGGAAACATCACGCGCTCCGCGTACACCGTGCTGCCCTCGAACCGCCCGTCACCATCGGCGTCCACGAGGCGCACGATCCGGTGCGGCTTCTCCTCCAGCTGCTTCGGCGCACGCTCGCTCAGGCCCGAGGAATCCGTCGCGTAGAGGTCGCCCGCCGGGTCGAAGGCGAGGGAAATGGGGCGGTTGACGACCGGGGGCCCGGCCACGCGTTCGACCGAGAACCCGGCCGGTACGTTGAAGATGTGGCCTCCGACCTGGAAGGATGCCGTTTCCGGTGCGGCGGCGGCGCTGGCCGTGGTCACCAGCAGGGTGGCGAGCCGGCGCAGGGCGGGAAGCGGCGGAAGGGAAGGCACGCTGGAAATGCATGAGGGTGGCCCGGTGGAGGCAACGGCAAAGCTGGGACAGCCGCGGCTTGCGCGCCGGGGGCTAGGAGGCCACAAGGTGGCCGGCGTTCCGCCGGCCATTTGGTCAGGCGGCGCTTTCCCCGATGACCCCGGAAGCCAACCTCGCCCGCCTCGCCCTCGTCCTGCCTCCCGCCCCGCGCCCGGTGGCCGTCTACCGTCCGCTCGTGATCGCCCAGGGCCTCGCGTACGTCTCCGGCCACGGTCCGGTCCGGACGGACGGCTCGCTGGTCCGCGGCCGGGTGGGGGTTGACCTTGATCTGGCGCAGGGACGCGCCGCGGCCCGGCACTGCGGGTTGGCGATCCTGGCGACCCTGCGCGCGGAGCTCGGCTCGCTCGACCGCGTGGCGCGGCTGGTGAAGGTGCTTGGGATGGTGAACTCCGGCCCCGCGTTCCTCGAGCATCCGCAGGTCATCAACGGCTGCAGCGAGCTTTTCGCCGAGGTCTTCGGCCCCGAGCACGGCATCGGCGCGCGCAGCGCGGTGGGAATGGGGCCGCTGCCGGGGGACATCGCGGTCGAGGTCGAGGCCATATTCGAGCTCCGATGAGCACCGAGGCGGACTGGATGCGGCTGGCGGATGAACCCGCGCTGGCGACGCCGGCGCTGGTGTTGTTCCCCGAGCGGATCGAGGAAAACCTCCGGCGGATGATCGCGTTGGCCGGGGATCCGGCCCGTCTCCGCCCGCACGTGAAGACGCACAAGCTCCCCGCGCTGGTCGCCCTGCAGGTGCGTCTGGGGATCACGCGCTGCAAGTGCGCCACCATCGCCGAGGCCGAGATGGCCGCGGGCGCCGGGGCCAGGGAGCTCACCCTCGCCGCCCAGCCGGTGGGCCCGAACGCCGCGCGCTTGGTGGAACTCGCCCGTGCTTTCCCCGCCGTCCGCTTCTCCACCGTGGTGGACGACCCCGGCGCTCTCGCCGGGCTGGCGGCCGCGGCGGCCGGCGGCCCCGCCCCGCTCGAGGTCCTCGTGGACCTCGACGTCGGGATGGGGCGCACGGGCATCGTGCCCGGTCCCGCCGCCGTGGACCTCTACACCGCGATCGCGGCCGCGCCCGGACTGCGTCCCGGAGGCCTGCACGCCTACGACGGGCATCTCCGGCAACGGGTGCTGGAGGAGCGGGTGGCGGCCGCGGCGCCGGCGGTGGCGCGCGTCGACGCCCTGCGGGCCGAGTTGTTGGCGCGGGGTTTGCCGGTGCCGCGGGTGGTCTGGGGCGGTACGCCCACCTTCCCGGTCCACGCCCGCCGGCCCGGGATCGAGCTGAGCCCCGGGACCTGCGTGCTTTGGGATGCGGGTTACGGAACGGGACTGCCGGACCTGGATTTCCTCCCGGCGGCGATGCTGCTGACGCGGGTGATCAGCCGGCCCGGCGCCGGGCGGCTCTGCCTCGACCTTGGGCACAAGGCGGTCGCGAGCGAGATGCCGCATCCGCGGGTCGTGTTCCCGGAGCTGCCGGACGCGCGGGCGGTCACGCACAGCGAGGAGCACCTGGTGGTGGAGACGGCGCGGGCGGCGGAATTCCCCGCCGGCGCGGTGCTCCACGGTATCCCGTGGCACATCTGCCCGACGGTGGCGCTGCACGACCGCGTGCTCGTGGCGCGCGGGGGACGGACGATGGACCGCTGGCCGGTGGTGGCGCGGGCCCGCCGGCTCAACTTCTGATTCCCGTGGCCGGCACCGCCCTGCTGTCCGCGCTCGCCGCGCTCGCCCTCCTGGTGGCGCTGGTGACGTGGCGGCAGGTCAACGGCTTCATCGCGCTGCTGCTCGCGGCGATCGCGGCGGGCCTCGGCGCGGGGCTGGCGCCCCTGACCGTGCTGCGCCAATTCCAGGAGGGTCTGGGCGCGACGCTGGGGGGAGTGGCCGGGATGATCGCGCTCGGAGCGATGCTCGGGCGGCTGTTGGCGGCCAGCGGCGGCGCCGAGGTCCTGGCGGAACGGATCGCCGGCCTCTGCGGGCCGCGGCGCGCCGTGCTGGCGGCCGCGCTGCTCGGCGGGATTGTCGGCCTCGTCACCTGGTTCACCATCGGTCTGCTGCTGCTGGCCCCGGTGGTCGCCGCGCTGGCCCGCCGCGCCGGGCAGCCGACCCTGCCCCCGCTGCTCACGCTGGCCGCCTTCCTTTCCCTGATGCACGGGCTGACACCGCCGCATCCGGGCGCCGTCGCGGCCGCGGACGCGCTGGGCGCATCACCGGGCGCGGTCCTCGGGCTCGCGTTGCTCGCAGGGCTGCCGGCGGCGCTGGTAGCCGGGCCCCTGTATGCCCGCTGGATCGCGCCGCGGGTGGGGGAGCCGGTCCCGGCAACGACCACGGGCCGGGAATCAGGCCCGCGCCCCACGCTGGGTGCGGTTGCCACGGTGGTCGCGTTGCCGGTTGGACTGATGTTGGCCGCCTCCGCCGCCGAGCTCACGCTCCCGGCTGGTGCCGCCGTCCGGGGCCTTCTTGCCGTGACGGGCCATCCGTTGGTGGCGTTGGCGGCGGCGGTGCTGCTCGGGCTCCGGTTGCTGGCCGGGGCGTCCGGCCTCTCCCGTCGGGCGCAGCTCGGGTTGACCGAGGAGAGTGTGGCCGCGATCGGGATGACCCTGCTGGTCGTCGGCGCCGGCGGCGGGTTCGCGCGGGTGCTGCGGGAGGCCGGGGTAGCCCAGGAGCTTGCTGGCCTCGGCGCAGGCCTCGCGCTCCCGCCGCTGGTGCTCGGCTGGCTGGTGGCCGCGTTCATCCGGGTCGCGACCGGCTCGGCGACGGTGGCGGCCACCACCGCGGCGGGCCTGCTGGCGCCGATGCTCGCGGCCAATCCGGGCGTCCCGCCCGCGCTGATGGTGCTCGCGGTCGGATTCGGCTCCCTCGTCGTCTCGCACCTGAACGATGGTGGCTTCTGGATCGTGAAGGACGCGCTCGGACTCTCGGTCGGGCAGACGCTCCGCACGTGGACCGCGCTCGAGACGATCCTCGGCGTCGCCGGCCTCGGCGCCACGCTGCTGCTTTCCCTTTGCCTGTGAACCCGGACCTCCTCCCGCTCGTCGACTGCCACCTGGATCTCGCGATGAACGCGCTCGAGTGGAACCGCGACCTCACGCGACCGCTCGCCGCGGTGCGCGCGGCCGAGGCGCACCTCCGCGACCGCCCGGACCGGGGCCGCGGCACGGTCTGCCTCCCCGAACTCCGCCGCGCCGGCGTGGCGGTCTGTGTCGCCACCCAGATCGCCCGGCTGGAGCCCGAGGCGTTCAGCCCGGTCTTCGGCTGGCGCTCCCCGGCCCAGGCCTGGGCGATGACGCAGGCCCAGGTCGCGTGGTACCGCGAGATGGAGGCGGCCCGCGAACTCACGGCGATCACGGGTCGCGCCGGCCTCGACGCGCATCTGGCCGCGTGGACCGCCGCCCGCGCCGCGGGCCGCGAGGGTCCGGTTGGCTACGTGCGCAGCCTCGAGGGCGCGGACTCCCTCGTCACCCTCGGGCATCTGGAACGCGCGTGGTCGGACGGGCTGCGGGCGCTCGGGCCGGCGCACTACGGCCCCGGGGTCTACGCGCAGGGCACCGACACCACCGGACCATTCCCCGCGCGCGGATTGGAACTGCTGCGGCGGGCGGGCCAGCTCGGCCTGATCCTCGACGTGACGCACCTCAGCGACGACTGCCTGCGGCAGGCGCTGGAACTTTACGCGGGCCCCCTGTGGGCCAGCCACCACAACGCCCGTGCGCTCGCGCCGCACCAGCGCCAGTTGCCCGATGACCTGTTCCAGGGGCTGGTCGCCCGTGGCGGGGTCGCGTCGGTCTGCCTCGACGCGTGGATGCTGGTGCCCGGATGGGAGCGCGGGAGGAGCACCCCCGCCGCCGCCGGGGTCCGGCTCGAACGGGTGGCCGACCACATCGACCACTTCTGCCAGCTCGCGGGCGACGCGCGTCACGTCGGCATCGGCAGTGACCTCGACGGGGCGTTCGGCACCGAGCAGACGCCGGCGGACGTGGACTCCATCGCGGATCTGCGCGCCCTGCCCGGCATCCTGCGGGCGCGCGGCTATCGGGACGCGGACATCGCGGGCATTCTCGGGGGCAACCTGATCGACTTCCTGCGTCGCGCGCTGCCTTGATCCGCTGACGGTTGCGCTCCGCGGGGGTGAGCCGGCGCGCCGCTCAGGTCCGCCAGGCCAGCTCACGCGCCTGGACGTGGCCGGGGTGCCGGGAGTCGCGGGCGCGCAACTCGAGGCGCAGGCCCCCGGGCAGCACGGTCGCCTCGACCCAACCGCTCGGCTGGTCCGCGGCGAACGGGTAGGCGACGGCAGGGAGGTTCACGAGATGGATGCCGCTCTCGTCACGATCGATCTGCCAGCGGTGCGAGTGACCGTAGAAGAGGGCCTGCACGTGGCGCCGGGGCCGGAGCACGGCCAGCAGCGCGTCGGTGTCGGTGAGGCCGTTCTTGTTGCCGCCCGTGTTCGGGTTGTGGTGCACCATCACGAGCGCGGGGCGGTCGGCGTGCGCGTCCAGCGCGCGGCCAAGCCAGGCGAGTTGTTCCGCGCCGAGGACCCCGGGCGTGGAGTTGGTGCGGTCGAGCGAATCGAGCACGAACCAGTTGGCCCGCTCCCCGCGCACGACGGCGGCCTGCCGCTCACCCGCGGCGGCCTCGTGGCGGCGCTCCCCGGGGAGTCCGGCCCAGCACCGTGCGCGGTGGTCGTGGTTGCCCAGCGCGAGCGTGATCGGGATGCCCGCGCCGCGCACCGGCAGGAGCAACTCGGTGAGCACCGCGTAATCGCCCTCCTCCCCGGTGTTCAGGGCGAGGTCGCCATCGATGAACAGGCCCGCGGGCCGGCGCGGCCGGGCCAACACGTCCCGGACGACGTCCGTCAGGTGCTCCGTCAGATTCACGCCGCGGGCGACCCGCGCGCGGTCGGCGGCGATATGGGTGTCGGAAAGGAGGGCCCAGGTGTGCGGGTCGGCCGGGGTGGCGGCGGCGGCGAACGCCCGGCGCGTGAGGGCGGCGCCGAGTCCGGCGGCGGCGGCGTGCGCGAGGAAGGCGCGGCGGCTGAGGGGGGCTTGCTGGAGGGGCATAAGAAAAACCCCGCCCGGGGGCGGGCGGGGTGACGTCAGCCGGAAGGCCCGGGCGGGGCAATCCCGTTCCGCGCACGCTTCAGCCGGGTCCGGAGCCGGGGGCCGGCAAGGGGGCGGGACCGCCCTCCCGCGGGGGCAGCGGCCGGGTGCCCGGACCGCGGCGCACGCCGGGTCCCGGGCCGGGCCCCCCCTCCGGGGTCGGCTCACCCTCGGGTCGCCCGAGGCGGTGCTGCATCCCGCCTCCAGCGGGCCGGTGCAGCGGTTCCTCGCGGGCCCCGAGCTTCACCTTGAGCGTCTCCCGCTTGCCAGCGCGGAGGACCGTCAGGGCGACCTCCGTGCCCTCCGCCCGCTGGCGGACCAAGGCGGAAAACTGCTGCGGATTGATGAGCACCTGGTCCTCGAGGTGGGTCAGGACGTCGTGCGCGCGCAGGACGCCGTGGGCGGGACCGCGGGGGTCGATCTGGACGACGACCAGTCCGGACTCGCGCGGCAGCCCGAGCTGGGCCGCGAGGACCGCTGGGGCGGGCGCAGCGACGGCGCCGAGGAAGGACACGCGTTCACGTTCGGGGCCGGGCGGCAGACCGGGACGGAGGCCGGGCTGAGGGCTCCGCGGACCGGGTCCGCGCCGGAACTCAGGTCCGGGTC